>Ga0194119_10001462_pt1 | contig 42871 bp, 36 predicted proteins | sample TA2MahC100mmetaG_FD_148620 | JGI IMG/M metagenome (GOLD analysis project Ga0194119, IMG submission 148620) | Freshwater microbial communities from Lake Tanganyika, Tanzania - TA2015018 Mahale Deep Cast 100m | ecosystem: Environmental > Aquatic > Freshwater > Lake | place: Tanzania: Lake... | reverse complement strand
GGCGGCCGGAGACCTGACGGCCCGCGGGGCCACGCGCGAGGCGCTCGATCGCGTCATCCGCATGGACGCCAGCCTCGGGGCCATGGTGCATGTCTCGGCGGAACGCGCTCTCGCGCGGGCGCGCCAACTCGACGAGGCCCCGCCGGCCGGCCCCCTGCACGGGGTGGCCATCGCGCTCAAGGACAACATCTGCCGCGCGGGCGAGCCCACGACGTGTGCCAGCCGCATGTTGACGGGCTGGGCCCCTCCCTATGACGCCACGGTGGTCCGGCGCCTCGAAGCAGCCGGAGCCGTGCTCGTCGGCAAGACCAACATGGACGAGTTCGGCATGGGCTCGTCCACCGAGACCAGCGCCTTCGGACCGACGCGCAACCCCTGGCAACTGGGTTGCGTGCCCGGAGGATCCTCCGGGGGAGCTGCAGCAGCCGTGGCCACCGGCATGGTGCAAGTGGCCATCGGCAGCGATACGGGCGGTTCCATTCGGCAACCGGCGGCGCTGTGCGGCGTCGTCGGCCTGAAACCCACCTATGGCAGGGTCTCCCGTTACGGACTCGTGGCCTACGGCAGCAGCCTGGACCAGATGGGGCCTCTGGCCCGCACGGTGGCCGACGCCGCGCGCGTGCTCGAGGTCGTGGCTGGCCCGGACAGCCGTGATGCCACGTGCATGGACGAGGGTCCGTGGACTTGGGCCCCCCGACCCATCGCCGGCATGCGCATCGGGGTGCTGACCCGTCTGGTCGAGGGGCCGGGCCTCCAGCCGGAGGTTGCCGAAGCGCTGGCGAAGGCCATGGCCTGGTACGAAGCGGCCGGATGCACGTTGGTCCCCGTCGCCATGCCCGAGTTGGCGTGGGCCATCCCGACGTATTACCTTCTGGCCACGGCCGAGGTCTCGAGCAACCTGTCCCGCTTCGAGGGCATGCGCTTCGGCCTGCGGCGGGAAGCCGACGACCTTGGGGGCACGCTGGAACGTACCCGCTCCGAAGGCTTCGGCGCCGAAGTGAAACGGCGGATACTGCTGGGCACCTTCGCCCTCTCGGCAGGCCACCAAGAGGCCTACCATGGCCGTGCCCGCAAGGTCCGGCAACTGCTGACCGAGGCCCATGACCGCGTGTTCCGCGATGTGGACGTGCTGCTGTCGTGCACCAGTCCGACGACCGCGTTCCCGCTCGGCAGCCGCTTGGACGACCCGCTGGCCATGGTCCTCTCGGATGTCGCGACGGTCGGGGCCAACCTGGCCGGACTTCCTGCCCTGTCCGTCCCCTGCGGCTTCGACCGCAAGGGATTGCCCATCGGCATGCAGTTGCAGGGACCACGAGGCGGCGAGGCCATCATCCTCGATGCAGGCCATGCCTACGAGCGCGCCCATCCGTGGTGGACGGCGCGACCGCCCGTCGCCTGGGATCTTCAGCCGCTCGCGGGGGGGACCCGCGCTTGAGCACCCCATGGGAAGCCGTCATCGGTCTCGAGGTCCACGCCGAGTTGGCCACCCGGACCAAGATTTTCTGCGGCTGCCCCACGACCTTCGGCCAGCCCCCCAATAGCCAGGTCTGCCCGGTCTGCGCCGGCATGCCCGGTGCGCTTCCGGTCCTCAATGCCGAGGCCGTCCGTATGGCGGCCCTGGCAGGCATGGCGCTGGGAGGGATCGTGGCGGACCGAAGTCGCTTCGACCGCAAGAACTACTTCTATCCCGACTTGCCCAAGGGCTATCAGATTTCTCAGCTGGCCATGCCCATCGTCAGCGGAGGCCATCTCGACCTGCCGCTGGAGGAGGGCCCCAAGCGGATCCGTCTCATCCGCATCCACCTCGAGGAGGATGCGGGCAAGCTGGTCCATCGTGGGTCTTCGGGCCTGGCTGGGGCCACCCACAGCCTGGTCGACCTGAACCGGGCCGGTGTGCCACTGATCGAGATTGTCAGCGCTCCGGACCTCGCCAACGCCGAGGAGGCGCGGCTCTACCTTCAGGAACTGCGACTGGTCCTGCTGACGCTGGGCGTCAACGACGGCCGACTCGAAGAGGGCTCATTGCGCTGTGACGCCAACGTTTCCGTCCGGCCCGCCGGAACGCTGGCTCTGGGCACACGCGTCGAGATCAAGAACCTCAACTCGTTCAAATTCCTTCAAAAGGCGATCGAGAGCGAGATCCAGCGTCAGATTCGTCGGATCGAAGCCGGGGAGCCGATTGTCCAAGAAACCCGCCTGTGGCAAGAGGACAAGGGGACGACCGTCTCCATGCGCTCAAAGGAAGATGCGGCAGACTACCGCTACTTCCCCGACCCCGACCTGCCGGATGTGGTTCTCGACGATGCGTGGCGCGCAGCAGTCAGCAAAGGCCTGCCCGAGTTGCCTGCAGCGCGGCGCGAGCGTGGCGTGGCCGCAGGCCTCTCACGGTCCGAAGCCCACCAGTTGGCCGGGGATCCCGCGCTCTGGCACCTGCTCGAGACGGTGGTCGGACACGGGACGCCGTTGCGCGACGCGGCCCGGTGGCTGCTGGGCGAAGGGCTTGGCTGCCTCGCGGATGCCGGCCTCGATGCCGAAGCCGTTCTCGACAGGGCCGGGGGATTTGCCAGACTGATTGAACTGGTCCGCGCGAAGCGGCTTGCCACCCCCTCGTTCCGCAAGCTGGTCCGTGATGTCCTGGTCCATGGGGCGGAACCCGAAGCGCTGGCTCATGAACGTGGCCTGTGGCTCGAGCCGGACGATGGCTCCTCCGCGCGCATCGTGGACGAAGTCTTGCGGAGCCTGCCAGACCAGGTGGCCCAGTGGCGCTCGGGCAAGCACCAGGTGCGGGGTTTCCTGGTGGGTCAGGTCTTGCGTGCCCTAAAGGGCAAGGGAGACCCCGCCACCGTCGGCCCTCTCGTGGACCGCTGGCTGGAAACGCCGACAGCGGACTGACTGCGGTTCAGGCGCCCGTGAGGCCTGCCCCTTCGGCAGGCTTCGCCGCATTGTCCCAGCCGTCGCGACCGCGCAACAACCAAGCCCGGACCTTGGTGCGGGCATAGGGACCGGAGAAGGGGAGGAGCAGCCACTCGCTCACGCCTGCCTCGGCCCCGGCGGCAATAAGGGCGGGGTCCTCGGCATCGGTCACCACGAAGATGGGGGTCACGCTGGTGGCCAGGGCAGACTCGCGCAGGCGACGACTGAAGGCAAGTGGGTCCGTGTCGGCGTCTCCTTGCCTGAGGATGATGAGTGACGGAGCATCCCGATGGACGGCCTCGTGCAGCCCGGCATCTCCGCCGGCCACGACGACTCGCAAGCCCTCGTCCTCAAGCGCTGTCACCAGCAGCGTACGCACAGGTCCCGGCTCGAGGCCCACGACGACGCAGGGCGCAAGCGCGGAGCCCCGGGGCACGGCAGGCAACTTGCGACACGCCTCGCGAAGCGGACCGGTATCACGAGTAGCCCCACCGGCCCCCCCGCCCAACTCGAGTATCTGGCCCTCGGCGGCGGCGAAGATCTCGAGGTCGGAGCCGACTCGGGCTGCGTGGTCCCGGGCACGCTGGACCAGATCATCGACGGCAGCGTCATCCCGCATCGGGTCATGGTGGAAGAGCGCCAGCCGACGAACCCGCGCCGCACAGGCCATCTCGACGACGTACTCGAGCGTGCTGTGCCCCCAGCCAAGACGCGCCGGGTACTCGGCAGCCGTGTATTGCGTATCGTGGATCAGCAGGTCGGCCCCGGCAATGAACTCGAGATGACGGCGCTCCTCGGGATTGACGAGGCGGTCGGCTTCGCCGTGGAGGCATTCCTCTCCGAGGGCCAGTTGGCGGGAATGCGGCTCATGGTCGGTCGAGTAGACGACCGAGCAGCCATCGGCCTCGAGCCTGTACCCGAGCGTCAGGGCAGGATGGTTCAGGTACTGCGCCAAGACCCGCACACTGCCGACAGAAAACTCCCCTTCGAGCAGGTCGTGATAGCGCAGGGTCGCCCCCAACTGATTGAGGGCGACAGGAAAGAACGTGTAGTCCATCTGGGCGGCAAGGGTGTCACGCAGTTCCTGGACGAGGCCATGGGGGGCATAGACATCCCATTCGTTGCCCGGGACGAAGAATGGCGTGAAGAAGGGCAAGCCCTGAATGTGGTCCCAGTGGGTGTGACCGATCAGCAGATGGCCACGGATGGGCTGGGGCTCGTTCGCCATCAGGTGAAAGCCCAATTCGTGGGCCCCCGTGCCGCAGTCGAGGACCAGCAGCGTACCGTCCTCCCCGCGGACCTCGACGCAGGAAGTGTTGCCGCCATACCTCACCGTCCGGGGGCCAGGTTTCGCGATGGAACCTCGGGTTCCCCAGAAACGGACGCGCATCCGCAGAATCCTCCACGTTGGACTGACGGCAAGGGACATAATGGAAACTGCACCGTCAAACCAGCAGCCCCACAAGAGGCTACCCGGATCCTATACCCTCGGGAGGGGTCAGGAAACAGGCCTCGGCAGGTCTTCAGAGGACCAGGTGGACACCCGCGAAAAGCAGGGCCCCGGCGAGGACCTCGACGACTCCCCGCCACCCGGCTGCCGCCGACGGCAGCAGCTCCGTCAACGAGAAGTACAGCAGGACTCCCGCCGAGAAAGGCAGCATCAGGGGCGAGCCCGCCGCAAGGCCCCACTGCAGGAGGGCTCCGGATACCAGCGCTCCGCCCGTCAGGACAGCGATACGCCGCGCGACAAGCGCCGGGTGTCCGGCCGCAAGCGAGAGCAGGGCCGCCATCACCCCCTCAGGCAACATATGAAAGACCAGGCCGAAACCCACGCGTCCGCCGATGTTGGCACCCGCCTCGAGGGAAGCCGCCAGCACCTGGCCGTCGAAGAACGCGCAAAGCCAGAGGCAACCGATCGCGGAACACGCCGCAGCTACACCCGGTGCGTGATGATCGTGATCGTGGCCGTGCGCCAGGTGATGCGCGTGGGCATGGCCGTAGGCGTGATCCTCTGCGTGATCATGGTCGTGTCCGGCCGCCAAGGTGGCAGGAGCAGGACCCGCCTCCGCCACGAGGCGATTGGCCCAGGCCTGCAGCGTGGGCCCGAGCAGGCGATCGAGGACGAATACGGCAAGGACTCCCATGGCTACGGCCAAAAAGACCCGGTGCAAGTCGGCTCCGGAGCTCTCGAGGGACTCCGGCAGCAGGTCGAGGAGCGCGAGGGGCACCAGATAGCCGCCGCCTGAGGCCAGCAGGGTCCCTAGGCGAGACCGGGTCAGCCACTTGCCATGGCCCGAGACAACACCCCAGCCACCGGCCGCCATCAGGGCACCGAGCGTGGGCACGGCCCACCAGTGGGCTGGCATCGCAAGCATCGGCACACCTCTTTATTGCAATAGACTTTCAACAGCATACCGGACACGGGCTACAATGAATCATGGCCTATCGTGCCCACGCGGAAGCCCGCCTCAAGGAGGCCGGCTTCCGCATCACCACGCCGCGTCGCCGGGTCATCGACCTGCTCGCCGAAGCGGTCGGGCCTGTCTCCGCCTACGAGATGCGCGACCAGCTGGAGGCTCGGGGGGAGCGCATCGACATCGTCAGCGTCTACCGCATCATCGGGTGCCTCGAACAGACAGGGCTCGTGCATCGCATCCTGAGCACGGGCAAGGTCCACCGCTGTGTCATCGAGGCCCATGAACCCTGCGGCCTGCCTCAGCCCGACCATTGTCACCACAGCCTCATCTGCCGCACGTGTGGCCGAATCGAAGAGATGCACTGTCCGGACATCGGCAGCCTGTTGGCACGGGCAGCGGCGACCCTGGGGTTCGCGCTGGAAAGTCACCGCCTGGAGCTGGGCGGACTATGCAAGAGATGCGCAGCATGACGGACGCTCGCGATCTTCCGATCGGCGATGACGAAGGCAGCAGGATCGACAAGGCGATCGAGGAGCTGGCCCAGCTTCGCGGCCGCTTCGGACGCCTTGCGGAATATCTCGAGGAAACCCGGCGAGACCTGCTTCAACCGGGTCGACCGCCTACACGCGAAATCCTGCGCGATCTCGAACACGTTCGGGGCAAGTTCGACCAGTTGAGGGACTGGGTTCACGCCGAGGCGACGCGCGAGGGCTTAGATCCACTGCCGTACCGCGACCATGTGACGTCGATCGATGAGGTCGCCGCTCTGCTTGACAGAGTCCGGGAAGCCCGCAAGTTCGTCCACCGCATCCGGATCAAGCTCGGACTCGCGCAACACGTGGTACGGCGTGTCGAGAGCCTCGCGACGGAGGACCTCGCGGCCTCGAGCCATCTCGAGGCGTGCAGGCGTGGTGCCCGGCACCTGCTCGAGGGCTTCTCCGCCCTCGAAGAAGCCACCGCAGCACCCGATGACCCCGGCATCATCCGGGACATGGAGGATCTGGCCTCGGGCACGCATCCCTTCTGCCTGCTCCTGGCGCTCGTCGAGCAGAACCGGACGCTCGAGGACGAGGTCTGGCAAGGCTACATGGAGCAGGTAGGGCGCGAGTTGGGTCGCCCGCTGGCCTTGGCGGCGGCGCGTGGCAAGCTGGCGACATCGGCAGGCTGGCAGCCCCCGGCACGGACGTGAACCCCCACGTGCACGACGAGGCGTACATGCGGCTGGCGCTTGATGAGGCCGAAAAGGGTCGTGGCTGGACGCATCCCAATCCCATGGTAGGCGCCGTCATCGTCCGGGGAACGGAAGTCGTCGGGGTGGGCTACCACGCACGTCCCGGGGGCCCCCACGCCGAAGTTCGCGCCCTTGAAGAAGCGGGCGACGCCGCAGAAGGTGCCACCGCCTACGTCACGCTGGAGCCTTGCAACCACCACGGCCGGACCCCGCCGTGTACCGACGCCCTGATCCGGGCGCGCGTCCGACGTGTCGTCGCCGCGGTCGGGGACCCCAACCCGCGCACGAACGGACAGGCCCGGGCCGTCCTGGAATCAGCCGGCATCCGCTACGAGGAAGGCTTGCTCGACCGTGAGGCATCCACCCTCAATGCCGACTTCTTCCACTGGGTGCGGACGGGCTTGCCCCGCGTCATCCTCAAGATGGCCGCCACGATGGACGGGCGCATCGCGACACATCTGGGCGAGAGCCGCTGGATCACCGGCGCTGAAGCGCGCGCGGAAGTCCATGCGTGGCGCGCGACGGTCGCGGCCGTGATGGTCGGGGGGGGCACGCTCCGCGTCGACGATCCGAGCCTCGACGCGCGTCTGGAAGGTGCGCATCAACCTCTTCGGGTCGTGGTCAGCCAGTCGGGCAATCTGCCCGCATCGTGCCGGGCGTGGCGCGCCGAAGGCCAAGTGGAGCTCTGGCGAGGATCGACGCCCCCTCGGGACCTGCCCGAGCACGTCCACCATCGCATCCTGCCCCCCTGCGGTAACGGTGGTCTGGATCTTGCCGATGGACTTCGCCAGCTGGGTCAGGCATCCTGCGTCTCGCTGATGGTCGAGGGAGGTGGCGAACTTGCGGCACAGATGCTCCGCCAAGGCCTTGTTGACGAACTGCGGCTGTTTCTGGCCCCACGGCTTCTGGGGGGGCACGCGAGCCCGAGCTGGTTCGGCGGCCCCGATCCAGACCGTCTGGATCAGGGCTTGGGCTTGGCCGAGGTCCGATACCGCACCGTAGGCGAAGACCTGCTCGTCATCGGCCGTCCCGTATGGTCCCCGGCCGCTTCCCTGCGGTATGATGGCGCCGTTCTGCCCCCCGGAGGTCTTTCCTGTCCATGAATGTGTTCAAGACCAGCTGGTACAGCCACCGCATCGGCCGCGACATGCCGGTCAAGGTCTACGGCCACTACGGCTTTCCCCTGCTGATGTTCCCGACCGCCGCAGCGGACTTCGAGGAGTACGAGCGGTTCTACCTGGTCGAGATGATTCGGCCATGGATCGAGAAGGGGCTCGTTAAGTGCTACTCGATCGACAGCGTCAACAGCTGGACCTGGATGAACAGTCGGATCCACTCCAGCGAGCGGGCGCGTCGCCACGAGGCTTATGACCAGTACGTCATGCAGGAGGTCGTGCCCTTCATCTGGCTGAACCAGGGGAACCGCGACGGCATCTTCACGACGGGCGCAAGCATGGGGGCATACCATGCCCTCAACTTCCTGCTTCGCCATCCGCAGGTCTTCGGCGGCACCGTGGCCATGAGCGGCGCCTACGACCTGTCTCCTTGGACCGGCGGCTACATGGATGAACTCATCTACATGAACTCGCCTCGCCACTACATGCCCAACTTGAATGACCACGGTTATCTGGAGATGCTCCGCTACCGCGGCAAGGGCATCCACATCCTGACGGGCCAAGGCTCCTACGAAGCTCCCCACCAGAGCAAGGAAATCTCCGATATCCTCTGGTCGAAGGGCATCTGGCACAATCTGGAGATGTGGGGACACGACATGCCCCATGACTGGCCCACCTGGCGTCGCATGCTGCCCGCATTCATGCGTTACCAGACGGGCTGGGCAGGCTAGGAAACCCGGATGGCTTGAGGCAGTCGGCACCCATCTGCTAGACTGCCTTAGCCGCTGGAGAGATGGCCGAGCGGCTGAAGGCACCGGTTTGCTAAACCGACGTACGTCTATAAGGCGTACCGGGGGTTCGAATCCCCCTCTCTCCGCCTCGACAGGGGGAACCGACTGGTTCCCCCTGTTACGTCTCCGGGCTTCAGAGACTCGCCCCGGGGCACCAGGGTCCCCGTACTCGCGTCAGGTGGCAGGCTCGAGCGTCGCGGTCAGCCCACGCAGTTGAAGACGCTCGGCGTAACCTTCGGCATGCTCGAAAGGCGCCTCGACGACGACAGCTCGACCCGCACGATGCGCCTCGAGCATCACGGCCACACAGCGGTTCCTGCCAAGATGCGGCACCGCCTCGAGCAAGTAACGCACGACTTCGTTCATCTCGTGCACGTCATCGTCATGCAACAGAACGCGGGTACGCGGATAGTGGGCGATGGCCGGGCGAGGCTGAACTTCGGGTGCGGCAGGCATGGCGGATACCTCGTGGACCAAGGACACGTCCATGATAGCCCGGCATGGCCGTCCATCAAGGAGGCCAGACCAAAGCCGTGGGCGTGGACAGGGCAGGCTCCCCTTGGCCACGAGTCCGGATATCGAGCGTCGCGACGCGCGCCCCCTCCCGGAGCAACAGGCGGTAACGGGTCCAGCTGCGCAGGCCACGGGCCGTGACGGGCTGTGCGGGCCCCCTTAGGCGCCAACTGGCCGTTGCCACGGACGTGAAGGTCACACCTGCATCATCCAGCCTTTCCAGACGACCCTCGAGCAGCACCCCCTCGGCGGCGGGCTGGATGTTGACCGGCCACGACACGTCGGGCAGTCCAGGCGTGGCCGCCGCCGCCGGCAGCACGACGGCGCGCTCGGGGCGGGACAGCCACCCCCTGCCGGAATCCCCGACTTCGAGCCATGCGCCAGGTACCCCTTGAACCCTGCGGCGAAGACGCATCTGGTAGAAACGATCCGGCACCAGCCCCACCAGGGGGAGGACCAGCGTGGTTACGGCACCCGCCAAGGGAAAATCCCAACTGGCGACTTCGACAGGAACGCGCGCCGGCCCCTCGAGCCATTGCCACGAGATCTCGACCCCTGTCCCTGACGGGACAAGACCAAGCACGGGCGTCTGGACAGCGACGGGGCTGGCATGCGCCCGGGTCCCGCAGGGCGTCGGCGAGGCCAACTGCACCAGGTCGGCACCCATCGACCCCGAGACCCAGTCGGTTCCGGCAGGCATCGCGACGAGCCCACTGGCCAGGATGCCCGACAAGCCTCCGTGAAAGGCCCGCACCTTCACGACAAGGTCTCCTGAACCGTCGTGTAGACTCCCTCCTCGATCCGGATCCCTGCCGTCGCCTCCCCGCTGAACACCGTATCCCGCAGCTTGACAGGCAGGAGCGTCACGATGGGACGGTCCTCCCGATCGATGACGACATCCGCCCAGGATCGCGGATCATCGACCGAAATCAGGTCTTCCGCGCCCTCGCGTTCCGTTCGGTAGGCATAGGCACGAACCCGATAGGTCGTTCGGGGACGCAAGCCACGAAAGGCCACGGGGTCGGACAACTGGGCCGCCGTGATGACGCGACGGACCGCTTCACCATCCTGACGGACAGGCTGCTCGTCGGGTCCGGCGAGAATGGAAAGGCGCAGGACAAGGTGATGAATGTCCTGTCGCGACCACGGCGTCACCAATGCCTGAAGCGCCAGCCCTCCCGCCGCTACGGTCGGCAGCAGCACCATGACGCCTTGAAAGGCAGAAGTCCGGACGGAAGGCGCCACCTGCCCCCCGCCGGATGAAACAGCCGGTGCCTCGGCGCAGCCGCACGCCCCCGCGACCAGCATCCCGACCAGAACCCGCCCAAGCCCCAGCCAACAACGCATACGACCCTCCTTCCGCCCACTCCGGACGTGCCCTCGATCGTGCGACGGGAACAGCGGGTCTTCCATCAGGACGTCACGGGGAACCTGCTAGGATGAGGCCATGGAGTGGCTCTGGATTGCCATGGGCGGGGCTGCCGGCGCTACGGCACGCGCCGCGCTGGGACAATGGGTCGACCGCTGGGCAGGACCCACCTTTCCGTGGCCGACCCTCGCCATCAACATCCTCGGCTGCCTCGCCATGGGTATGCTCGATGGCATCGTCGCCGCAAGGCCGGGCTCGGCCGCCTGGGCAAGGCCCCTCGTCGGCATCGGGCTGCTGGGCGGCTTCACGACCTTCTCGGCCTTCGGGCTCGAGACGGCCAGACTCATCCAGCGGCACACATCAGGCGAAGCGGCGACCTATATCGCCTTGAGCCTGATACTGGGCATCGGGGCTGTACCTCTGGGCCAGGAATTGGCACGCCGCCTGCCCGGGGGACTTCATCCACCGGGCGTGTCGGCCTCAGGACCGGAAGCCGCCAAGGCCGAGCACCCGCCGCAATAGCGCATCGCGCCAGGAGTCGGGCAGCACACGTAGCCAAGGCCCGAGCCGAGCATCCGGCCCCACGCGATACCGAGTCGCCGGATGCCGAGCCTTGAAGACCTGCCGCACCACGCGTGCGACGCGAGCGGCCGGTATGCCTCGGGCACCGAGCAATTCGGCACCTTGGGCCAGGCGATCGAGATCTGCGCCATACAAATCCCGGAGCGCCCCGGGCATGGCCACATGGCGCGACCGCGACTGCTCGAGCGACTTCTCCCAGATGGGCGTCGCAATGGCTCCGGGCTGGACACAGACCACACGGACGCCCTGCGGAGCCAACTCGAGCCGCAAGGCATCACTGAAGGCCTCGAGGGCCCACTTGGAGGCGGCATAGGCACCGAAGTAAGGCTGGGACAAATTGCCAGCCAACGAGCTGATGTGCACGACTCGGCCCCGTCCTTCGCGCAGCAGAGGCAGGAGAAGGCGGGTCAGCGCGACAGCCCCGAAGACATTGACGGCAAACTGCTGTTGAAGCAGGTCATCGTCCAACGCCTCCACAGGCTGGAATATCGCGATGCCCGCGTTATGGACAACGCCACCGAGTCCGCGTCCCACAAACTCGTATGCCAGCGCACATGCAACCCGCTCACGGTCCTCAGGCACGGCCACGTCAAGCAACAGGCCGGTGCAACGCGGATCGAGGGCCTCGAGGCGAAGGCGATCCTCCTCGCGGCGCACGGCAGCGAGCACCTCGAAGCCCGCGGCCAACAACTCGTTCACGATCGCGAGGCCGATACCGGTCGACGCACCCGTGACCAAGATAGGAGCAGTCATAGAACATTCCTTTCCCAAACATAAAGGCACCGTCCCCGTCATTGCGGGAACGGTGCCTTCGATTAATCCTGGCAGCGGGCTATTTTCGCGGGAAGTCACCCTCCAACTATCGTCGCTGCTGACGCGTTTCACGGCCGTGTTCGGGATGGGAACGGGTGGGACCACGTCGCCTTGCCACCAGAAACTTCAAAGGGGTCACACCCCCAAAACCACATCGATGCGCGCGCTATCAAGAATCCACCAAAGGTCCTCTGGTGAAGCCCTCGACCTATTAGTACCGCTCGGCTCCAATCGTCACCGACCTTCCACCTGCGGCCTATCAACCGGATTATCTTCCCGGGGTCTTACCTGGCTAACCAGCGGGGTATCTCATCTCGGGGTGGGCTTCGAACTTAGATGCTTTCAGCTCTTATCCACTCCGGACACGGCTACCCGGCGTTTACCACTGGCGTGATAACCGGTACACCGGCGGTCCGTCCGTCCCGGTCCTCTCGTACTAAGGACGGCTCCCCTCAAATACCCTGCGCCCATACCGGATATGGACCGAACTGTCTCACGACGTTCTGAACCCAGCTCACGTACCGCTTTAATGGGCGAACAGCCCAACCCTTGGGACGTACTACCGCCCCAGGTTGCGACGAGCCGACATCGAGGTGCCAAACCTCCCCGTCGATGTGGACTCTTGGGGGAGATCAGCCTGTTATCCCCAGGGTAACTTTTATCCGATGAGCGACGGCGCTTCCACGCACTGCCGTCGGATCACTAAGCCCTACTTTCGTACCTGCTCGACTTGTACGTCTCGCAGTCAAGCACCCTTATGCCTTTGCACGCTGCGGCTGATTTCCAACCAGCCTGAGGGTACCTTTGGGCGCCTCCGTTACGCTTTGGGAGGCGACCGCCCCAGTCAAACTGCCTACCTGCCACGGTCCAATGCCCGGCTAACGGAACATTGTTAGAAACTAAAACTCGCCAGAGTGGTATCTCAACGATGACTCCACCGAACCTGGCGGCCCGGCTTCACTGTCTCCCACCTATTCTGCACAAGCGAATCCCAGTCCCAATGACAAGCTACAGTAAAGCTCCATGGGGTCTTTCTGTCCTGGTATGGGGAATCCGTATCTTCACAGATGATCCAATTTCGCCGAGCCCCTCGTCGAGACAGCGCTCAAGTCGTTACTCCATTCGTGCGGGTCGGAACTTACCCGACAAGGAATTTCGCTACCTTAGGACCGTTATAGTTACGGCCGCCGTTCACCGGGGCTTCGATTCGGCGCTTGCACGCCCCCTCTTAACCTTCCGGCACTGGGCAGGAGTCAGCCCCTATACGTCGGCTCTCGCCTTCGCAGAGACCTGTGTTTTTGTTAAACAGTCGCTTGAGCCATTTCACTGCGGCTTGCATATCCTCCCGGTCGCTTGTACCGGCCAGACACACAAGCACCCCTTCTCCCGAAGTTACGGGGCTATTTTGCCGAGTTCCTTAACGAGGGTTATCTCGCGCGCCTCGGTATTCTCTACCAACCCACCTGTGTCGGTTATGCGGTACGGACAATGTCACTCTAACTAGAGGCTCTTCTCGGCAGTGCTGAATCACCAACTTCGAGTCCGTAGACCCTCCCCATCACGCCTCAGCTATAATCCCGCGGATTTGCCTGCGGAACCAACCTACACGCTTGGACCAGCACTTCCAGTCGCTGGCTTGACTATCACCCTGCGGCACCCCATCGCTCAAACAAGCAACATCGGCTCAGGAATATCAACCTGATACCCTTCGACTACGGCTCTCGCCCTCGCCTTAGGACCGGCTAACCCTGGGCGGACGAACCTGCCCCAGGAAACCTTGGATTTTCGGCGCATTCGATTCTCACGAATGTTTTCGCTACTCATGCCCACATCCTCACTTCCGACTCGTCCACCGCTCCTTACAGTACGGCTTCTTCCTACATCGGAACGCTCCCCTACCAATCAACAATGTTGATTCCACGACTTCGGTGCACGGCTTCAGCCCCGTGTATTTTCGGCGCAGACTCGCTTGACCAGTGAGCTATTACGCTTTCTTTCAAGGATGGCTGCTTCTAAGCCAACCTCCTGGTTGTCTCTGCGAATCCACCTCCTTAATCACTTAACCGTGACTTGGGGACCTTGGTCGGTGGTCTGGGCTGTTTCCCTCTCGACGACGAAACTTATCTCCCGCCGTCTCACTGCATGGCTACACCCGACGCCATTCGGAGTTTGACTGGATTTGGTACCGCGATATGCAGCCCGCACCCAACCAGTGCTCTACCTGCGCCGGTCAGCACCATACGCTGACCCTAAAGCCATTTCGGGGAGAACCAGCTAGCTCCAGGTTCGATTGGAATTTCTCCGCTAGTCGCACCTCATCCCCCGATTTTTCAACATCGGTGGGTTCGGACCTCCACGCAGTTTCACCCACGCTTCATCCTGGACACGACTAGGTCACCTGGGTTCGGGTCTACCTCATCAAACTGACGCCCACTATAGGACTCGGTTTCCCTGCGACTACGGGTATACAAACCCCTTAATCTCGCTTGACAAGGTAACTCGCGGGCTCATTCTTCAACAGGCACGCTGTCAGGCCATCAATGACCCTTCAACTGCTTGTAGGCTCACGGTTTCACGCTCTCTTTCACTCCCCTCCCGGGGTTCTTTTCACCTTTCCCTCACGGTACTCGTTCACTATCGGTCGCCATTCAGTATCTAGCCTTACGAGGTGGTCCTCGCTGATTCACTCAACCCTTCACGTAGGTCGAACTACTCGGGTAACAGGCAACACAGACCCTCTTCCTTCGGCTACGGGACTCTCACCCCCTATGGTCGGCCTTCCCAGACCGTTCGCCTGAAATCAGGTTTTCTTACTGCGCCGGGGCACCGCAATACCCCGCTCCCTGCACCCACAACACCCGCCATGCAACGGTCACGGCCTATCACACACAGCAGGTTTAGGCTCCTCCCCGTTCGCTCGCCACTACTAGGGGAATCGTTCTTACTTTCCTCTCCTCCGGCTACTAAGATGTTTCAGTTCACCGGCTTGCCTCGGTCGTGCCTATGGATTCAGCACGCCGTAACCAGGCTTCACCCTGGTCGGGTTACCCCATTCGGATTCATACGGATCCACGCTCGTAGACAGCTCCCCGTACACTATCGCGGCCTCCCGCGTCCTTCTTCGGCTGATGGCGCCTAGGTATCCTCCGTGAGCCCTTTGTAGCTTCACCACTCTTGGAACCTTTGGCTCTTCTCGATCACTCACCCCATCCATCCACCTCGCGGCAAATAAACAGAACAAGCATCGGATCACCTTTGTCACTCACCAGGCTCGCGCCCAGCAGCAACAACGGATTCTCTACATCTCCGATGACTCGACCTCACAACACCCAAGGTACTAACCAAGGGCGCACGAAATCAAACATCAGAAAATGCGCATCGATGTGGTTTTCAAGGTGCAACCGTTAAAAGCGCCAACCGGCGCAACCAACCCCCAGCCTGAGTGGCGCGAGGGAAAACTATACTGGCATGCCTGCCTTCCCTCCGTCAAGCGAGAACCAACGCCAACTTTCCTGTTCCTTGACCCCGACAGCGCTGCTTCTTAACCTTGAGCAGCTTCAGGCGGCACGACAATCGGGCCATGCACACCGTGACCCAGACCGCCTCCACCCACGTGAACCGCCTGCCCGGGAACACCCCGAAGGCGGCATTTGCAGCTCGCCTTCCCGTTGTCCTCGCCCCTGACGCGTGGCACAGGAAAGCCGGCGCCGAGCGCCCCGCCGACCTTCATCTGAGGCAGGCAGCCGGCTCGCTGGACAGAGACCTGGCCCTTGCTGGCGCTGCCCACACGGCGCTTGCTCCAGTGTCGCCCGGCACGACCGAACTGGCACTCGTCGAGGACGCGCTGCTGGCACTGGAACAGGCAAGAGAAGCCCTGTCGGACGGATCCGCGATGCTCCGGGACCCACGCGACCCCCTTGCGGCCCAGCGCCATGTGGAGATGGGCCTCCAACACCACGACCGGGCCAACTACGCTTTGGGCACCGTCCTAGACTTGTTCGCATCCCGCAAGGGCCGCACGCCGGGCGAGGAGCAGGCAAGGACATTCCTGCTGCTGCAAGCGACGACCAGCGCCGCGACTTCCGGCCACATCAGTCGGGCCGTGGAAGCCCTCGCCACGGAGCGCTGAAACATCCGGCGACGGCAGAATTCGCCCGCAGACAAGCAAGCGTTGCCCGGGAACGGTTTGGCGATGGCCCCGTGGCAGGGACGACCACTGCCGAACCGAGGACACTCGGTCGTTCAGAGCAGTTTTCGAACCTGTCGGGGGGCATCCCAGGGAACCTCGACCGCCTCGCGCACGGGCGTGACGACACGGCGATCCGGATCGTCCGCAGGCAGGAAAATGCCCGCGAGCACACTGCCCACACAGCCCAGAACCACGGAGGTCGGCACGATGACCCCCACGAAGTTCGCGGCCATCCGGTCAAAGAAGTAGACGAGGCCACCCAGCATCATCACAGCACCGAAGAGGGGCAGGGCCACCGCCAGACCGGTCAGCACATAGGCCATCGGGTGCGCGTAGTTGAAGATATGGTCGCGGCCCTCACGGATGGGCACGACCAAGCGGGAATCTCCCGGGTGGTGGTAGAGCACGCCCAGGAGCCATCGCGGCTGTCCGGCAGTCACGTCCTCTCCATACCCGCCCCGCGTGCCCGCCGCCCTCTTCCCTATACTGACATCCATGCTGCTCCCCGAACTGATCCGCATCGGCCTCGTCCAGCACGCGGCGACCCTTTCGATTTCGCTGGGGTCACCGGGCCTCGTCACCGACGCCACGGGAGCTACCCGATCCATTGTGCCGGAGGCACCGGTGACCCTCGCATGGCGGAACGGGCGCCTTGACATGGGGTTGCCGGGGGATCCGGAGGGTGACGAACCATGGCACCCCGCGCTGCCCGTCCGCTTCACCGGGCAGGAAGTCTTCCGCTGGCAAGGCAGCGACTACCAAGGCCGGGCCGAAGTCCTTGCGGACGGTCACGGCCTGACGCTGGTGGATACGCTCGAACCGGAGACCTACCTGCGGGGGGTGGTCCCCCGTGAGGTCCCCTCCTCGTGGCCGATGGAAGCGCTCAAGGTGCAGGCCATCGCGGCACGGACCTACCTCGCCGCGACCGTGGGACGCTTCGCTGCCGAGGGCTTCGACCTGCACGCCGACGAACGCAGCCAGGTCTATGGCGGCAAGGGAGCCGAACACCCCCGCACCGATGAAGCCGTGCGCACCACGGCCGGCATCGTCGCGACATGGCAGGGCGCCCCGATCAAGGCCTACTACAGCTCCGGCGCGGGCGGCATGACCGAAGCCAACGACGCGGTGGAAGGCTTTGCCGACAAGGGAACGGACGGGCGTCCCATCGGCCTGCCCTACCTGAGGTCCGTCGTCGACTTCGACTGGAACTCGCGGCGCCATGCTTGGTCACGTGAGGTCACGGACGCGAAGATGGCGGAGGTGCTCGCCCCGGAGGCCCGGCCCATCGGCCGGCCTCTCGCCATCGAGGTCGCCGAACGGAGTGGTTCGGGTCGGGTCCGATGGCTGCGCATCCGCGGCACGGCAGGAACCGCCGAGATACCCGGCGCCCGCCTGCGGCGCCTGCTCCGCCTCGACAGCACGCTTTTCTCGGTGGGGCTTGTCCGACCGGGCGTCTTCCTGTTCTCGGGCCGCGGCTGGGGCCACGGTGTCGGGATGTCCCAGTCGGGTGCGCGGCAGATGGCCGAATGGGGCTTCGACCATGCGGAGATTCTCGCCCACTACTACCCGGGAACACGGCTCGAACGCGCAGACGCCCCGACACCCTGAAGGATGCCGGGGCGTCGGAAGCCTCGCTCAGCCGCCGATGGTCTGGCCCGAACGAGCGAGTGAGCGCGCCTCGCCGATCCAGCGCGTGACCGTGGTGAGGCCGGGAGTGCGCTGGACGAAGGGGCGGGAAATATTGTTGGCGATCCCCAAACGCTCGTGCAGGTTGGCGGGCACTCGCTGGGCCATCTCCTTGACCGAGGCGACGCCTACGGCCTGCAGCAGGTTGGCCTGGCGAACACCAATGCCCTTGATCCTCATCAACTCGACCGCCTGCGCGATCGGCAGGAGCCGTCCGTAGGGGATGTCGGCCGCGCGGGCCAGACGCTCCCGGTCCGCCCGCGTGGCGGTCTTCGCCTTCAACTGATCGGTATTGGTGATCCCGGCCTTGGCGAGACGCTCGGCATAGACCTTGCCGACGCCCAGCAGGTCGGCGACGGGATAAGCCCGCATCGCATCCAGCTCATCCTCTTCCTGAACGACCGCCGCGGCAAGAGAGGCAGCCGGGGCCACGACAGCGCCACAGCCCGTGAGCGGGAGCATGGCAACCGCGACGGCGAAGACGGCAAAAGGCTTATGAATCATGGAAATCGGCTCCAAAAGAATCACATCGGGAGGGGCCAAGAGCGGCCCTTGTCTCATTATAGTTTACACGTGAATAAACTTGCTTTAATAAATCAAAGCCACAATGCGTTGCCCACCATAGGCTGAGGACCCGCCAGCAACGGGGCCCCGGTCCCGGACAAGCCGGTCAATGGCCCCGATGAGCCCTACTCGGCCGCCCGACGCCGCTTCTCGAGTTCGGGGTGAATCCAGCCAAGGCAGAAGTAGGAAACGCCTGTCACGGCAGGAAAGGCCTGATCGACCACGCGGCCCTTGAGCCACGCCGTCTGCTCGCGCAGGCCACGATGATGCCGGGGAGCCTCGGCTGGTGTACCGGGTGGATCCGGGGCAAGAACAGGCATGACCACCGGGGCCTTGGTCGGTGCCGCGGCATCGATCGCCTGCTGGACCACAGACAAAGCCCGCTCGACGGTGTAGTCGCCATAGGCGCCAGGTGCCTGATCCAGATTGTAGCTGTAACACATGGGCGCAAGCAGGTCGAAGCGGGTCAACCAGCGCCGCGATTCCTGCAACCGGGCGTCATGCTGATGGAAGTAGTAGTCCGGAAAGTAGGCCGCACCCAGCACGGCTCGTCGGCCCACCCGCTCACGCAGCGTGTCGATCAAGCCCTCCAGATCCTCGGAGAGCGCAGTCTTCCATTGTTCAAGCAGGACCTCGCGATCCGACGCACGCACGACCTGACCCGTCTTGAGGAAGTGGCGGAAGCCATCCCCCGCCATCCCGGGATGCCGCCTTTCGATCTGCTCCCGCTGCCGGGGCGCATACCCGAAGAACTGGCGGGGGTCGGGCGATTCGTCGATGTCATCGCCCTTCAGGCGGGTCGGGTAGCGCAGGTAGTCCAGCATCACACCGTCGACACTGCGGACGATCGCCCCGTCCACGACGGCACCCAGCGCCTCCCGAACCTCGGGTAGCGCCGGCGAAACCCGGTTGGAACCCCGCTCGACCTGGCCGGAATGGTTGCCGTAACCATCCATCACGAGGGTGTCCGGATGATTAGCGGCCCACGCCGGGCCGAAGTCGAGCGTATGCAGCCATGCGTGCACCCTCATGTTGCGTCGGTGCCCCTCCCGGACATACAGGTCCAGAAGATCGATGCCGTGGCGCGCCGGGAACGCCGGATGCCCGGGAAACTCGAGTCGTCCCCCACGGAAGGTCTCGACGAAGACGTCCGTGATGCCCAGTTCCTGCATCCGGTCAAACACTTCGAGGACATCGAGTGCTCCGCGGTCACGCTCATGCGGGCGAACCCAGATACCCTTGCGGACCAGCACGTCGCGGGCATTGGCGGCCTCGGCCCACGCACCGACCTCGGCCATCACGCTCCGATACCGCGCAGCCTCGGGGACCGCGTCATCAACGCGGTCCCAGCGCTCCCAGGCATCGGCCGGCAAAGGCACGGGCTGCGTCGCCATGTAGGCTTCACGCGCCTCAGATAGCCGCTCGGTCCATGCCGAGGCCCCAACCCTCTCACCCCACCCGAGGGTCGCCGCCACACCCAGAAGCACCGCCATGGTCGTGCGCATGCCGTCAGGTTGCCACCTCCCCCACGGTCCGGCAAGGGGGCTTCCGTCACAGACCGCCGGAGTGCCTTGTGGCACGCTGCAGGGACGTTTCACGGAGGCCGCATGAACGCCAAGGATTCTCAAGCAGTCGACCAAGACCTGGCGAAGCTCCACGCCTTGCTGGCCACGGCGGGCAATGACTTCTCCCGGACGTTCCGTGTCGTCCTGAAGGAACAGGACTGGCTCGTCGAGGCCATGCCAGCGTCCATCCGGCATCCCCGGCCCGACAGGGCGCCCGCCGGCATGGCCACCTTCACGCTGGCCGCGGGCCTCGCTCCGATGCTGCCCACGACGACCCTGGATGACCTCGTTCCTCCACCGCCGTCACTGGTGGCCAGCAGCCCGGTGCAACACGAGGTTCAGGGGGAAGACGACTGGTCCCGGCTTGCGCCCGTCGAAATCATCGGCGGACCGACACGCCCCCCGATCGCCGCCAAGCAGCTCCCTCCTCCCGTTATGCCACCAGCAAGCGACAACCTGGGGACGCCGCCCGAAAGGCCTGAACACCGCAACATCGGCATGGGCCGGATACAGCCCGGCAAGGTCGCCAGCCCTGCAGCCTTGCCTCCGGCCGTCTCGGCTGCGCCCATCGACCTGCCTCCGCTTCCCGGCCTGCCCGCGAAGGCCCGTGGCCCTCGCAAGGGTCACTTCGGCCATGTCGCGCTCGGTCCGGATGTCCCGCCGGCCCTCCGGCCCATGGGACCGGACATGCCGCTCGAGCTTCGCCCCCTCGGCCCGGACATGCCCTCCGGCCTCATCGTCGCCGCAAGGACCCGGCCGGAGGCCACCGCGGCATCCTTCCCCGAGACACCACGTCGGACGATCGACAAGCCCGCCGTGCAGGCACAAGCCCAAGCTCCCCGCTGGCACACGATTCGCCCGGGCGAGACGCTCATCCAGCTTGCGCGTCGTTACTACGAGGGCAAGGGTCGGCATTGGCTCGGTCTCTTCGCGTTCAACCGCAACCGCATCCGCAGCGCCGACAAGGTCTTTCCCGGCGACCGCATCCAGATCCCTGCCTACGACGAGGTCGCGGCCCTGACGGCGACGCGCCAGGCCGAAGGTCGCAAGCCTGGTCGGCTGGCAGCACTGGGCAAGGACCTGGCCCGCAGGCGGACCCGCCTGTCCTGAAGCCGTCCGGAGCGGGACCTTGCTCTGGTATGATCCGATATCGCACCCGATCCCGAACCCTCGAGGCCAAACTGTGACGGACCTGCCCACCCACGGACCCTCCGGCACGCGTCCGGGCACCGGTGCCGATACCCAGGGGTTGACGTTGCCCGTCATCCTCCGCAGGACGGTGCAGCGCCTGCCGGATGCGGTAGCCGTGGCCCACAAGTCCGGCGACCAGTGGCAGACCATCTCGTATCGTTCATTCCTGCAGCAGGTCGATGCCCTGGCCGCGGCGCTCGTGGACATCGGCATCCAGCTCCAGGACCGGGTCTGTCTGCTCTCGGCCAACCGGCCCGAATGGCTGCTGGCCGACCAAGCGATTCTCGCCACCGGCGCGGCCAATGTGCCCATCTATCCTACGCTCACGCCCCCCCAGATCCGGTACCTCTTGCAGGATTCCGGGGCCCGGGCCCTGTTCGTGTCGGACACCGTGCAGTACGCCAAGGTCGCCGAAGTGGTCGCGGAAACGCCCCAGTTGGCCCACATCATCCTGATGAGTGGCGAGGTGCCCGCAAACGCCCCCGTCCCGACCATGACCTGGGCCGCATTCCTGGCGCGCGGTGCCTCTGCCGAGGCACGAACGCGGGAGGACCGCGAGGCGCGCCTGAGCCACATCCAAGCCGAGGACACGGCCTCAATCATCTACACGTCCGGCACCACGGGAGAGCCCAAGGGGGCGATGCTGACCCACCGGAACATCGTCAGCAACCACGAGACCATCATTCCGCTCGTCGACATCCGTGCGACGGATGCAAACCTTTCGTTCCTGCCCCTGTCGCACGTCTTCGAGCGCGTGGTGTACTACGCTTTCATCTCCGCCGGCGCACGCATCAACTTCGCCGAGAGCATCGAGAAGGTCCGGGACAACCTTGCTGAGGTCTGCCCCACCTTTCTCGTCAGCGTGCCGCGTGTGCTCGAGAAGATCCGGGCCGGGGCGCTCGACAAGGCCGAGAAAGCGCCCCCGCTGCGCCGGAAGATTTTCCACTGGGCCTTCGAAGTCGCCAAGACCGCGCGGACGGATCGCGAGCGGCTCGGGGGCCTCTCCCCCTGGAGCACGCTGCAGCTCGGCCTCGCCGACAAGCTGGTGTTCTCGAAGATTCGCGCCGTCCTGGGGGGGCGCCTCAGGTACTGCATCAGCGGCGGCGCTCCTCTTTCCAAGGAAGTGGCCGAATTCTTTGAACTGGTCGGCATCGTCCTCCTCGAGGGCTATGGCCTCACGGAGACCAGTCCCGTCATCACGTGCAACACGCCGGTAGCCCGACGCTTGGGGACGGTGGGCAAGCCCATCGACGGTGTCGAGGTGAGAATTGCCGAGGATGGTGAGATCCTGGCCCGTGGCCCGAACATCATGAAGGGGTACTTCAACAAGCCCGAGGAAACGGCCAAGGCCATCAACGACGAGGGCTGGTTCCATACCGGCGACATCGGCTCATTCGACCCCGACGGTTTCCTGCGCATTACCGACCGCAAGAAGGAAATTCTGGTGACGAGCAACGGCAAGAACGTGGCTCCGGCGCCTATCGAGAATGCCTTGCTGCTCAGTCCGTTCATCGCGCAGGCCTGCGTCCTTGGAGATAACCGCAACTTCATTGCGGCCATTCTCGTGCCCGACTATGCCAACCTTGTGCCCTGGGCGGCCAAGAAGGGCCTGCCTACCGAACCCGCGAGCCTTGCGGGCCATCCCGAAGTGCAGGCCTTCATCCAGACCGAGGTCGCACGCCAGACGCAGGACTTCGCTCGCTTCGAGCAGATCAAGCAGTTCGTCCTCCTCGCGCAGGAATTTTCCATCGAGACCGGGGAACTCACGCCCAAACTCTCGCTCAAGCGACGCGTCATCCTCGAGCGGCACGCCGCGGCGATTGCCCGGATGTACGAGGCCCCGGCGCCCGTGGAAGCCTGACGTCCGGCATGGATATCGCCCTGACGTTCTTAGGCACGGCAGGCTCCGTGCCCACCCCTCAGCGCAACTTGTCGGCAACGCTCCTGCAGCGCGGCTCCGATCGCATCCTCGTCGATTGCGGCGAGGGCACGCAACGCCAGCTGATCCGGGCAGCCGTAGGCCTGACTCAGATCCAGACCATCCTGCTGACCCATCTCCACGCCGACCACTACCTGGGACTGCCGGGCCTGCTCAAGACCTGGGACCTCTGGGGACGGACCGATCCGGTCGACATCCATGGCCCACGGGGCCTGCTGGACCTCGTCGAACTCCTGCGACGCATCATCGGCAGAACGGACTTTCCCGTGCACTGGCACGAGCAAAGGGCTGGCGACGTCCTTCCCTTGTCGGGCGCTCGCCTTGTCGCCGTGGCCACCGACCATCGAATACCTTCGCTTGGCTGGATGCTGGCCGAGGATGACCGTCCCGGGCGCTTCGACGTCGCCGCGGCACGTCGCCTGGGCGTCACGGACGGACCCGATTGCGGCCGGTTGCAACGGGGTGAAGCCGTGACGACGACCGATGGCCAGACCGTCCGGCCGACCGACGTCCTCGGTTCGCCCCGTCCCGGCCGACGCATCGTCCTCACGGGAGACACCCGTCCGTGCGCATCCGTCATCGCGGCTGCATCCGGCGCCGACCTTCTCGTGCACGACAGCACCTTCACCTCGGCCGAACAGCAGCGCGCCGAGGAAACCTACCATTCCACGTCCCGCGAAGCCGCGACCGTAGCCAAGGAAGCTGGCGTACGGCGCTTGGCGTTGACCCACCTCAGCTACCGGCACCATCCGCGTGACATCCACGCCGAGGCTAGGGAGGTTTTCCCCGATTGCGTCCTGCCGGCCGACCTCGACCGGATGATCGTGCCTTTTCCCGAGAAAGGCGCAGCCTACCTGGAGAAAGAGCCCGTCGCCGTTCCCTCCTGACGCCGCTCATCCCACTCGATGATCGCGGTGGCTTCGGGCTTCGGGGGCACGGGCGCCCGTGCGCGCGGCAGGGCGATGGGCTCGAGGGTCGGCCAGCGGAAGGGAACCCGGGGCGGGGGCGGTATGGCCTGACGTGCTCGCGCGGCGTATGGGCGGTCGGGCAAAGGGGCTGCCTGCACGGCGGAGGCAGGCGGCAACGCATGCCGTAGCGGTGGCGCGCCGGGTGGATGCGTCGCCATCGGGGGCAGGATAGGCTGCGGATCATCGAAGAGTCGCGACAGATCCATCGCAGCCCGGGGCAGTCTCTCCGGAGCACCATCCCGCTCCTCGGCAGCCTTCGGCAGCACGGGAGGCCGGACACCCGGGGGAACGCGCGCGGGCAGGGCAGCCTGCGTCACGGCTGAACCGCCCGCATCCGGCAGAATCGCGCCCACCGGACGTGAAGGCGTGGCGGCCGGAAAAGAAAGCGCCAACCAATCCATGACCGTCTGGTGATAGGCCTCATAACCATCCCAGGGCACGGGCCTGCCCTTGCCTGGCAGCCAACGCAGGCTCCGGGGTTCCCCGGCGAGGCCGTAGGCTTCGAGCAGGGCCGGGTCACGGTCGCCCGAACCACCCAGCAACAGCAGGGGCAAGGGGGCAATACGGGGAACGAGGGACGCGAGGGTCTCCCCATCCCCCTGACCGGGAGCGGCCAGCCGCCAACCCGTCACGACGGCCCACGCCAAGCGGCCCGGCAGCGTGGCGTGGCCACGCCACCAAACATCGTCGGGGCGCGCTTCGCCCCAACGCCCCGCCGGTCCGGCCAGCACGACGGCATCCAGCGCCCCCGGCAAAAGGGCGGCTCGCGCCATGGCGAGGGCCGCATCGCCCTCGGCCAGGCCCACCACATGGGTCGCACCATGCCCCCTCAACCATGCGGCGGCCGCACCGACACTCCGGGCATCGAGGCCATCCGGCCCCTGAATGCCGGGAACCCCGGGTGAACCGGCAGGTGCAAGCACGAGCACTTGCGCGCGAGGTGCCCACCAGCGCGCCAAGGTATCCACGGCAAGGCCACGCGGGCCAGACGGCCACGAGGGCAGGACGACCAATCCGAGTCGGCTGCGTGATGCCCGCAACACCCCCGTGACGCCACGCTCTTCATTGCCCTCGGCGCTCCATTCACGGGCACCCGCGGCCAAGGGTGTCTCCCGGCAGGGAGCATCGTGGCGCGGGCTTCCCCCGTCCATGCCCATGCCGTCACGCTGAAGCACGATCAGCCCCCCCATGACCAAGGCCCCACCCATCGCGGCCAGACCGATCAAAGTGTGACGCCAACCCGGCGAGGCCCTGAGCGTTATTGCCGCGCCAATCGACCATCCGGCGGCCAGGAGAAGCCAGACAAACCCGGCTAGGGGACCCAGGAAGCGCTGGCCATCGGTAATCCACGGCCACGCGAGGACCAGCACGCTCCCGAGCAACGATGCGAGAAGCCACGGCCCGGGGCGTCCCGGGCCGTCAGAACCCCCGGGGCGCGAAGGGACTGCCATGCGCGGATCGTTCCACGTCATGGCCCCCGAGGACAAGGGAAAGCGTCACGCGGAGTTGCCCGGTGCTGCGTCCTCACCTACCATGCCGCCCATGAACCGGTTCCTCGCCATCGCCCTGTCCGTTGCCGCCGTCTTGCCCGCCATAGGCCTGGCCGACGCCCGCAACCGGGCCCAGTTCTTGAGGATGTTGCGCAACGCATCTTCAGGTGCCCCCATCGCGAAGGATGTCCGGTTCCTCGTGCCCTTCACGTCCACGCCCACTCCCCCGCCAATCGTTCATCCTCCCTATCCCGATGACATCGTGTGGGGCGAGGATGTCAACCTGCGCCTCGAAGACCTCGGGGCAGGCTACTGGCAGTCCCCGGGCATCAACATGTGGTCTGGCGCCGTGCTCGAAGGCGACAAGGCCACGCTGGGCCACCTGCGCTTCAAGCTCAACCCGGCGGATGATCCCATTCATCCCGGTCATGCCGCGCTGGCCCTGCCCGGTGACTGGCACGTGGTGCGTTTCGCGCCCATGAAGCCTGCCGAGTGGGCCACGCGCACGGACTTCTCCAGAATGGCGTGGCTTCCGGTTGCCGACGCCGAAGTTCCGGCACTCTGGCACCTGGAGGCCGGCCAGGCCTTCGCCATGCGGATCGAGCTAAAGAGACCGGAAGCCCCGCCGCCACCACCGCCAGCAGCTACGGCGACGGCCACCGCTTCGACCATGTCCGTGCCCGCCAAGGCAACGCGCAAGCCGCCTCGGCGCCTCATCGCCAAGATCTTCCTTCGGAAACTCTCGCTCGACAACGTCCGCTTCGACTACGTGCTGCAGACGAACGGCACGTTCCGGATCCCGCTGCGCGATCCTCGCTCCCTCACCGGCTTGCAGGCACCCTGACCGCCGCGGGTATGAGGGCGTCGTGAGCATCGAGATCGGCCAGGTCGTCGTGGAGCGGCGTCACGGCCACGCGTGGTGCGGCCTGCTCCTCTATGCCCTCGACGGCCAAGAGCGCATCCTGCCCTGGAGTGCCGATATGGGCAGCCCGAGGCAGCTTGTCCTGAAGCTCTTCCCCTCGCCGCGCGACGGCCACCTGGAGGCCGTCCAGATCCACTACCGAGAGCTTGCCGACGCCATCGTGGCGCAGGTCCAGCCACCCGCACCCTGAGGACACGGCCCTTCCCAAGGCGGAGGCCGGCACCTACCATGGCGAACCCGGAAGGGCGCACCGTCGTCATGACGATGCAAGCATCCAGGAGGCTGCACCGATGTCCCTCGAACCCCGCGCACGGTGGCTGTGCATCTTGCTGGTCACCCCCCTCCTCGCAGGTGGTCCGGCAAGGGCCGCGAGTACGACCGAAGCCGACCGCATCCTGTCCGCCGTCATGCGTCAGGACCGGCCGGCTTTCGAGGGTCAGCGCCAGTACCGCCTCGTCAGGCAGACCGCGGCCATGGAAGCCCGGATGCACGTCGCATGGAAGGATGAGCGGAACTACCGGGTCACGATCCAGGACCCCCCGAAGCTGTCGGATGTCCGGGTCTGGCTCGACGACAACCGGGCGCATGTCCACTTCCCGATGGAGAACCTCTTCTTTCGCAACGACAATCCGGCGGGTGCGAGCGAGGTCGGAGCGACCGTCCTCGGGCAGGTGACCCAGGATGGCGCCGCTCTGGTCCGGAACTACGACCTCCGCGTCCTCGACGAGGCCGAGCGGGAGAGACGTGCCATACCGGGCGAAGTCGCCGGTGAACCGTGCGATATCCTCGAGGCCACGCCTGCCGGGCAGTCAGGCAACGACACATGGAGCCGACCGGCCCACCGCTTCTGGGTCGCGCGTGGGTCCGGCCACATCATGCGCGAGGAGCGAAGCTGGGGCAGCGGCCTCGCACCCTTCTTTCTCAGTTGGTACGACGCCTGGGCCCCTCGCCGGACCCCGGTCATCGGCGTCCCGGTCCCGCGCGACGTCAACCGCGTCGAACTGGCCGCAGCTTCCCGGGACAACAGCTTCCGGACGTTCCGCTCGGCAGCCGAGGCCGAGAAGGCCATCGGAGAACCCGTCGCCGTACCCCGGGACCTGCCTGCGGGGTTCCGCCTGGTGGGCATCCAGTGCCCGACCTTCTACCGCTCCAGGCTCATCCTGCAAAGTTACACGGATGGCCTCAACTGGCTCTATGTCCAGTACCGCGGCAAGCCCAACCTCTGGGTCACGCTCGTGGCCGGCGCCCAGGCCGTGCGCCTCGTCGACAAGTTCCAGGAACTGGCCTTTCAGGCTCCCTACAACTACTACGGGGCCGAGAAGGGGGAACAGATCGTCTTCGTCTACGGCGACTTGCCCCCGGATGAGCTCAAGCGCGTGACGGACAGCCTGCCCCTGCCGAGCAAGGGCCGCTCCTGAAGCCGTGGTCAAGGTTCGCTGGCTCTCGGCCTCCCTGTTCTGCCATGTCCTGGGCCTGGCGCTCTGGATCGTCGTCCAGAACGTGAGGCCCGTGGCCCCCCCGAAGCTTGCACGCAAGGTCCGCCCCCCGGTCTCGATGCGCTGGATCCAGCCCGCAGCACTTCCGGCCCCGGTTGCACGCCCCGATCCACCGGCCCGGCTCGCCCTGCAGCAAACCAGGCCCGCACCCCGACCGCGACCGACGGTCGCTCCCCGCCCACGACCCGTGCCGACCCCGAAAGTGCGCCCCAGAACCGCGAGCGTCCCGACACCCAACCCGGCGGCCACGCCAGACGACCCCGTGGCGGCACGCCTCGCGCAACTCGGCCTTACGGCATCCGCGGCTGCCGCCATTACCGCCGACGTCGACGCGGCCATTGCCGCGAGCCGAGGCAAACTCACGCCGACGACGCCCACCGGCAGCGTCGCCTTTTGGCCCGAGGACTGGGCCACAGGTTCAGGGCCAGTCGAGAATTTCCTCTCGCGCCTGCTACCCGCCCAGAAGGGCTATGAAGCCGAGCTGGGCGTCGATCCGCGCACGGGCTCGCCCGAGGCGCGCATCCGCTATGCTGCCCAGGCCAACTTCGTGACCGGCAAGGCGATCCTCGTGATCGCACGCTGGCCGGCGGGCCCGAACGAGGGGGGGGTCGCCGAGGTCTCGGTGCAGGAGTGGCTGCCGGGACTGGGTCTGGTGCCCGGAGGCCCGGCCACGCGCTTCCGGATGCCGCTGCCTCCGGCCGGTTCGGATCGGGAGGCTTTCCTCGACGGCCTCGCGGGCTTCTGCATGCTGGGGTACCAGCAAGCCCTCTCGGGTCTCGACCCGATGGCCGCATCCCCACCCTGACTTTGGTATGCTGGCTGCCATGGCACGCAATGCGCCGGTCGAGGCCCTTCTGGCCAACTTCCCGACCTACCTCGAGTCCGCCGGGGTCTTGACAGCCGACCACAAGGCCGAGGTCGAGATCGTCGCGCAATCCGCGCCCTTCCTGCGCTTGGGCGAGATTGTCCTGGGCCTGGGCATCCTCACCCTGGATGCCTACACCAAGCACGTCCGTACCTACTTGAGCCAGCTGCGGCTCGGCGACTATCTCGTCCTGCGTCGGCTGGTCACGACGGAACAGGTCGAGCGCGCCGTGGCCATGCAGCAGGAGACCGGGCGGCTGCTCGGCTGGGCGCTGATTCACCTGGGCTACTGCGATATGCCCACACTGCAGATGGTGCTCGAGGAACAGCGCCGCCTGCGAGGCGAGGACCAACCCTGACCTCGCCGTCATGCCCGACTCCAGGGCATGACGGTCCGATGGCGGAACGCACGGCTGCGTGCGATGACGGTGGCATGCATACTGCCATCCGCACCGCATCACCCGACGGCTTCCAGATTGCGGCCATCACGGCCGAGGCCGTGCGCACACGGGGACTGCCGGGCATCGTCATCGTCGGCCTCGGCGATGCCAGCGTGCAGGAAAGTCGGGAACGTGTCCGGGCAGCGCTCGTGGCAAGCGGAAAGCGCATCCCCAGAGGCCGGCTGGTGGTCAATCTCGCACCGGCCGGCACACGGAAGCGCGGGACCGGCCTGGATCTCGCCATCGCGCTGACGCTACTGGGCCTCGAGGAACCGTTCCCTCGGGAACTTCCCGATCCCGTCGTGATCGGGGAATTGGGGCTTGACGGCAGCCTGCGTGCTGCGGAGGGTATCCTCGGCATCATGCAGATGGCACTCAGGGAGGGCCGGCGCTTGATCCTGCCTGCCGCCCAGGCCCACGTCGCCCGCGAAGTCGCCGGCCTGCGCTTCGTCCCGTGCAGGGACCTCGACGAGGCCCAAATCGCCTTACGTGAGCCGGGTCGCTGCAGGACCGGGACCCCGGGCCCGGCGACCATAGCCACGCCCGAACCGGCGGGGCTGGCCCTCATCGCGGACAATGCCCGGGTCGCACCAGCCTTGCTGGCGATGGCTGCAGGGGGCCATCACACCCTGATCAGCGGCCCTCCGGGCAGCGGCAAGTCGACCCTGGCCGCAGCGACACGGTGGCTGCTGCCCCCGCTCGAGCCGGAGGAGCGGCTGACGGTGGCGCGCATTCGCCACTGGGCCGGATCAGGGAGCCCCGAAGACGGGATGCCGTCGATGCGTCCCTTCCGTGCTCCGCAGCAACACTTGAGCGTCGCCGCACTGCTTGGTGGCGGCAGCCGGGCGCGCCCGGGCGAAGCCAGCCTCGCCCATCTGGGCGTCCTGTTCTTGGACGATGCGGGTTCTCGACCACGTGCCACGATCGAAGCGCTGCGCGCCCCACTGGACACCGGCTTCGTCTCACTCCACAGGACGGAAGGGCCCGACTCGCTTCCGGCAGCCTTTACGCTGCTTCTGGCAGGGATGCCCTGCCCATGCGGTCTCTGGGGGCAGGGCGACGGCTCCTGCCGCTGCCTCGCACAACCCCGCGAGCAAGTGGCACGCAAGCTCGCCCCGTCGCTGCAGGATCGCCTGGACATCCGCGTGACCCTCGGCAGTTCGGGCGCCTCCGGCGACAAACAACCCCCGGCGATGAACCCCAGTGCCCTGCGGGACATGGTGTCGGAGGCCCGGTCACGACAGCTCCACCGTGCGACCCGGACCGGCGGCTGTTCATGGAATGGCCGCATGCATCCCGAAGAGTTGGATGCATGCGTGCCACTCGGACGAATCCTTCCACGCTTGGCCCGTGCCAACGCCGCGGCAGGGCATTCAAGGCGCCAGGCCTGCGCGCTGCGAAGGCTCGCGCTGACCCTGGCAAACCTGCAGGGCCGGGACACCCCCGACGAGGGAGACTTGCGTCAGGCGACGCTCCTGCGGCAGGAGGCGTGGCCGGAGGCGATGCTATCCTGAAGAGGCCGTTCGGTCGTGGCATCCGGCAAGACGGCGACGAGTACGCACAGGAACGCCTTGAAATACGGGATACGCGCGATCGGGTCCGGCCTTGCCGCTGCTGGCCTGCTCCAAGGCTGCCTCGAGGGTGCGGGCAGCTACCTCAGACAGGATCGTGAGGTGGCGGCACCGCGCAGCCTCGCCCTGGACACGCCCGACACCACAGCGCTGCGCAGCCAGTGGACACGCGAGCAGCCCCTTGGCCTCGAGGGGTCGATCGCGGCGACCCTGCTCGATCCCGCCGTCGCCCGAGCCATGCTCGCAGCCGAAGTGGCCGAGAGACGTTCCGCGGGCACCCCGGATGCCATGGCTTTGCAGGCTTGGCAGCGCTGGTTCGCCGGCGGACGGATGCTGCCCTTGATCGTGCGCTGGCGCTTCGACCGCGACTTCCACGCCGAAGCCATCACAGACCCTGCGCAATGGCATCTGTACCTTGTCGCCGACGACGGGTCGCCCCAAGCTCCGCTGCGCTGGAGCCGCGTCACGCGCAAGGACGATGACGAGGCCTGGGGGGGCACGTTCACGGTCTGGTTCCCTTGGCGGAGTGCGGATGGCCGCTCAGTCCTTGGCACGCTACCGCGACGCTTGCGGCTTCAGGTGGTCGGCAACCCCGGCCGCGCAGAGCTCCAATGGCGCTTCGCGCCCCTGCTTTCAGACAGCCGGAACACGCCTTGGGGTCTGGATCCCTGGTGAGCCCCAAGGCCGCCCGAGAAGTCCTCGTGCTTTCCGGGCCGACAGCCTCGGGCAAGTCGGCCTTGGCACTGGCCTTGGCAGAGGCGTGGCCCGTCACCATCCTCTCGGCCGACTCCCGACAGGTCTACCGGGGCTTCGATATCGGTACGGCCAAGCCGACTCAGGAAGAGCGCGCCCGTGTCCCGCACCGCCTCATCGACGTCGCCGATCCCGACGATCGCTACACGGCTGCCCAGTGGGCAGCCGATGCCAAGACCTGCCTCGAGGAGGCGTGGAGCGCAGGGCGGCTTCCGGTCATCACCGGCGGCACGGGGTTCTGGATTCGGGCGCTACTCGGGGGCATGCCTATCGCGCCCGTCCCTCCGGATACCGAGATGCGCGACAGGCTAATGGCGATGCCCGATTTGCACGCGAGGCTTGCAGAGGTCGACCCGGTCTCCGCACGCGCCCTCCACCCCAATGATCGGTTCCGGCTGGCCCGGGCGCTCGAAATCGCGCTGGTCACCGGCAAGCCTCGGGGCGCGACCCCTGCGCCCTCGCACGACTGGCGCGTCCTGCACCTAACGCTCGTGCCGGATCGCACGAGGTTGCGCGAGGCCATCGAGAGACGGACGGCAGCCATGAACGAGGCAGGCTGGGGGGCCGAGGTGCAAGCCCTGATCGACCGCCACGGCAGCGATCTGCCGCTGCTCGAAACGCTTGGCTACCGGGAGTGGCGCGACGTGCTCGTGCATGGCCGGGATGCGGCGGAAGCCCACGCGTCCATCGTGGTGCGAACCAGCCAGTTCGCGCGTCGCCAAGCGTCGTGGTTCCGCCACGAGCCCGATGCCGTGCCGCTTTCGGCCGAGCCCGACGATTCCCGACAAATGCTCGTGCGGCGAATCATCACGATGTGCGAGGCATGGCGCGCGTGACCCGTGTGTCTTTCCCCCCCCCACACGCGTGGGCCCGCATGGAGGGGCTCGGCAACGATTTCATCGTCGTGCTCGCGGACAGCGCCGAAGCCGCCTTGCCATCGGCGGCGGAGGTGCGGGAGCTCTGCGACAGGCACCTCGGCCTCGGGGGCGACGGCCTGCTCTGGCTTGTCGTCCACGACGACGGGACACCGCGAATGACGGTACTGAACGCCGATGGCAGCCGGGCCGCCATGTGTGGCAATGGCCTGCGCTGTGCCGCCCTGTACCTCACGGACCGTGGCCTCGCGCCGCGCGATGCGGTCTTCGCGATGCAGACGGACAGCGGCCCGCGCCGGATCAAGGTCCGGGATGCGGACCGGATCGAGGCGTGGCTCGAGATACCCGAGCTTCAGCCGGTCAACCTGCCTGCCGACCCCTCCGTCGCCCATGGCTCGAGAGTCCTGGCCTCCGGCGCCACGCAACTGCAGCTCGACGGAGAGATGTCATGGGGAACCTTGGTCTCCATGGGCAACCCCCACCTCGTCCTGATCGATCCGGACTGGAGCCGTGAACAGTTCCTCCGTATCGGCCACGGCGCCCAGCACCACCCGGCCTTGCCCGAGGGCATCAACCTCGGCTGGGCCCGTCTCTCAGGCCCGGACAGCCTCGAGCTCGAGGTGTGGGAGCGCGGAGTCGGGCCGACCCGTGCCTGCGGTACCGGGGCTGCCGCTGCGGCCGTCGCCGCCTCTCTTGCCCAGAACCGATACGGCACGTGGCTCGTGCACCAGCCCGGCGGGACCTTGCGCTGCACGTGGCCGGGACCTGACGAGCCTGTCATACAGATCGGTCCGGCCCGGTGGATCGCCACGGGGAACTGGCCAACCGTAACCCGATCCCGATAGGCCTCAGGCCACGAGACCTGCCGCCTCTGTCCGCGCCTCGCGACGCCTCGTGGCCGAACGCAGCAGCGCATCCCGACCAAGCCAGGCGACCATTGCCGGGAACACGAGCACGTTCAACACCGTCGAACTGACGAGCCCGCCCAGAATGACGGTAGCCAACGGCTGCAGGATTTCCTGACCAGGGACATGCCCCCCGAAAGCCAGAGGCAGCAGGCCGAGACCGGCCGTCGTGGCCGTCATCAGGACAGGCCCGAGCCGCACTCGACTGCCCTCGCGCAGCATCTCGAGCGTGACGGGACGGGGACCTTCGGGCCCGTCGCCCGCTGCGGCAAATTGCTCGAGCAGCAGGACACTGTTGCGGGCGGCAATGCCCGTCAGGGTGACGGCGCCAATCAGGCTGGCCACGGACAGGATGCCTCCGGACGCCCAGATGGCAGCCACGGCACCGACCAGGGCCAGCGGCAAGGCGGCGAGGACCAACCCCGCCAGCGTCGCGGACCGGAAATGCATCCACAGCACCCCGAAGACCAGGCCGAGGGAGACAAGGGCGAGCAGACCGACGCGTACCGTCGCCTCCCGCTGGGTCTTCCATTGGCCCTCGACAGCCACGACGTGCCCCTCGGGCAGGACCAGATTGCGCTGGAGGCGCTCCTCGAGCAGCTTCGAGGCCCGCTCCTGATCCCGGTCGGCAAAGGCTGCCGTAACAATGACCACCTGCTGCCGGGCCTCGCGATGGATGACCTCGGGCCCGACCCGCCGCGACAGGGACGCCACGCCGGAGAGTGGTCGCAGGACGCCGTCGGGTCCCTGAATCGGCCAGGCGGCCAATGCCCCCGGGACGCTCATCCCGGCCGGATCAGCCCGCACGACGACGTCCCGGATCAACAGGCCGTCCCGCCACTCGGCCACCTTTCGCCCCGCAAGGGCCACGGCAGCCTGCTGGCTGACCTCCCTCGCCCCTATGCCCCAGGCCCCGGCACGAACCCGGTCCACCACCACATCCTCGATGGCCACCTCATTGCCTGCCTCGATGCGAACATCGACAAGGCCCGGCACGCCCGATGCAAGGCGTGCGGCCTGACGGGCAAGGCTGGGCAACTGGCGGCCATCCGGACCGCTGATCTTGATCGCGACAGGAGCCCGAACGCCCGACAACAAGTGATCAAGACGGTGGCCGATGGGCTGGCCCAGCGAGAAACCGACACCGGGCATGCCGGCGAGACGCCCACGCAACTGGTTGGCGAGGTCGGGGTCCTGCAGGTGGTCGGGACGAATCTGCACGTCGAGTTCGCTGAAATGGAGGCCCTCGGCGTGGCTGTCCCCCTCGGCCCTGCCCGTTCGCCGGCTGACCCGCAGCACGGCCGGATGTGCGGCGAGGACGCGTTCGGCTGCCAGACCCAGGCGGTCGGAAGCCTCGAGGGACATGCCGGGCTGCGCGACCAGAGCGACGGTCCACGACCCTTCCCGGAAGGGTGGAAGGAATTCCCGGCCAAGCGCAGGCACGGTGGCCACGGCGACAAGACCGGACAGGAGCGTCAGCGAGACTACCTTGCGCGGATGCTCGAGAACGCGGGCCTGAATCCTGTCGTTGACTGCGTGCAGGCGCTGCAGCAACCAGCCGTCATGGGGACGTTCACGCGCCTGACGCGGCAGCAACCACGCCGACATGGCCGGCGTAAGGGTCAACGATACGATCAGCGAGGCCAGGATCGACAAGATGTAGGCTTGGCCCAGCGGGATGAAGAGGCGTCCCTCTAGGCCGCCAAGGGCGAAGAGAGGGGCCATGACGATTACCACCACCATCGTGGCCTGCACAATCGCACCACGAACCTCGCGAGAGGCCTCGACGACCACATAAAGGGGAGAGGTGCCCTCGGGTGCCTCGCGCAGGCGCCGCCAGATGTTCTCGACATCCACGATGGCATCGTCGACCAGTTCGCCGACGGCAATGGCGAGGCCGCCCAGCGTCATCGTGTTGATGGGCAGATCGAGCAGGCGCAAGGCAAGCAGGGACATCAGGAAGCTCAAGGGCAACGCCGACAGCGAGATGAGCGTGGTCCGGAAGTTGGCGAGGAAGATGCCGAGGACGACGACGACAAGCAAGGACCCGTCTCGAAGCGCAGTGACGACATGGTGGACCGCCGCCCTGATGAACCGGTCCTGGCGGAAGACATCCGTATCGAGGACAAACCCGGGCGGCAGGGAAAGCATGACCTCGTGGACAGCTTCGTCCAGCCGTTGCAACAGGTCGATCGTGTTGACGCCGGGCTGCTTGCTGACGGCAAGGATGACGGCGGGCCTGCCGGAGACGGACCCGGTGCCGCGCGGCACGGCATGACCGAACGCGACACGCGCGACCTGGTCGAGGCGCAGGACTCCTTCAGGCCGCCAGAGCACGGGAGACCCGGCGAGATCTCCCAGTTCTTGGATGCGTCCCCGCTGCTGGACCAGGATTTCCTGGTCGGGCCCCGGCAAGTTTCCGCCCGGCGCGACGCCATCCGCCCGCTGGACCGCCTCGACCAGACGGTCCAGACCGATGCCCTGCCGCACCATCCGGGCCGGGTCCGGCTGCACCGTGACCTGACGCAAGAGGCCACCGATGACGGTGACCTGGGCCACCCCGGGGACAGTCAGCAGACGGGGCTGGACCCAGCGATCCGCCGCGTCCCGCAAGAGCATCGGGTCGCCTTCCTCCGAGGTCAGCGACAGCAGCTGGACCTCTCCCAGCAGGGAGACAAAGGGTCCGATCCGGGCGTCCACACCAGCCGGAAAACGCCGCGAGGCCTCGGCGAGGCGATCAGCCACCCATTGGCGGTTGCGGAAGGGTTCCGTGCCCCAGGCAAAGCCGAGGGTGGTCGTGGCGAGGCCGGCCTGGGCCCTCGAGCGAATGGTCTCCAAGCCGGGCAACCCGCCAAGATGCCGCTCAAGCGGCACCACGACCGACGTATCGACCTCCTCGGACGAGAAACCTGGCGCCTCGACCAACACCGTCACCACGGGACGCTGGAGCTCAGGCAGGACGTCCACGGGCAGCCGTGGCACCACGAGGATGCCGGCAAGTGTCAGCAAGAGGGACGCGACGAGCACCCAGGAGCGCCGCAGGACGGATAGCCGGATGATCGCGTCGAGCATCTTCAGGACGAGACCTTGCGGAGCTGGGTCCAGAGGGCTTGGATCCCCTGCACGACCACGCGCTGGCCTGGCTCGAGGCCGGCGAGGATCTCGACTTGTCCGTCCGACCGCAGGCCAGCGCGGACAGCTATGAGGCGGAAGCGCTCAGCCCCGGTCTTTACCACCACGTAGGGACCACGGCCAGGATCCTGCCGCAGCGCCAGATCCGGCACCACGAGACGATTAACCCGCACGACCCGGCGCAGTTCGAGGCTGCCGGCCGCCCCGAGCGGAGCCGATGGTCCGGTCCAACGAAACGGTACCAACGCATGCCGGGACAGCGGGTCCAACGCCGGCGGAACGCCCACGAGGCGCACCGGAACGGCGGTTTCAGGCGCGACATCGAGACGCACGGCTGCCTCGGCACCTGCCGCGAAGTCCGCCAACATGGCCTCGGGAACCTGCGCCTGGAACCAGAGGCGCCGGGGGTCGACGCACTCGAGCAAGGGCTGGCCTTGGGTCACGGCCTCTCCGGGACGCGCAAGAACCCGGGTGATGACGAGACCGGCCTCGGCCACGATGGGCACCGGTCCGGCACCGGCAGGACCGGGGCGGACGATGGCCCGCAAGGTCGCGAGCCGTCGGCGAGCGGCGGTCAGATCGGCCTCGGCCTCGGCAAGGTCCCTCTCGGCAGCGTCCCGCGCCGTACCCAGCACAACGCCGTCTGTTCCCGCGAAACGGGCAAGGACCTTTTTGGCCAATGTTCGTCGGGCCTCGGCGCGCAGTTGGGCCGCCTCGGCATCCGCCATGTCCCTCGCCATCGCATTGGTCTCCACCTGAATCTGGACGCGCTCGCCGACACCAGCCCACTCGCGAATGAAACCTACGGGTCCCGTTCCGACGAGGACAGTCCCGGGTAACGGCCACGTCGCGGAGGCGACCAGACCCGGCCGCGGAGCCCTGAGCACGGCTAGGCGGGTGGCGTCGGGCACCATCTGACCGACGACGCGACGTGCGCGGACGAGATGCCCACGCCGGACCCGCAGCGTCCGCAGGTCCATGGCGAACTGGACCTCGAGCGGCACGTCGATCTCGGGTGGTCCGTGATGATGGGCGTGAAGGTGCTCGTGACCATGCCCGTGAGCCTGACCGTGCGCCGCTGCTGCGGGTGCAGGAGCTCCGTGATCGTGGGGTTCATCTCCATGGGCATCGGCGGGCACGACACGACCGGCAACCAGGGTCACAAGCGCCAAGGCCGTCGCTCGGCGTCGGAGACGCCACAAGCCCACGCCACCGAGCAGAATGCCTGCCGGCAAGGCGATCGCGAGGGGTTCGAGGCGCCGCTCGTCCGTTTCCTTGGCCAACGGGGGCATGGGCGGCATCCGCAGCCGCGCCTCGCGATGGTCCGGTCCGGACCAAGCGACCGTGAGCGCAAGCTCCCGCGCCGGCCACGCAACGCGGGCCGTATGACGGCCTGGCGTCAGCGGGTCCGGTGAAAGGAGTGTCCGCCCGACGCGACCCTCCGGCAGGGCGCGAAGCACGGAGACGCGCGCGTTCCCGAGCGGCGCGCTGTCCTCGGCATCTGCGAGCCACACCTCGAGGAGACCGCGCCGCCCCTCGGGCAGCACCACGGTCGCGTCGATCCGGTCATCCGAGGCCGTCATGCGCTCGCCGGGGCGGATCGCGGCCGGCGCCGGCGGCTCCTCCCCACCGTGGGGGCCTTCATGGGCCCACGCCGCCCTCGGGCCGATGCAGAAAAGCAGCAGGAGCATCCCTGCGAGGCGGACCAGGTGAAGCGGCATGCCCCATGATGCTACACTCGCCACGTGAACGAAACGACCGTACGACAGGCCCCCGGCTCCATGGAAGCCGTCATCGCGACGGCATGGGCCGCACCGGACCGTGCCTCTGCCCTCGCCGACCCTGCCGTCCGGCAAGCCGTGACGGCCGCAATCGAGGGCCTGGACGACGGCTCGATACGCGTGGCGACCAAGGTTGACGGCACATGGGAGGTCCACGCGTGGACCAAGCAGGCCATCCTCCTGTGGTTCGGCATGCAACCCAATGCGCCCATCGAGGCCGGGGATTTGCGTTTCCTCGACAAGATCCGCCCCAAAACCCGCCTCGAAGGCGTGCGTGTGGTCCCGCCGGGGGTCGCACGGCACGGCAGCCATCTGGAACCCGGCGTCATCCTGATGCCGGGCTACGTCAACATCGGCGCCCGGGTCGGAACCGGAACCATGGTGGACACCTGGGCCACGGTGGGATCCTGCGCGCAAATCGGCGCCCACGTGCACCTTTCAGGTGGCGTCGGCATCGGCGGGGTTCTCGAGCCCCCATCGGCACGCCCGGTCATCATCGAGGATGGCGTCTTCGTCGGCTCGCGCTGCATCGTCGTCGAAGGCGTGCTGGTCGAGCAGGAGGCGGTTCTGGGCGCCGGCGTGGTTCTGACGGCGTCGACACCCATCATCGACGTGACCGGTCCCGAGCCCGTCACCTACAAGGGCCGGGTGCCCGCGCGCTCCGTCGTCATCCCGGGGATGCGCCCCAAGACCTATCCCGCCGGCACCTACCATGTGCCGTGCGCCCTGATCGTGGGCCAACGCCACGCCGGCACCGACCTCAAGACATCACTCAACGACGCGCTGCGGGGCTTCGACGTTCCCGTATGAGGCCCCAGACGCCTGACCTCGCCGAGCGCCTGGCCCGCCGGACGGATGCCTGGTGCCGCGTACCGTCGCCAACGGGCCACGAGGCCGCCTTGGCCGGTGCGATCGCGATCGAGGCCCGCGACGCCGGCCTCCGGGTGGTCCGTCATCGCGATTGCCTGATCCTGCACCCGCAGGCGGCGGGCGACGTGGCCGATGTCCTGCTGGTCGGGCACCTGGATACCGTGCCGCGTGCCGCGGACCAACCCGAGGGCATCTTCGGCGATCGGGTCTTTGGCTGTGGAGCCAGCGATATGAAAGGGGCGCTCGCCGTCATCTTCGATCGCCTCTGCCAGCCGTCCCGCTTGTCCCTTGCAGCACTCCTGTACGACCGCGAGGAGGGCCCTTACGCCGACAACGGGCTCGCGATGCTTCGGGCACAGGGCCTGCTGCCGGCCGCACGGACCGCCCTCGTCATGGAGCCCACGGCCAATGCCATCGAGGCCGGATGCCTCGGCAACCTGCACGCGACCCTGACGCTGCAGGGTCGCCGGGCCCACAGCGCCCGTCCGTGGCAGGGCATCAACGCCCTGCAGGCCATCTGGCCCCTGCTGCGGGCGTTGGACAACCTCGCGCCGGAAGAGCGGCAGGTCGGAGGCCTTGCCTATCGACGGGTGCTGTCGGCGACGACGGCCGCCACGAACAATGGCCGCAATGTCGTGCCGGATCGCCTCACCCTCAACCTCAACTTGCGGTTCACGCCCGACGAGACCTGCGAGGACGCCGAGGCCTGGCTGAACCAGTGGCTGGCCGATTGCGGCCTGACCCTTCCCTGGTCCTTTGAAATCACGGACCGGGCACCGGCAGGCGAAGTCTGCACGGACGCGCCCCTTCTGGGTCCGTGGCTGCGCCGGCATGACCTCGAGGTCCGCCCCAAGCAGGCGTGGACGGATGTCGCCCAGTTGACGGCGGCCGGGATCCCGGCCATCAACTTCGGCCCGGGAGACCCTGCCGAGGCCCATCAGGCCCGCGAGTCCGTCGCCATCGAGGCCCTCGTGCGCTCCTGGCTGTTGCTCGACGACCTGGCAGGCACTCCTTGAACCCCGTGCTGGCCGAGATGGCGCCGTCGCCCATCCGACGCATGAACCAGCTCAAGCAGCCCGGCGATATGGACCTGGGCCTCGGAGAGCCGACTTGGCCCGTACCGGAGGACCTGGTGGACGTGGCGCTGGATGCCGTAAGGCGCCTGGGCACCGCTTATGGTCCGAACGCCGGCCTCGCCGAAGTTCGCGAAGCCCTCGCAAGGGCCCGCGGAGGGCACTGGCAGGACCGGGGCGCAGCAGCGGCCATCTTGACCGTAGGGGCCCAGGAGGCCGTTGCCACGGCCATGGGCACTCTTCTGGCCCCGGGTGACGAACTGCTGGTGGTCACCCCCGCCTATCCGCTCTACCAGCGTTTGGCCGAATGGCTCGGCATCTCGTGCCGGACCGTGGCGATGCCCGCTGCCACCGGCTTCGCACCCGACCCCGAACGCATCCTGCGCGCGGTGGGCCCGAAGACCCGACTCGTCGTGCTCGGACAACCCGGCAACCCCACGGGGCGCGCGCTCGATGAGCCGGGCCTCGAGATGCTGTGTCGCGGCCTTGAACGCCACGAGGCAAGACCGTGGCTGCTTTCGGACGAGGTCTACCGCGACTTGCCGGCCGCACGCGCGTCCCTGCCCACGGCCATCGACCACGGTGCGCGCGTGCTGGTCGCGGGCAGCCTGTCCAAGTCGCACGCCGCGACAGGTTGGCGAATCGGTTGGTTGCTGGGCCCGCCGGATGTCCTGGCTGGCGCGGGTCGTCTCCACCAGTTGCTGGTCACGTCGACCGGGATTCCCGGACAACGCCTGCTCGAGGCCGTTTGCCACCGCGAGGCGTGGCAACGCTCCTCGGGGGCGTCGCGGGACCGCTGGCAGATGGCCGAGCCTGCGCTCGTCCATTCAGGACTGCGTCATATCGTGCCGGACGGCGGTTTCTTCACCTTGGTCCAGCCGACCGAAGGCGCCCTCGCGGACTCGGATGCGGCGGCACACGCTGTGCTCGAGCGCGCACGCATCGTCACCATCCCCGGAGCCGCCTTTGCAGCGGAGGGATGGTTGCGTATCAGTCTGCTGGCCCCATCGGATCGCCTGGCGCCTGGCCTGGTGCAGTTGGCCCGATGCCTGGCCGAGATCTCCCGGGCAGGCTGATAAGCCGGGCCCTCTCGGCATCGAGTGCAAGCGCCGGTTCGCCTGACGACGGCAGCAGCAGCCACATCGGCCCGACCGTTCTTCCACGGAACGGCTGCAGGACCACGCGCATCCCCGGTCGCCACCACGCGGCCCGCCCCATGTCGCGCAGGGCGGCCAACATTCGGGGCAAGGCTTCCGGCGAGTCCACGCGAACCCGGCGGAAGGCCTCGCTCCCCCCGCGATACACCCGGTACGGCAAGGCTCCCGAGCGCCACGACACGGCGCCCCCATGCCGGGGCACCGACACTTCGCGCACGTCGTCCGTGGGGGGCTCCAGCCCGGCTGCGACCTCGGGGGCCAGACCGTAGGGCACCGCCGGATCGGGCCGCAGGGATTGTTTGCGAACCATGACCTGCCAGGCGCCCCTCGCCAAGGTGCCGCTCTCGAGGTCGTCCATGTCGTCCGTCCACGCGAGGAAGGGTGCCCACTGGCCCGTACCGACGGAAGCGAGGGCCTGCCGGATGGCCCAGGCCGCCGAGCCATCGACACCTTCGGGAAAGTCCGCATCCAGCACAGGCTCGGGCGGCGCCGGCCTCGCCGACGGATCCGGCACGGGCGTCGGACTGGGCGTCGGGGGCGGGGCAGCCAGGTTGAGGCGCCCGAGCAAGGTCTGACGCTGGCGTTCCGCGGCCTCGGCCGCCCGTTCGGGGTCCAGCGATCGCGGTATCGTCCAGCCCGCCCAGATGCCCGCCTGGGCCACGAGCAAGCCCAGGCCCCAGCCCGCCATAAGGACGCCCGTGCCCAGCAGCAGCCCCGTCACGGCATGTCCGGGCTCGTAGGGAGCAACCTGCGAAGGCGGCAGCGTGATGGCCCCGAGCCGAGTCTCCTCCTTGCGATTCCCGAAGAAGTTGTCGACGCCGACAAGCGCCCCGAGAGGCAGCAACACGAGGCCTCCGCCCAAGCGCCACAGCGTGGACCAGGTCTCGCGTGCCCGCAGTCCATCCGCCAGATCCTGCTCCCCGGGCAAGGTCGCCAGGACCCCGTCGGGAACCTGGACGCCATCCCTGAGCAGGCGGTAACTCTCCCCGTCGGGCACGTACTCGATGGCGAACCGGCGGTAGAGTGCCGGCCGCTCATCCTGCGGCACCGCGACGTCGGGCGTCGCCGGAAGGGCCGTCAGCGCGCCCGCCAGCAGGCCAGCCAAGGCTGGACGCGCACGACGCGCCATGGACGGTCTCTCCTCGAGGTTGGCATCGTACCATGTGGTACGATTCGGGGGTCATGACGACTGCTAAATTGCCCCAAGAAGGCCGGCTGGGCCAGATGTTGATCCAGCAGGGCCTTATCTCGGCCGAGGACCTCGAGGATGCTTTGCGCGTCCAGCAGGCGGACGACGCCAGACCTCTGGGCGAGATTCTGGTCGCGCAAGGCGCCGTTACCCCGTCCCAGTTGCGCGAGATCCTGCGGACCCAACTGCAGGACGCACGGCTCGGCCAGATCCTGGTCCGGCGCGGGACCCTCGCGGAAGCGGATCTGGAACGCGCCCTCGAAGTGCAGGCCGTCGAGGCGGGGCTGCTCGGCGAGACCTTGGTCCGGCTGGGCGTGGCCACGGCCGACGAAGTGTCGTGGGCACTCGCCCAGCAACGTCAGGAGAAGCGGCTGGGTGCCTTTCTGATCAAGCGTCGCCTGATTACCAGCGAAGACCTCGATCGGGCCATGGTCACGCTGGGCAACCACCCCGAATCCCACTTGGCGGACATCCTCGTGCAGCAGGGTTCGCTGACGCCGGAGCAGG
>Ga0194119_10001454_pt1 | contig 42951 bp, 34 predicted proteins | sample TA2MahC100mmetaG_FD_148620 | JGI IMG/M metagenome (GOLD analysis project Ga0194119, IMG submission 148620) | Freshwater microbial communities from Lake Tanganyika, Tanzania - TA2015018 Mahale Deep Cast 100m | ecosystem: Environmental > Aquatic > Freshwater > Lake | place: Tanzania: Lake... | reverse complement strand
CTGTTGGCCCTAGGCTGCCATAGACCTCGTCGGTAGACACATGCAGAAAACGAAAATACTTTTGCTCTTCCCCCGATAACTGCCTCCAGAACTGAAGCGCCTCAGACAGCAGAACAAAGGTACCCTGAACATTGGTATTAATAAAAGCCTCGGGCCCATGAATAGAGCGGTCAACGTGGGACTCTGCCGCAAAATGCACGACTGCTCTGGGGCGATAGGTATTGAATACACGTCCGATGAGGTCTCGGTCTGTGATATTGCCCGTGATAAAGCTATGGCGGGGCTCAGAGTAGAGCGATGCGATATTCTCGGGGTTGCCGGCGTAGGTGAGGGCATCAAGATTAATTATCGGCTCTGACGACTCTTTTATCCATCGCAAAACAAAGTTTGCGCCGATAAAACCGGCGCCGCCTGTGACCAAAATCATGCAGTTACTCCCCAAAAAATAAACCCCTTGCCATTGTGACATGGCAAGGGGCACCTTGAGGGGCAGGTACTAGTTTACGCTGAGGCGGGAATTAAAAAAGATTCCAGGGTTCTACCATTAGCTGTGGCCTGTACAAGCCAGCGGGGCATTTTGCCCCGGCCTGTCCAGGTATTGTTGGAAGCCGAATCGCGATACTTTGGCGCCACTTTAAGGCCTGCATTTGCCCGCTTGGCGCGTGCCTTGCGAGCGGGCTTACTAGCCTTGACGCCTGATTTTGCACCGGGCTTACGGCCGCGTTTAGAGGGGGCCTTGGCCGCAGAAAACCCTAGTTCGTCAGCAGTAATACCATATTCGGCGATCTGCCTTTTAATGGACTTCACCACTGAGCTGTATTCTTCTTTACGCTGCTTTTCTGCCTGTTTTTGCAGGTCTGATATTTGTTGCACGAGTTCGGAGTATGAGGCCATAAGAGCTCCAATATTAAATGGCTATAAGCTTAAAATATACCAACACGAATCATAGTTACAAAGGTTCGTGCGCAAGCCGTCATGATAAACCCATATTTGTTTTTTGTGCAACCCATTTCGTAATTAACAACTCAGTGTGCGTCCTTATAATAGGGGCTTAAAACAATTTTTTAGGTAGATCAAAATGACCCGTAAAGGCATTATCCTTGCAGGTGGCTCTGGAACAAGGCTATTTCCTGTTACCCAGGCGGTTAGCAAGCAGCTCATGCCGGTGTATGACAAGCCCATGATCTACTATCCGCTAACCACTCTTATGCTCTCTGGCATCAGGGATATTTTGGTCATTTCCACACCCCAAGATACGCCGCGGTTTGCCGAGTTACTTAAGGATGGTAGTCAATGGGGAATGTCTATTCGCTACGAGGTGCAGCCTTCGCCAGATGGTCTCGCACAGGCCTTTCTCATAGGGCGCGATTATTTGGCTGGTGGCCCATCTGCACTTGTGCTTGGAGACAATATCTTTTACGGCCACGATCTTGTGCGTCAGTTACGCAGCGCGAATAGCACAGAAGCAGGGGCAACGGTTTTTGCCTACCATGTGACTGATCCAGAACGTTATGGGGTGGTTTCGTTTGATCAGCATAATCGCGCGGTAACGATTGAAGAAAAGCCCCAGGTTCCCAAAAGTAACTATGCCGTTACTGGGCTGTATTTTTACGACAGCAAGGTCTGCGATATCGCGGCTACTATTCGCCCATCTGCCCGGGGCGAGCTCGAGATTACCGACCTTAATCGAGAGTACCTGCGTCTGGGTATGCTCAATGTAGAGGTTATGGGGCGTGGTTATGCCTGGCTCGATACCGGTACCCACGATAGTCTTTTGGATGCCGCGAGCTTTATTGCCACCTTGCAGAAGCGGCAGGGTCTTATGGTGGCCTGCCCAGAGGAGGTTGCTTTTTCTCAGGGATGGATTTCTGCCGAAGCCTTACAGGCCTTGGCTGCGCCTTTGGCCAAAAATGGCTATGGTCAGTATCTCTTAGGGCTCGTGCGCGGCTAATTGTTTGTGTATTCCCCAAGGCTTAGCACTAATTCGGTGGTGTACTTATCGCTGTGTTTACCGTTTAGAGAGTGTTTCTGGAATGCCCTATACCGTTAGCCCCTCATCGCACCCCGAGGTATTGCTTATCGCGCCAAAAGTGTTCGGCGATGACCGTGGGTTTTTCTTCGAGAGCTTTAACCGGCGCGATTTCGCCCAGGCAAGCGGCATTGATCTTGAGTTCGTGCAGGACAACCATAGCCGGTCTGCAAAGGGTGTGCTGCGCGGGCTGCACTACCAATTGCGGCAGCCCCAGGGAAAGCTCGTGCGGGTGGTTAGTGGGTCTGTGTTTGATGTTGCTGTAGATATTCGTAGATCGTCTCCGCGATTTGGTCAGTGGGTTGGGGTCGTTCTGTCTGCTGAGAACAAGTCGATGGCCTATATTCCGCCGGGGTTTGCCCATGGTTTTCTGGTCTTAAGCGACGCTGCAGAGTTTTTGTATAAGACCACCGACTACTACGCACCGGCCCACGAACGCAGCCTGCTGTGGAATGACCCCGCGCTAGCCATTGCCTGGCCAGACCTGGGAATGCCTCCCATGCTGGCCCTGAAAGACCAGACTGCCCTGCCGCTGTCGCGGGCCGAGGTATTTGAATAATCTAGTAGAGCGCCCCGCGCGCGGCAATCGGCCAGACATCGACCACCATATCGTCTTCCACCACGAATAACTGGTCATAAAGGTTTACGGTGGGGTCGCAATGGCCGGGAACAATCCGTAGCTTATCGCCTAGCTTTAGGTTGGTGCCATACGGGGATTGGCTGCCAATAGGGGTGCCGCTGGTCTGCTGACCGATTATGGTCTGGCCGCTTGGTATGCCATTGAGCACGGTACCTTCGGTAGTAATGCGCAAAACCCCATGCTCATCGGATGCCTTTATATATTCCACCCCGGGCAGGCCGTAGACCTGGGGCAGTCCGGAATCGACACTAAAGGCCTTTAGACCGGCATCGACCACTGCGCGCTCGGGGGTGGGGCGGCTCATAACGCCCGCCCAGACAAAAAGGCTCTGCTCGAACTCGGCGCTGGTGGGGCCAGCGTGTTGCCCCCGGAAATTTTCCACTGGATGTTCTTGCGCCTGATTATCTTGCGCCTGATTATCTTTCGCCTGATTGCGCTGATAGTCGGCATCCATAAAGACATAAGACCCGGGCTGGATCTCGTTGTAGATGCCACTGCCAGCCTCTAGCAGATAGCTGCCGGTGCCGGCACCAGCAACAATAGGGCAGGCGATGCCAAGCGCTTGAAGGCGTGTGATGGTGTCTCGCACCTGGGCGCAGGCTTTGTCAATCGCGGCTCTACGCTCGGAGGGTAGCCTGAGGTGTTGCGCCGTGCCGTGGTAGGCCTGCAGCCCCTGAAACGACAGCCCCGGCATCTGGGTAATTGCTTGAATAAGGGCCACAGCCGGTGCCCCAGGCGGTACGCCACAACGTCCCTGGCCGACATCGATTTCTACCAAGACCTTAAGCGGCGTTACCACGCCACCATGTCCTTGGCGGCTGGCACTGGCTGTTTTGTTGTTCCGAACACCGGCCCGCACGAAGGCCTGGCTGAGCGCCAGCGCGTTATCGACATGGTCGACACACACGGTAAGGTCGGCCTGTTGGGCAAGCGCGAGAAGTCGGGAAATTTTAGCTGCCCCAACCACCTCGTTAGAGACAAGGATGTTTTGAATGCCCGCCTGGGCGAAGACCTGGGCCTCGCTGACCTTCTGGCAGCAGATGCCCACCGCCCCATGCTGTATCTGTAGCTGAGCCAGTGCCGGACATTTATGGCTCTTGGCATGGGCCCGCACCCGCACGCGGGTGCCCTTTACCGAATCCATGAGCCGCGCAAGGTTGCGCAGCAGGGCAGGCCGATCGACGATGAGGCTTGGGGTGTCGAGCTCTTTGAGGGAAAGCCCGATAACTGATGTCGGTTGCATCTTTTACTTATCTTTCCGCAAGAGCTTTCGCCACATGAACTATTGGTTTTCCTGCAAATGAAACCGCCGCAACAGGGTCTTTTCGATCTCAAGAATAACGAGCACCACCACCCCCGCGATCGCCGCCTCAAACAACTGCCAGAGGCTAAGCGGTGAGGTACCAAACCATTTCTGCATAAAGGGCGCATAGGTAAAGACAAGCTGCGCGGCCACGACAAACGCAATTGCCATGAGAACCTTTGGCGTGCCCTTGACGCCTTGCATGGTAAACGATGGTGACTTGAGATAGCGCACGCTAAAAAGATAAAAGATCTCCATGGCCACCAGAGTGTTGACTGCCACGGTGCGTGCCTCTTCTAACGAAGCGCCCTGAGCCAGGGAAATGTAATAGAGGCTAAAGACGCCACTGACGAAAAGGGTAGAGACCAGCCCAATGCGCCAGAGTAGGAACGACGAAAGCATGGGGGCATGGCGGTTGCGGGGCGGTCGCTGCATAACGCCACGCTCTGTCGGTTCAAAGGCCAGTACCAGGGCCAGACCCACGGAGCTCACCATATTCACCCAGAGAATCTGCGCGGGCATGATGGGGAGCGCAAGGCCCAATAAAATCGCCGCGCCAATGGCCATAGACTCTCCGCCATTAATGGGCAGCAGAAAGGTAATCACCTTGCGCAGGTTGTCGTAGACGGTGCGACCCTCTTCTACTGCATGGGCAATCGAGGCAAAGTTGTCATCGGCCAGCACAATCTCGCCGGCCTGCTTGGCGGCCTCAGTACCTTTTTGGCCCATAGCTACGCCCACATCGGCCTGCTTTAAAGCAGGGGCATCATTCACGCCATCGCCGGTCATGGCCACCACTTCGCCATTGGCCTGCATGGCCCGAACCAGTCGAAGCTTGTGCTCGGGGCTGGCCCGGGCAAAGACGGCCGTATCCTTCACCACTTCCTGCAACTGACCATCAGACAGGGTCTCGATCTCTGGGCCGGTCAGCGCCGGTCGCCCGACCGATAGCCCAAGCTGTCCGGCAATGGCCGTTGCGGTAAGCGCATGGTCGCCGGTAATCATCTTGACCGCAATGCCTGCGGTCTGACACTGGCCAACCGCAGTAATGGCCTCGGTGCGGGGCGGGTCGATAATGCCAACCAGCCCCACAAGGGTAAGGCCTTGGGTGACATGGGTGCGCTCAAGCTGATCAGGAATATGGTCCATCGTGCATTTGGCAAAGGCCAGCACCCGTCTGCCTGCCCGTGCCTCCCGGGCAATGGCCTCCTGCCAGAAGCCCGCATCTAGCGGCACCGCTTCCCCATTAGACTGCAGCTGGTCGATACACATATCCAGAATGCGCTCCGGAGCCCCTTTGAGCAAAATTTCACAGGCATGGGGGTTGACATCTGCGGGGTCGTCCGCACTGGTCAGGGGATGGGCAGTGGCCATATACCGAAAATCAGACTCAAACGGAATCGCCGCACACCGTGGACGACGGGCCAGGAGCTCCTCATGCGAGATGCCGGCCTTCATGGTCAGGGTGATCAGCGCACCTTCGGTAGGGTCTCCTGCCAGTTGCCACTGGCCGTGTTTGTCTTGCAACAGGCCTGCGTCGTTGCATAGGGCTGCGGTATGAACGAGCGTCTTTACGGCAAGGGAGTGGTTCTCATCGACAGCACGGGCATTGGAGTCAGCACCAGGCGCGGGCATGGAAAGGTTCGTGGTATCGACTGCTTCGGCGGTCTGCGCCGTGATTCGTATCTGGCCTTCGGGCGCATAGCCCACACCGGTTATTGCAAACTGTTCGTCGCCAAGAATTACCGACTGAACGGTCATCTCGTTGCGGGTGAGGGTGCCGGTCTTGTCCGAGCAGATAACGGTAACCGCGCCCAAGGTTTCCACGGCAGGCAGCCTTCGCACCACCGCCCGACGGGCCGCCATACGCTGCACGCCAATAGCCAGGGTGATGGTCATAATGGCAGGAAGCCCCTCGGGGATTGCGGCCACCGCCAAGCCCACAGCTGCCAGAAACATATCTGCCCCGGGATTGCCCATGAGCCAGACGCCGTAGACAAAGAGCAGCCCTGCAATGGCCAATATGGCCCCGGTGAGCCATTTCGAGAGTACAGCCATATCGTGCACTAGGGGCGTCTCGTTGGACTCCACTGTTTCAAGAAGCAGTCCTATGCGCCCCATTTCGGTCTGGCCGGCGGTACCCACCACAATGCCCTTGGCCTGGCCCTGAGTGACGAGGGTGCCCGCAAACCCCATGCAAAACCGGTCCCCTAGAGGCGCGTCAGCGGCCACCTCGGCCTCGTTTTTGACCACCGGCACCGACTCGCCTGTGAGGGCAGACTCATCGACCTGAAGGTTGGTGACGCGCAGAAAACGCAGGTCTGCGGGAATGCTGTCGCCCGAGGCCACCAGCACAACATCGCCGGGAACCAGTTCCGCCGCCGCAATGTCCTGCTGGCGACCATCACGCCATACCACTGCGTGCGGGGCCAGGAGCTTGCGAATCGCCTGCAGCGCCTTTTCGGCCTTGCCCTCTTGCAGAAGCCCAATAGTGATATTGAGCACTACGACAGCCAGGATGACACCCGAATCAAGCAAGTGATCAATAAGGGCTGTGATGGCTGCTGCTGTGAGCAGCACCAGAATGAGTATGTTGTTGATCTGGGCCCAGATGCGCTGGACAAGGCTGGGACCCTCAGCCATCGACAGCTGGTTGGGCCCGTATTTCTGCAGACGCTGGTCTGCCTCGCTGCTGCTTAACCCGAGGTCTTGCGAATTGAGTCGTGTAAGGGCATCGCCTGCGGAATGGGCATGCCAGGGGTGGGCGGCCTGCGCTGCGTTAGAGGGGTCTTGGCCCGCAAAGGATGTGGCGCTCTGGGGAGTGTTTGTGGTGGGGGTTTGAGCAACGGGGTTGGACTTTTTCATAATAAAGAGCGTGTTACAGGAGGGCGCTAACGGTGACAGGTAAGGGCTAGGCTCTTGACGCGATGCCGGGCCGCAAGGGATATGGTGGTGACGTCATTAGAATGGGCTATTTTCTTATGAATAGTCTTGATCTGCCGCAAACCAACTGGCGCCTAAAGGCGGCCCTGATTCTGGTATGGACCACGCCGGCCTTTTGGACCATGAACTACTATGTTGCCCGTAAGGCCCCGGGCGAGATCGAGCCGCACATGCTGGCGCTCTTGCGCTGGTCTTTGGTGGGACTTGCCCTGCTCTTCATGGCGGGGGTGGAGATTCGTCAGCGCTGGCCCTTAACCCGAGAGGAGGTGGTCGATGCCCTGATTATGGGGGCCTTGGGAATGTGGATCTGTGGTGCCTTTGTCTACATTGGCGGGCAGACCACCTCGGCTGTGAATATCGGGCTCTTATATGCCCTATCGCCTGTCATGATTGCTGCAGTCTCGGTCTGGGCGCTTGGCGAGTCTTTTTCGGTGCGGCAGGCGCTTGGGGTGGTGATGGCCCTGCTGGGCATGGTCTGGATCGTAAGCCAGGGGCGGCCCGAGCGTATTTCTCCCGATACTTTTTCTGTGGGCGACCTCTGGGTTCTTGCAGCGGCGACTTCTTGGACGGTCTATTCCATTCGGCTCAAAGCCCGCAAGAGTCGGTTTTCACCGATGGGCCGCCTGCTCGTAATGACTCTGGGTGGGGTCTTGGTGCTGCTGCCAATGACCGCCCTAGAGGCGGTGCTGCTCGATAGCTGGAACCTTACCGGGCAGGGCCTTTGGCTTGCGGTTATTGCGGCCGTGTTTCCGGGGCTTTTGGCCTACTTATCGTATTCCTTTATGCAGCGCGAGTTGGGCGCCGCAAAAACCGCCATGGTGCTCTATCTGGGGCCCCTGTACACCGGGGTAATGAGCTGGCTGCTTCTGAACGAACCCCCCCAACTCTTTCATCTGGTTGGGGGGATCGGCATTCTGCTGGGTATCTACCTGGTTACTGCGTCACGAGACGCTTTACCGAATCAATCATCTGGGCAAGTTCCGACTCGGTTGCCGTAAAGGGCGGTGAAAAAGCCAGAGTGTCGGCGGTAAACCGCAGCAGCAGGTCTGACTGCAGGCCTTTTTCAAAGACCTGAGTCGCCCGCAGACCGGGCTTACCGGCCACGGGCTCAAGATCGATGGCCCCCATGAGACCAATATTGCGAATATCGGTAATGCCTGGGGTGCCTTTCAGGCTGTGCAGACCCTCTTGCAGAACCGGCGTGAGCTTTTGGGCCCGGGCAAAGAGGTCTTCTTCGGCATAAAGGTCGAGCGTGGCATTGGCCACTGCGGTGGCCATGGGATGGCCAGAGTAGGTGTAGCCGTGGAAAAACTCGATCATGTGCTCCGGGCCGGTCATAAAGGCCTGTTGAATCTCGTCGCGCACAATCACGCCGCCTAAGGGTACGACCCCATTTGATACCGCCTTGGCAAAGGTGATCATGTCGGGCTGCACGTCAAAGTACTGGGCGGCAAACGGGGTGCCGAGCCTGCCAAAGCCCGTGATCACCTCATCGAATATCAGCAAGATACCGTGCCTGGTGCAGATCTCACGAAGCTTCTGCAGATAGCCTTTGGGGGGCACCAGTACGCCGGTAGAACCTTGTACGGGCTCCACAATCACAGCGGCAATCGATGAGGCATCGTGCAGGGCCACCAGCCGCTCAAGATCAAGGGCTAGGTCTGCGCCCCAGTCGGGCTGGCCCTTGGAATAGGCCATCTGTTCTGGGTTCCAGGGGTGACGCAGGTGGTCGGTGCCGGGCATGAGTAGCGGCCCAAACATCTTACGATTGGCGGGAATGCCCCCGACGGCCAAGCCCCCAAGGCCCACGCCATGGTAGCCGCGTTCCCGACCAATCATGCGAAACCGCGAGGCCTCCCCTTTCATGCGGTGATAGCCCAGGGCCATCTTAAGCGCGGTGTCGACGGCCTCGGAGCCAGAGTTCACAAAAAAGACCTTGCCCATGCCCTTGGGTGCCATGTCGGTGATGCGCTGGGCAAGCCGCAGTGTCTGTGGGTTACTGATCTGAAATGCGGGCGCGTAGTCGAGTGTCTTGGCCTGCTGGGTAAAGGCCTCTACCAGCTTGGGATGCCCGTGGCCCGCAGGGCAGCACCACATGCCCGAGAGGCAGTCAAACAGCCGGTGGCCCGAGGCGTTGGTGTAGTAGTTGCCCTGGGCCGAGACCATGGTGCGGTCAGCGGCAGTGGTCTGAAACCGCCGGTTGGCGGTAAAGGGCAGCCAGTTGGCGGAAGCCTCATGGGGGCTAGAAGCAGCGGGTGAAAAATCGGGGTGCAGCGCAGGGGTGTGGGGCGCATTCATCGTGGTTTACCTCGCAGCCCAAAAGGGCAGAGTCTTGGAAACGGTGTTAGGGAAGGTTTAACCACACCTTACCAAGCTGCAGGCTCTGCGGCAAGACCCTCGCACCCAGGCCCTTCCATATAGGCCTCTCCTAAGCCGAGTGACCAGCGACGAAGCACCGACTGGAAAAACCGATCGCTTTTCACCTGGATATCGCAGCGACGGTGGCCATTGATCTAAATACCTGCCGAGGCAAGCAGGTCTTCAATGAGTCGAGCGGGATGGATAGAGACAGTTGGCATAGCGGCAGACTTTCGCTAGGCGTTGAGAAAAGTGCAACGCCGAAAGCCTAGGCACCATGCTAAAGAGCATTCCTCGCGATACGGGCAATTCCACGCCCATTTCGCACGACGGGCGTGGGTTAGAGCAATAAACGGGGGAGGGTAGGGAACTAGAAAAAAAGTGGTGGCGAATCAGGGACTCGAACCCCGGACCTGCGGATTATGATTCCGTCGCTCTAACCGACTGAGCTAATTCGCCATTGACCGAATTGTATAACAAGCCAGTTAGTGCGCCACCCCGGCGCCACCACGGCGCTACCACGGTATCCCCTGGGTCGCCCCCTGCGCAGTTACCTGCCTGACCGCAGATGCCCTGGCTGCCGAACGCTACTGCCCCGCGCTGCCAAAAGGCGCCACGCCGATGAGAAGCGCATGCCCCTGGAATGCAAACCAGGCCCACACCCCGACGCCAATAGCCAGGGTGAGCATACTTCCCAGGATCGAACTCGGCTGGGCTGCAATCGCCGCCGGCACCTCAGTGATTCCCGGGTTTTCGACGGGTGGGCGACGACGGGCCGATCGAAATACAAGAACCGCCCAGACCAGAAAGCCGCCGAAAAGCACCAGATCAGCTAGGCTTCCATTGGACAGCAGATGGGCAAAGGCCCAGGTCTTTACCCCAATGGTCATGGGGTGCTTTACCTTCTTGAGAAAGATGTTGCCGGGAATGTAGGCGGCTACGAGCAGCACGAAGGCAATAAGTGTGAGCAGTGAGGCTGCATGCGCCATGCCCGTCGGGGGCGTGTAGAGAACCACCGGTTCTGCCCGGGCGAACTGGTAGCCCGAGATAATGAGTAAGAGCCCCACCACTGAAATGACACTGTAGGCGCCCTTGTATCCCAGTGGCCCAATACGAGCAATCGCTGCCGTGCGCAGGCCGTCGGCAAAGACTCGCATGGAGTGGATACCAAGAAAAAGGATGAGTCCAAGAAGTAGCTGGGTCATGGGGAAGCTTTCGTATCGACAGTCTCATGCTGGGTGAGGCCTCATAATAATCGCATCGCGTCTTTGTTTTCCTCTTACCTGGGCCTTCGGGCCTGCACTCGTGAAGGTCTTTCTGTCGGTGTCATCATCCCAAAGCCAGGCCAATGCGCCTCAAGCCGCTGGCGCAAAGCCCATGCATGAACAGAGGGCTGCTGCGCCCAAGCCCGCTGTTCGGGCCCTCGCGCCCGTTCTGCGGATTGCTGCTGGCTACAAGTCTCAGTGGTTCTGGGCCTTTTTCTTCCTTGCACTTGCGGCGGCTGCCACCCTTTCTGTGCCGTATGTCTTTCGGCTTCTCATAGACCAAGGCCTGCAACACGTCGGGGCGCTGCATAGGCCCTTTGTAGCGCTCTTGGGGGTCTCGTTGGTGCTGGCCGTGGCAACGGCCTTGCGGTTTTATTTTATGTCTTGGCTCGGTGAGCGGGTGGTGGCCGATCTGCGCGAACGCGTCTATGCCCAGGTGTTGCGCCAGCCCCCGGCTTATTTTGAGACCCTCCAGACCGGCGAGGTCTTGTCGCGGCTCACGGCTGATACCACACTGGTTCAGACACTGGTCGGCACGAGCGTTTCCCTGTCCTTGCGCAGCCTGGTGCTCTTTGCCGGCGGCGTCACCATGATGCTGCTGACAAGCCCTTTTCTGGCAGGCCTTATGGTGGTCTTGCTGGTCCTGGTCATTTTCCCGGTGCTTGCTTTAGGCCGAAAAGTACGCGCCGTCTCGAAAGACAGCCAAGACCGCGTGGCCGATACCAGCGCCCTGGCCGGTGAGGTGCTCAATGCCATGACCACCGTACAGGCCTATGGCCGTGAAGCCTATGAGCAGGCGCGGTATGCCAAGACCGTTGCAGATGCCTTTATCACCGCACGACGCCGGATCACCACGCGTTCTTTGCTCACGGCGGTGGCGATTGTCTTGGCCTTTGGGGTCATCGTCTTTGTCTTGTGGCTAGGCGCTCGTGAGGTGGTGGCAGGCACCATGACTGCAGGCCAGCTTGCCCAGTTTGTGCTGTATGCGGTATTGACGGCCGGCTCGATTGCCGCGCTGGCCGAGGTCTGGGGAGACCTGCAACGGGCGGCAGGGGCCACGGAGCGGCTGGTGGTCTTGATGACCGCAGAACCGGGCGTGAAAACAGATCAGGCGCCCCAGCAGACCCCGCAACTGCTCGCCCCGATTCGCATTCGGTTTGTGGGCGTCTGGTTTGCCTATCCCTCGCGGCCAGACCACTGGGCCCTCGCCGATCTTTCGTTTGACCTGCCTGCGGGACAGACCTTTGCCTTGGTGGGCCCGTCGGGGGCCGGAAAATCAACGGTGCTGCAGCTTCTGCTGGGTTTTTATCGGCCGCAGTGCGGTCAGATTCTGTTGAATGAACGGCCATTGGACGACTGGGGGCATACCGCTGTGCGGGCTGCCATCGGGCTCGTGCCCCAAGAACCAGTAATTTTTTCCGATAACGCCTGGGGAAACATTCGTTATGGGCGTCTGGAGGCAACCGATAAAGAGGTAATCGCCGCAGCGCAGGCCGCCCACGCCGATACTTTTCTGCAGTCGCTGCCGCAAGGTTTCGATACCTTTCTGGGCGAGCGTGGCCTGCGCCTCTCTGGTGGGCAACGCCAGCGGCTGGCCATTGCCCGTGCGGTATTGCGCAACCCACCGGTGCTTCTTTTGGATGAGGCCACTTCGGCCCTGGATGCCCTGTCTGAGCGCGCGGTGCAAGAGGCATTAGAGGCACTGCTGCCTGGGCGCAGTGCCATCGTGGTGGCCCATCGGCTTTCCACGGTACGCAAGGCGCACCAGATACTGGTGCTCGATGCCGGAAGGCGGGTTGCGCAGGCAAGCCATACTGAGCTGCTACAGCAGAGCCCGCTTTATCGCGACCTGGCCATGCATCAGTTCTTAGATGCCTCTGCGACGCCAGAAGAGCCAAGATCGTAGGTCGCGTACCTGGGTGAGGCCCAGACCAATGAAGACCATGATGATTCCTGGCCAGCTGCTTGGCAGCAGCCCTTCGCCCAGAATGACTGCAGCCGATCCCAGCCCAAAGACTGGCACCAGCAGCGTGAAAGGGGCAACAAGCGCGGTAGGGTGTCGGCGCAACAGCCAGGACCAGCCGCCGTAGCCCAGAAGACTCGCCCCAAAGGCGTTAAAGAGCAGGCTGCCCCAGAAGACCAGATCGCCCTGGGCCAGGAGCCGCAGGGCAACGCCCCAGGGCGCTGTGCCCTCAATGACCAGAGAGATGGGAATCAGGGTGAGGGCGGCAATTAGCGAGGCCCATACCACCAGTGAAATGGCATCGACTGGGCCCATCGCCTTGACAAAGGTATTGCCCACTGCCCAGCAAAAGGCAGCGCAGACTGTGACCATAAAGGCGAGCAGCGGCATGGTCTGGCCAATGTCGGCACCCACTGCAGCAATGCCGAGTGTGCCCACCGAGACGCCGATGATCTGCCAGCGAGTGGGCCGATCCTGGTGCATGAGCATGGCCAGAACGATGGTGAAAAATACCTGGCCCTGCACTACCAGGGAAGTGAGTCCCACGGGCATGTTGATCGCTACGGCAATAAACAAAAGGCAGAACTGCAGGCTAAAGGAGCTCGAGGCGTAGCCAAGCAGCAGTCGCAGAGGCACCTTTGGCCGGGGCACAAAAAAGATCATTGGCACGAGCACCATGGAGAACCGCAGGGCCGCGAATGTCAGCGGCGCGACGTCGTCAAGCGCCCAACGCATCGCGATGAAGTTCAACCCCCAGACTGCCATGATGATCAGGGCCAGCAGCAGATGCGAGACGGGCATGCGGCTAGTGGCGGATACGCCAGCCCCGGGCGATGAGTTGATGGGTAAGCACTAGCAGCCCCACAGTGGCGGTGATAGCTACCGAAAGGCTAAACCACGGCGAGACATCGGCCTGGCCGAAGACGCCATACCGAAAGCCATCGATGAGATAAAAGAAGGGATTGAAGTGACTAATGGTCTGCCAGACGGGCGGCAGGTTATGCACCGAATAAAACACCCCGGCCATGAAGGTGAGGGGATTGATCAGAAAGTTTTGGAATGCGGCAACATGGTCCCACTTCTCTGCATAGAGCGCGGCGATGATTCCCAGGGATCCCATGATCAGGCAGGCCAAAAGAGCAAATGTCAGCGTCCATCCCCAGTGAAACATTCCGGTATCGATAAACGGGAGGCTGGCAGCCCAGACCGCGAGCCCACAGGCCAGGCCTCGGGCCACAGCCCCGCCCAGGTAGCCAACCAGCCATTCCCAGGGGCGCATGGGCGAGAGCAGCAGAAAAATAAGCGTACCGGTGATCTTGCTCTGGGTGAGGCTGGAACTGGTGTTGGCAAAGGCATTTTGCTGAAGCGTCATCATCACGAGCCCTGGAACGAGAAATGCCGAATAACTCACCCCGGGGAACGGCTCGAGCCTTCCTTCTAACAAGAAGGCAAAAATCACCAGAAAAAGAAGCGAAGAGACCATCGGTGCCAGGATGGTCTGAATCGAAACCTTTAAGAAACGGCGGATCTCTTTCTGCAATAGGGCATACACGCTAGCGCGTTCCGAGGGCTGCGCCGCAATGCTGGAGATACTGGGGCTACTGGGGCTATGCACGGGGAGCATCTAGACTGGCTGCAGCCTGCTGAAGTGCGGTCTGCGTATTGCGGGCCTCTTGCGCTGCGGCCATCTGCCAGTCGGTTCCCGCACTCGCATACAGAATAACCCGGGAGGAGTTCACGAAGATGCCGCCGGTGGGCGTTACGGCGGCGGCAACGGTGGCCTGTAGGTCACCCCCTTGGGCGCCGATGCCGGGGATCAGCAAAGGGAGGGTCGGGGCGATCGCGCGGACACGGGCCAGCTCGGCAGGATAGGTGGCGCCTACGACCAGACCAGTCTGGCCATGGGTATTCCAGCGATGCGCCGCAATCCTGGCAATGTGCTCGAAGACCCGCTCACCGGATTGGAGTGTCTGCATCTGCAGGTCGTCACCCCCAGGGTTTGAGGTTCTGCAGAGCAGAAAGATGCCCTTATCACCATAGCCGAGAAACGGCTCCAGGCTATCAGTGCCCATATAGGGGCTTAGCGTGACTGCATCGGCCCGATAGCGCTGGAAAGCCTCTGTTGCGTAGTGCTGAGCGGTGGACCCAATATCGCCTCGCTTGGCATCCAGTATCCAGAGATGGTCTGGGTATTCGGTCTTGAACCATTGGCTAAGCCGTTCGAGTACGGCCTCTGCACCAATGGCTGCGAAGTGGGCAATCTGTGGCTTAAAGGCGCAGGCATATGATGCCGTGGCCTGAATGATGCCCTTACAGAAGGCCTCGGTGGCCTCGTGGGAGTGACGGCTCTGGAACTCTTTCGGGTAGCGGCTGGGTTCTGGGTCAAGCCCCACACAGAGCATGCTGCTGCGAATCGACCAGGCCTGGGTACACCGCTGAATAAATGACATAGTGGCTATTGTGGCATGCCACTCTGGGGTGCACCGGGCAACCCCTGCGAAGGCGTCGCAGCATGGGCAGCCCGCGGGCAACAAAAGCACAGATCTTGGGCCAAAAAACGGCCAGCCTTCGCAGGCCAGCCGTTTGGAGGAGGAGGAGCGTTAAAACGCTTCTTGGGGAGACCCGCAGCTTACATGCCCATGTCGCCCATGCCGCCCATGCCCCCCATACCGCCGGGCATGCCACCGCCAGCGGCGGGCTTGTCTTCTGCCAGTTCGCCGACCATGGCATCGGTGGTAAGCATCAAGCCTGCCACCGAGGCCGCGTTCTGCAGGGCCATACGGGTCACCTTGGTGGGGTCTACCACGCCCATGTCGAGCAGGTCGCCATACTCACCGGTAGCCGCGTTGTAGCCATTGTTGCCCTTGTGCTCCAGCACCTTGGCCACTACCACACTGGGCTCTTCGCCGCAGTTAAAGACGATCTGACGCAGGGGCTCCTCTACGGCGCGCATGACAATCTTGATGCCGGCCTCTTGATCAGGGTTGTTGCCCTTGACCTTGACATTGGCACGGGCGCGCAGGAAAGCCACGCCACCGCCAGCCACAATACCTTCTTCCACGGCAGCACGGGTTGCGTGCAGGGCATCTTCAACGCGCGCCTTCTTCTCTTTCATCTCGACTTCGGTGGCAGCACCCACGCGAATCACGGCAACTCCGCCTGCCAGCTTGGCTACGCGCTCTTGCAGCTTCTCTTTGTCGTAGTCGCTGGTGGCCTCTTCGATCTGCACACGAATCTGCTTGACCCGGGCTTCGATGGCCTTGGAGTCGCCGGCGCCATCGATGATGGTGGTGTTCTCTTTGGCGATATCGACTGTCTTGGCCTGGCCGAGGTCTTGCAGGGTGGCCTTCTCCAGCGTCATGCCAGTCTCTTCGGAGATCACTGTGCCGCCGGTGAGGATGGCCATATCTTCAAGCATCGCCTTGCGGCGGTCGCCAAAGCCGGGAGCCTTTACGGCAACGGTCTTCAGAATACCGCGGATGTTGTTGACCACCAGAGTGGCCAGGGCCTCACCCTCAACATCTTCGGCCACTATGAGCAGGGGGCGGCCAGACTTCGCTACCTGCTCAAGCACGGGCAGCAGCTCACGAATGTTGGAGATCTTTTTGTCGTGCAGCAGGATGAACGGGTTGTCGAGAACGGCAACCTGCTTGTCGGGGTTGTTGATGAAGTACGGCGACAGATAGCCGCGGTCAAACTGCATGCCCTCGACCACATCGAGCTCGTTGTTAAGCGACTTGCCGTCTTCCACGGTGATAACACCTTCTTTGCCCACTTTTTCCATGGCCTGGGCGATGATGTCGCCAATTTCATGGTCAGAGTTGGCAGAGATCGAGCCCACCTGGGCAATCTCTTTGGTGGTGGTGCAGGGTTTGGAGATCTTCTTGAGCTCTTCGGTAATAGAGATCACCGCCTTGTCGATACCGCGCTTGAGATCCATGGGGTTCATACCAGCAGCCACATATTTCATGCCTTCGCGCACGATGGCCTGGGCGAGAACGGTAGCGGTGGTCGTGCCGTCACCGGCGTTGTCAGAGGTCTTGGAGGCAACCTCCTTCACCATCTGGGCACCCATGTTTTCAAACTTGTCTTTGAGTTCGATTTCTTTGGCCACCGAGACACCGTCTTTGGTAACCGTGGGCGAGCCAAACGAACGCTCAAGCACAACATTGCGGCCCTTGGGGCCGAGCGTAACCTTTACCGCGTTGGCGAGGATATTGACGCCATTGACCATACGGGCGCGACCGTCGTCGCCGAATAACACCTGTTTTGCAGCCATTACAGAACTCCTTTAAGTCGTTTGTCTGAGAGGGAAGTAAAGAGACAAGGCCTTGTTTAGCCTTCGATCACTGCCATCACGTCGTCTTCGCGCAGAACCAAGAGCTCTTCGCCATCGACTTTCACGCTCTGGCCGGAATATTTTCCAAAGAGCACCTTGTTGCCGACTTTCACGTCGAGCGGACGCTGCTTGCCGTCTTCTTGAATTTTGCCGTTGCCTACAGCCAGCACCTCACCCTGATCGGGCTTTTCGGCAGCATTCTCGGGGATCACAATGCCAGAGGCGGTTTTACGCTCGTTATCCAGGCGCTTTACCACCAGACGATCGTGCAAGGGACGCAATTTCATGTCAGTTACTCCGTTTTACTTGAGGTTGGAAGAAAATGAAGACGGATGCGTAGTGCTTGCTCATTTCCTGCTCAAGCCCAAGCGGCATTAACACCACCGTTGGCAAGCGGAACTGAGTTATTGGCACTCATCACCCTCGAGTGCTAATAATAAGGGAGCCAGCCCCCTATTTCAAGATCGAGGGTTTACCCTAGATTCAATGCGCAAAGAACCTGCTTTGTTTTTCTTTAAGTGTCTGACAGTCGATACAGCGGATTTTCCCTAGTTTGAGCCGAGCCGCCATGATCTTCTCTCCGCAGTCAATGCAGTGCACCCCGTCAAAGTCAGGGCTGGTCTCGGGGGCGGTGCGGCGGCGGGCCTCTTCCAGGGCGTCTTCATTAAACTGGGTCTCGATGGCTGAGGCCCGATCGTTTTCATCAGTAAGCTCGAAATAGTTTTCGTTTTTCTCCAGGGGCATGACGGGCTCCTTCTTCTGGCCAAGTGGGAAAGGGCGGCACAATAGCACTGAATGATGATCGGACTGTGACATCTCCGGGAAAATTCCACGAGGGAACCGGGATATCCCTAGGCGGGTCTCAGTACCCAAAAGTCCATGATCTGTCTTTTATGAACCCTATGACATACCCGTCTCCTCCCCCCCTTCAAGGAAACCACCGTTATCTGGTTGGCTTTGTCATCCTTGCCCTGATTGGCTATTCCACGCTATTTTCAGCCGCTGGCCGAGAGCGTCTTGTGGGCTGGTGGATGATCGCAGCCTCTGCCTTCGAAAAGCCGGTCGATAATATGCTGTTTCGTCCGTCTGAGTCAGTACTTACTGCCGAGCAAGCACGCACCGCCCGATGGATTGCCCGGCGTTATCGGGTTGCCCTCGCGCCAACCGAGCAGATTGTGCAGCATGCCTTTGAGGCGGGAAACCAGTTTCGAATTGACCCTTATCTGGTGCTTGCGGTAATTGCCGTCGAGTCCCGATTTAATCCGGTAGCAGAGAGTTCCGTGGGGGCTAAGGGCCTAATGCAGGTGATGCCGCATGTCCATAGTGAGAAGTTTCTCGCCCTCGGGGGACTCGACATGGCTCTGGTGCCCTGGGCCAATATCCAGGTAGGCACCTCCATCGTGCGCGAGTATCTCGACCGATTCCGCACTTTAGAGTCGGCGCTTCTGGCCTATGTGGGCGTGGGCGCCGAAGGGGTAAGCAGCTACCCCTCTAAGGTTTTTCGGGAACAGGAAAGGCTGGTGGCTGTGTCGCAGGGCCGTGTTCTGGCTATGGCTGATTAAGTAAGTACTTGCATAGCCTCCTGAACGCCGCCAGACTGATGTGGTACTTTCAGGGCCTTCAAAGTCATCTCCACGGCCGCTAGTGCCCCGACAATTGTGAGGGCGTTGGTGTCGCCTAGGTGGGCGATGCGAAATGCCTGGCCCGCGAGACGCCCCAGGCCGGTTCCCAGAGAAATGTTGTAACGCTCCAGCGCCTCGCGGCGAAGGGTATCAGCGTCGTGCCGGTTGCCATCGGGCTTTGCCGGCATGAACAGCGCCGTTACCACCGGACTGCAGGCCTTTGGCTGCTGGCAGACATTGTCCAGGCCCCAGACCGCTGCGGCCGTGCGGGTGGCCAGGGCCAGCTGCTGATGCCGGGCAAACACCCGGGGCAACCCCTCCTCCATAAGCATGTCGATAGACTCGGCAAGCCCGTAGAGCAGATTGGTATTGGGCGTCGTAGGCCAGAAGCCTTGGGCATTGGTGGCAATGATGTCTTCCCAGTCCCAGAAGCCGCAGGGCATCCCTGCCGATTTGGCCGCCTCGCGGGCCTTGGCACTGACCGCGTTAAAGCCAAGGCCAGGCGGCAGCATCAGCCCCTTCTGTGACCCTGCCACCGTGACGTCGACCCCCCATTCGTCGTGCCGGTAGTCGATTGCCCCCAGGGAGGAGACGCAATCGACCATGAGCAGCGCGGGGTGCCGCGCGGCGTCCATGGCTTTGCGGATGGCCGCGATGTCGGAGGTGACCCCGGTGGAGGTCTCGTTGTGCACCACGCAGACTGCCTTAATGACCCCCTGGCTATCGGCGCGCAGTCGGGACTCCACCTGACCCGGGTCTACGGGGGAGCGCCAGTCCGAGGCGATGCAGTCGGGTTTGAGCCGAAGCTTCTCGGCAAGCCTTTTCCACAGGCCGGCAAACTGGCCGGTCTCATGCATCAGCACGGTGTCGCCAGGACTCAGGGTATTCATCAGTGCCGCCTCCCAGGCGCCGGTTCCCGAACCCGAATAGATAACGACCGGCTCTGTGGTGCCAAAGATGGGTCCGACTCCCTTGAGAACCCGCAGGGCGAGCTGCTGAAACTCCGGCCCACGATGGTCGATGGCCGGGTAATCGATGGCCCGAAGAACCCGGTCGGGCACGGGCGATGGCCCCGGGATCTGCAGAAAATGCCGGCCTTGGCCGATCCGGTTGAGTCGGGTGCGGCTGGACGTGGCGTATTCGGGGTCTCGCTGCATAGCATCTCCTTGGTATTCCCCGCATTCTAGGGGATGGAATCCGTGGACAATATAGTCCATGGCCGTGTCCGCACAACCCATTAAGCGATCACGCCGTGCATTTCTCTCTGGCGCCACGCTTCTGCGCACTCACCAGTCTGCCCTCTGGGAGCGTCTGCAAAGAGAAATGCTGGGCGAAGTCTATAGTGACCCTGCGAGCCTTGGCCGGTACAGCACCGATGCCTCCATCTATCAGCAGATGCCATTGGCAGTGGCAGTACCAAAGACACGGGCAGACCTGCGCATCGCCCTGGATGTGGCGCGTGATGCCAAGATCCCTGTGCTGCCACGGGGTGCAGGAACATCCCAGTGTGGCCAGACCGTAGGCCAGGCGCTGGTGCTCGATACCAGCAGATACCTGCGGGACGTACTCGCTTTCGACCCTCAGGCCCGTCGGGTAAAGGTCGAGCCCGGCATGGTGCTCGACCATCTCAATGCCTTTCTAAAGCCGCATGGCCTATGGTTTCCTGTGGATGTCTCCACTGGTGCCCAGTGCACGATTGGGGGGATGGCGGGCAACAACTCTTGTGGCTCGCGGTCGCTTCACTACGGCAACATGGTGCATAACGTGGCCGCAATTGATGCGGTGCTTGCCGATGGCACAGCCGCGCGATTCGCGCGGTTTGGTGATGGCGGCGATATGGTGGTCTCCGGACAGCGCATGTCCAGTCTGGTGTCGCAGCTCTTTCTGATCGCCCGAGGGGTTCGTACCGAGATGGCGGCCGTCTGGCCCAAGCTGCTGCGAAGGGTGGGCGGCTACAACCTGGATATCTTTTATCCCCAAGGCGAACGCCCGTATACCGAAGATGGTCTGCCTAATCTGGCGCACCTCTTAGTTGGCTCAGAGGGGACGCTGGCAAGCTTTGAGGCAATCGAACTGGCGCTTGCGCCGCTGCCGCAGGCCAAGGTCTTGGGGGTGGTGAACTTTCCAACGTTCTCTTCGGCTATGGCGGTGACGCAGAAGATTGTGGGCCTTGGCCCTGTGGCGGTGGAACTTGTGGACCGCACCATGATTGAGCTCTGCGCGGCAAATGCCGCCTTTTCATCAGTCATTCAAAAGGTTCTTGTTGCGGATGGCCAGACGCCAGAGGCCCTGCTCCTCGTGGAATTTGCCGGCGATGACCCTGCGCTTCTGCATCGGCAACTGCGCGACCTGGTGACACTCATGGCCGATGAAGGCCTGCCGGGCAGTGTGGTGGAGATGACTGAGCCTAAGGCCCAGGCCTCTTTGTGGGAGGTACGCAAGGCGGGCCTGAACATCATGATGTCCTTGCGCGGCGACGGTAAACCCGTGTCTTTCATTGAAGACTGTGCGGTACCGCTAGAGCACCTTGCGGAGTACACCGCAGCACTCACCGAGGTCTTTGCGCGGCATGGCACACAGGGCACCTGGTATGCCCATGCCTCTGTGGGGACCCTACATGTGCGGCCCATTCTGGATATGCGCCGCGATGGCGCTCAGAAGATGCGGGCGATTGCCGAGGAGGCCGCGGAACTGGTTCGCCGATATAAGGGCGCCTTCTCGGGTGAACATGGCGATGGCCTCGTGCGCAGCGAATGGGTGGCATGGCAGTTTGGGCCGAAGATCACGCAGGCCTTTGACCGGGTAAAGGATGCCTTCGACCCGGACAATCGCATGAACCCAGGCAAGATTGTCCGGTCTACCCGAATGGACGACCGCCGGCTTTTTCGCTACGGACCTGACTATGCCCTAGCCCCGATTCAGCCGGGGCTGGACTGGTCTGCCTGGAATGTGGAAAACGACCCCGCACGGCCAGGGCCCAAGGCTGGCCTGGGCATTTATGTGGGTCCGCCAGGAAGCGGCCAGGACCCCACGCTTGGCCTGGCCAAGGCCGTGGAGATGTGCAACAACAATGGCCATTGCCGCAAGTTTGATGCCGGCACCATGTGCCCCAGCTACCGCGTAACCCGTGAGGAGCAGCACTCTGTGCGGGGCCGTGCCAATACCCTACGTCATGCGCTCAGCGGTCAACTGCGCGACCAGGATATCGCGGGCGATGCGGTGGCGCAGGCCTTGGACCTGTGTGTGGGATGCAAAGGCTGTAAGCGCGAATGCCCCACGGGTGTGGATATGGCCCGCATGAAGATCGAGGCGCAGTACCAGCGGGGTCTGCGCCATGGGTTTTCCCTGCAAGACCGGCTCGTTGCCGCGCTGCCCGACTGGGTGGTCTGGGCACGGCGTATCCCAGGGCTTGCCGCAGCACTGAACCTGCGTAACCATAGCCCTCTCCTGGCCCGCCTGATGCAGCGCGTCACCGGCATCGCCGCCGGCCGAAGGCTGCCGGCCTGGCAGTCCTCTCAGCCATTCGCAGATCTGTCTGATTCCGAAGTCAGCCACGCAGGCCTTGCCGACTGCGACCTGGTGCTCTGGGCAGATACCTTTCACGATGGATTCGCACCCGGCCCTATACAGGCTGCCTATCGGCTCTTGCGCTCGCTTGGCTACCGCGTTGCACTGTCGGGCGCTGCCGCCGAAACGCCCGTGTGCTGCGGCCGGTCGGCCCTGTCTGTAGGCATGATCGATCAGGCCCGCGAACGGGCCCGCAGGGCGCTGCAGGCCTTAGCGCCAGCGGCTGCTCGTGGGGTTCCTTTGGTCGGTCTGGAGCCTTCGTGCATTCTGGGGATGCGGGACGAGTGGCTATCTCTTGGTCTAGGCCCCGAGGCAGATCGGCTCGCGCAGCAGACGTTTCTCATTGACGAATGGCTTGATCGCGAAATGCTCGCCGGACGTATTGCTGCTGCGAAGGCCCCCGATGCCCAAGGGCCGCTTGCCCGAGGGCAGAGGGTTCTGCTGCATGGTCATTGTCATCAGAAGGCACTCGGTGCGTTTTCGGCCACCGAGCGGCTGCTGCGGGCAGCGGGTTTTGCCGTAGAGACCATTGCTGCGAGCTGCTGCGGAATGGCAGGCCGATTCGGCTATGAGGCGCGCTACCAGACGGTTTCGCATGCCATGGCGGAAGACTCTCTGCTGCCGGCGATTCGCAAGGCCGATCGCGATGCGCTTCTGGTGGCCGATGGCTTCTCATGCCGCCATCAGATTCATGACCTGGCAGGCCGAGATGTGCTGCACTGCGTGGAACTCCTGGCCCAGGGTTTTCTTGTGCCGTCCAAATCCGTCGCACGCATCGCGGATTAAAAGCCCATAATTCTTCTTCGTCCCTCACCCTTATTCTCAGAGCTCCTATGGACCCAAATTTTCGCAAGCAGGCCTTGGAATACCACGAGGCTGGTGTTCCCGGAAAAATTGCCGTTACGCCCACGAAGCAGCTAACCAACCAGCGTGACCTGGCCTTGGCCTATTCGCCGGGCGTTGCGGCCGCCTGCGAAGAGATCGTGAGCGACCCGCTTAATGCGTTTCGTTACACCGCTCGCGGCAACCTGGTTGCGGTTATAACGAACGGTACTGCCGTGCTCGGCCTGGGCGATATTGGGCCCCTGGCCGCCAAGCCTGTGATGGAGGGCAAGGCGGTACTCTTTAAGAAGTTTGCGGGTATCAATGTCTTTGATATTGAGGTCAACGAAAAAGACGTGGATAGGCTCGTTGAGGTCATCGCCGCACTCGAGCCCACTTTTGGCGGAGTCAATCTTGAGGACATCAAGGCTCCCGACTGCTTCTATGTCGAACGCAAGCTGCGCGAGCGAATGAAGATTCCAGTCTTCCACGACGACCAGCACGGCACGGCCATTGTGGTGGGGGCGGCCATGGTCAATGGCCTAAAGGTAGTGGGTAAGGATATTAAAAAGGTGAAGATGGTGGTCTCGGGAGCGGGAGCGGCGGCCCTGGCCTGTCTGGACCTGCTTCTCGACCTGGGTCTGCCCCGCGAGCATATCTGGGTGACCGATCTTGCAGGGGTGGTCTATGAGGGCCGTACCGAACTCATGGATCCTGAGAAGGCGCGGTTTGCCCAGCCCACCGATGCCCGCAAACTTGCCGATGTTATCGCCGGGGCTGACGTCTTTTTGGGGCTTTCTGCAGGAGGCGTGCTCAAGCCCGAGATGGTGGCAAAGATGGCATCGAATCCGTTGATCTTTGCCTTGGCCAACCCCAACCCGGAGATCCTTCCGGAAGACGTGAAGGCGGTGCGCAGTGACGCCATTATTGCCACGGGCCGCACCGACTACCCCAATCAGGTAAATAACGTTTTGTGCTTCCCCTTTATCTTTCGGGGCGCCTTGGATGTTGGGGCCACCACGATTACCCGTGCCATGGAACTGGCTGCGGTGCATGTGGTGGCGGAGCTTGCCCGGGCCGAGCAGTCCGAGGTGGTCACAGCCGCCTACGGCACGGAGGGTTTAAGCTTTGGGCCGGAATACCTCATTCCAAAGCCCTTTGATCCGCGGCTGATTGTGAAGATTGCCCCTGCTGTGGCCAAGGCGGCCATGGAAGATGGTGTGGCATCACGGCCCGTGACCGATTTTTCCGCCTATGTCGACAAGCTCCAGGAGTTTGTCTATCTCTCGGGTAACTTCATGAAGCCACTGCTGCTGCAGGCCAAGGCGGCAGAGAAGCGGCGCCTGGTCTATGCCGAGGGTGAGGAGGAGCGCGTGCTGCGGGCCGTGCAGGTGGTGGTTGATGAGAACCTCGCCCAGCCCATTCTGGTGGGACGGCCACAGGTCATTGAGTCACGCATCACGAGGTTTGGTCTGCGGATCAAGGCGGGAATCGATTTTGAGGTGGTGAACCCCGAGTTTGATGGGCGGTATCGCGACTACTGGGAGACCTACTATCAACTCACCCAGCGCAAAGGTGTCACCCCGCAATATGCCCAGGTAGAGATGCGTCGGCGGCATACGCTGATCGGTGCCATGATGATCCATAAGGGTGATGCCGATGCCATGATCTGCGGCACTTTTGGCGGCCATGGCCTGCACCTGCACTATGTAGACCAGGTGCTGGGGCCAGCGCCGGGGGCCTCGGTCTATGCGGCGATGAATATTCTGATGCTGCCCAATCGCACGGTGGGTATTGTGGACACCCATGTGAACGAAGACCCGTCAGCAGAGCAGATCTGCGAGATCACCTTGGCCGCTGCCGAGGCCATGCGGTCAATGGGCATAGAGCCCCGGGTGGCACTGGTATCGCATTCAAACTTTGGCGGCTCAAATTCTGCTTCGGCGCAGAAAATGCGCAGGGCGCTTGGGCTGATTCAAAAGGCCTCGCCAGACCTGAATGTCGATGGCGAGATGCACGGCGATGTGGCCCTCGACCCGGTGTTGCGCAAGGCCATCATGCCGAATTCCAGCCTGCAGGGAGAGGCCAATTTATTGGTAATGCCCTCGCTAGAATCAGCCAATATTGCCTACAACCTGTTAAAGACCGCAGCGGGCAACAACATCGCCATCGGGCCGATTCTTCTCGGGTGCGCCGCGCCAGTAACCATCCTTACCCCATCGGCGACGGTGCGCCGTCTGGTGAACATGACCGCACTCACGCTCTTGGGCGCAAACCGGCCTGGCTAGGCGTCTTGTCTGCTTGGCGAAAAGGCCCTAGCGCCCCAAACGCGCGGCGGGTCTAAAACTCGCCGAGACGGGTGGCAACGGCGGCCAATACTGCGGCGGCTGCAGTCTCTGTTCGCAGCACCCTGGGGCCACAGCGCACGCCTATAAATCCTGCCTCTCGGGCCAGCGCATCTTCCGTTTCGGTAAAACCTGACTCAGGGCCAATGGCAATGACCAAGCGGTCGCTCGCAGGCAGAGGCGCCGCAGATACCGATGCAGAGGCACCGGGATCGAGCAGCCAGCAGACCGTTGCTCTTGGGTAGGTATCGATAGGCTCACCCATAGCGCTGCTTGTCATAGGGCCTGGGCTTAGTGTGGCAGAGTCTGGCCACGCGCTGGCTCTTAGGCGGGCGTTATAGCCAAGCTCGCGGACAGCCTCTGCAAAACCCTGCACCGGCGCTACAAGGGGAACCCGGTTTCGCCCCGACTGCGCGGCTGCGGCCTCAGCGATGCGCTGCCAGTGTTCTCTGCGCTTTTCTGCCCTGCCCGGGTCGAGCCGCACCAGGCTGCGCTGGGTCTGCACCGGCCAGAGGGCAGCAGCCCCCAGTTCGGTGGCTTTCTGTACCACCCAGTCCATTTTCTCGCCCGTGCACAGGGCCTGAATCACGGTTATCGCCAGGGGCGACTCACGGTCTATGTAGGCGAAGGGGCCGAGCATCAGTTCGGTAGCCGATCCGCGGGCTGCAGCGACCGTGGCCGAAGCCTCGCGGCCCTGTCCATCAAAGACAACCAGCCTATCTCCAGCCGAAAGCCGGAGCACCCGGCTGAGGTAATGGCTCTGGTCACGCGACAAGCGCACGGTCGTGGGCTGGCTGTTGGCGCAGTCTGGCAGGAAGAGACGGGCAAGCATGTCCACAGAGTAAAGCGTCAGGCTTTCGAAACAAAACCAAGAAGAAACTCTTTCCCGGTGTCCTCGGCTGAGCCGGTTAGAATCCGGGTTATCCAGAAGAAACCTTCGCTCTGGTTTCGGGTTAAGCCCCCAAGAAGACCAAAAAAAGCCACAAGAACCTACCGAGACCAGCCTTTTATTGGAGACCCCTTTGGTTTACCCACCCTCGTTGATCGCCCCCCCGTTGTTCTCCCCAACTCCTCTTGCCCGTGTTCCGCATGCCCGTCTATCTGCCGCGTCTGGTGGGTCCGGGCCCGGCGTAAGCCCCGCCGGGTCCTCGCGCTCAGTGTCCTCGGAATCCATGGCCAATGCCATTCGTGCCCTGGCTATGGATGCCGTGCAAAAAGCGAGCTCGGGCCACCCGGGCATGCCCATGGGTATGGCCGATATGGCGGTCGCTCTTTGGCATGGCCATCTCAGGCACAACCCCAAGAATCCGTCCTGGTCTGACCGCGACCGGTTTGTGGTGAGTAACGGCCATGGGTCAATGCTGGTCTATGCCCTGCTGCACCTTACGGGCTACGACCTGCCGATCGAAGAGATCAAGAACTTCCGCCAACTGCATTCCAAGACTCCCGGCCACCCTGAGGTGGGCATGACCCCGGGTGTCGAGACCACCACGGGGCCCTTGGGCCAGGGCATCACCAATGCCGTAGGCCTGGCCTTGGCCGAGCGGCTATTGGCTGCGGAGTTCAACCAGCCGGGGTTTAACCTTGTGGACCACAATACCTATGTCTTTCTGGGCGATGGCTGCCTGATGGAAGGTATAAGCCACGAGGCCTGCGCCTTGGCCGGGGTCTGGGGGCTTTCCAAGCTCATTGCCTTATACGATGACAACAGCATCTCGATTGACGGCAAGGTTGATGGCTGGTTTCGTGACGACACCGCCAAACGGTTTGCCGCCTATGGCTGGAATGTGATCGGACCAATTGATGGCCACGACACTCAGGCGGTTTCTGCAGCTATTACCCAGGCCCGTCTCTGGTCCCGGGCTGGCAATGCCGGGCGCATGGCCCCCACGATGATTATCTGTAAGACCACCATCGGTAAGGGGTCGCCCAACCGGGCGGGCACGGCTAAGGCCCACGGCGAGGCCTTAGGCGACGAAGAAATTGCACTGACCCGCAAGGCGATCGGCTGGCCGCATGCGCCCTTTGAAATTCCCCAGGACATCTATGCGGCCTGGAATGCCAAGGCAACTGGCGCGAACCACGAGCAGGCCTGGAACCGCCTGATGCAGGCCTACGCGGCCGCCTTTCCCGAAAAAGCCCGCGAGTTTTCTCGCCGCATGGTCGGTGACTTACCCAAAGACTTTGCCGCCAAGACCCAGGCTTATATTACGCAGCTTTGTAAAGACGCGCCGAATGTGGCAAGCCGCAAGGCCTCACAGATGGCCTTAGACGACATCGGCCCTCGACTGCCCGGGCTTCTGGGCGGGTCTGCCGATCTCACGGGCAGCAATCTTACGAACTGGAAGGGCGTGGCCACGCTCAAGGTCGACCCCCAGGGCACACTCACCCCCGGTCAGCACATCAGCTATGGGGTGCGCGAGTTTGGTATGGCCGCCATCTGTAACGGCCTGGCCCTGCATGGCGGGTTTATTCCCTACTGCGGCACGTTTCTTACCTTTGCTGACTACAGCCGTAATGCCATTCGCATGGCGGCGCTCATGCATCAGCGGGTGATTCATGTCTTTACCCACGACTCGATTGGCCTGGGAGAAGATGGCCCCACCCACCAGCCGGTCGAGCACCCGGCCTCGCTACGGCTCATTCCTTTTTTGCATGTCTGGCGTCCGGCCGATGCGGTCGAAACCGCCGTGGCCTGGCAGGCCGCCTTGGAGCGCAAAGTTGGCCCCACCGCGCTCCTGCTCTCACGGCAGGGGCTGGCCCCCCAGGTCAAAGATCCCGCCATGGCCAAAGACGTGGCCAAGGGCGCCTATGTCTTATCGACCGATGCCAATCCGCAGATCGTGCTCATGGCCACAGGCTCTGAGGTGTCCTTGGCCATGCAGGCCGCCGCCATGCTGCGCGCCGAGAAGCGCCGCGTACGCGTGGTCTCGCTGCCTTCGACCACCGTGTTTGATCAGCAGACCGTGGCCTACAAAACCTCTGTCTTGCCCGAGGGCGTGCCGCGTGTGGCGATTGAGGCCGGCGTGACTGATTTTTGGTGGAAGTATCAGCCTGCGGCCGTAATTGGGCTGGATCGGTTTGGCGAGTCTGCCCCGGCGGGAGACCTGTTCAAATACTTTGGCATCACCGCCGAGGCACTGGCCCAGACCGGCCATGCGGTGCTTGGCCGCTAGTGACAAAATTTGAAAACCAGATTCAGCGCACCGGCTTTAGCGTAACGGTTCCAGCCCAGATACGGAACTTCGCGGCTAGAGAATTCCGTAGCATTCGGTTTTATCTAAGGGAGAAGTGTCTATGACGATTAAAGTGGCGATTAACGGCTATGGCCGCATTGGCCGCAATGTCTTGCGTGCGCATTATGAGGGTGGGAAAAAGCACGATATCCAGATCGTGGCCATTAACGACCTGGGCAACCCCGAGACCAATGCCCACCTTACCCAGTACGACACGGCCCATGGCAAGTTTCCGGGCACCGTCTCGGTCGATGGCGACAGCATGGTAGTCAATGGCGACCGCATTCGGGTGCTGGCCAATCGCAACCCGGCAGAGCTTCCCTGGAAAGACTTAGGCATCGATGTGGTGCTCGAGTGCACAGGTTTTTTCACCAGTAAAGAAAAGGCCAGTGCCCATCTGGCCGGGGGCGCAAAGAAGGTGATTATCTCGGCTCCGGGGGGCAAAGATGTGGATGCCACCGTGGTCTATGGCGTAAACCACAGTGTGCTTAAGGCCAGTGATACGGTGATCTCCAACGCCTCCTGCACCACCAACTGCCTGGCCCCAGTGGCCAAGGTGCTACACGAGGCCTTAGGTATTACATCGGGGCTCATGACCACGATTCATGCCTATACCAATGATCAGGTGCTCACCGACGTCTATCACGAGGACCTGCGCCGAGCCCGGTCGGCCACCATGTCGATGATTCCTACGAAAACGGGTGCTGCTGCTGCCGTGGGCCTGGTACTGCCCGACCTCAACGGAAAGCTTGATGGCTTTGCCATGCGGGTGCCCACCATTAATGTCTCGGTGGTTGACCTCAGCTTTGTCTCGAAAAAGGCCACCTCGGTCGACGAGGTCAATGCCCTTGTGAAGGCCGCAGCGGCTGGACCCTTAAAGGGTGTCTTGGGCTACAACACTGCGCCCTTGGTCTCGATCGACTTTAACCACGACCCCCATTCGAGTATTTTCGATGCCACCCAGACACGGGTGTCGCCGGATGGCCATCTGGTAAAGATCTTGTCGTGGTATGACAACGAGTGGGGATTCTCCAATCGCATGCTCGATACCACTGTGGCACTCATGTCGGCCAAGTAGTCCAGCAGCTTCGAAGTCATAAAAAAGGGGAGCCAAGGGCGATGAAGTTTAAGCGGATGTCAGACTTAAACCTCAAGGGTAAGCGAGTCTTTATTCGGGCTGACCTTAATGTGCCGCAAGATGACGCCGGGGCGATTACTGATGACAGCCGCATCCGGGCCTCGGTGCCGGCCATCGAGCAGGCCTTGGCCGCAGGTGCAGCCGTGATGGTTACCTCCCACCTGGGGCGGCCCACTGAAGGGGAGCTTAAAGCCGAAGACTCTCTTGGTCCTGTGGCCACACGTCTGGCAGAGATCTTGCGCCGCAAGGTGCCTGTCATCAGCCACTGGGTACATGGCGGGTTTGAGGTCAAGCCGGGCGAACTGGTGGTGCTAGAAAATTGTCGTGTGAATAAGGGCGAGAAGAAAGACGATGAGGCCCTGGCACAAAAAATGGCCGCGCTCTGCGATGTCTATGTCAACGATGCCTTTGGCACGGCCCATCGTGCCGAGGCCACCACCCATGGCATGGCGCGATTTGCGCCCGAGGCCTGCGCAGGCCCCTTAATGGCCGCCGAACTTGATGCCTTGGGAAAGGCGCTGCAGTTCCCCAGGCGCCCCCTGGTGGCGATTGTTGCGGGATCTAAGGTGTCTACAAAGCTCACCATTTTGAAATCCTTGTCTGCCAAGGTGGACCAGCTGATTGTGGGCGGTGGCATTGCCAATACCTTTATGGCCGCCTGTGGTCTGCCGATTGGTAAGTCTTTGGCAGAGACCGAACTCATTGGCGAGGCCAAGGAGATTATTCAGGCGATGAAGGCCCGCGGCGCTGAGGTGCCTATTCCCGAAGATGTGGTGGTGGCCAACGAGTTCTCTGCCCAGGCCCGTGCCAATAAAGTCTTGGCAGATCAGGTGGCCAGTGACGATCTCATTCTCGACATTGGCCCGCGCACTGCAGCTCGCCTGGCTGGAATTGTGGCCCAGGCAGGCACGATTGTCTGGAACGGGCCGGTGGGCGTATTTGAGATCGAACAGTTCTCAGGCGGTACCCGAACTCTGGCCTCGGCGATTGCCCATTCGCCAGGTTTTTCGATTGCGGGCGGGGGCGATACCTTGGCGGCCATTGCCAAGTACAACATCGCCAACCAGATCGACTACATTTCCACCGGGGGCGGCGCGTTTCTGGAGTTTCTCGAAGGCAAGACCCTGCCTGCGGTGGCTGCTCTCGAGGCCCGCGCATGACCGCTGCCCTGCGCGCCACTAAGATCGTAGCCACGCTTGGCCCGGCAAGCAGCAGTGCTGAGCAGATCTTCGCACTTGTGGCTGCCGGGGTGGATGTCTTTCGCCTGAATTTTTCGCATGGGTCGGCTCAGGATCACATCAGCCGTGCAGACCTGATTCGTCGCGAGGCAGCAGCACAAGGGCGTGACGTGGGCATTCTTGCTGACCTGCAGGGGCCAAAGATTCGGGTCGGTTCGTTTGCCCAAGGCAAGGTGACGCTTGAGAAGGGTGCCCGGTTTCGGTTCGATATCGACTGCGTTGCCGGTGATACCACCCAGGTGGGCCTGGACTACCCCGAGCTTGTTCATGATGTGCATGCAGGCGACACGCTGCTGCTCAACGACGGGCTGATCTCCATGCGGGTAGACGCGGTTGGCCTGCGTACGATCGACTGTACGGTACTGGAGGGCGGCGTTCTTTCTGACCGTAAGGGCATTAATCGCCAGGGCGGTGGGCTCTCGGCCCCCGCACTTACCGATAAGGACAAGGCCGACCTTCTGGTGGCGGCACAGATGCAGGCAGATTTTATAGCGGTCTCGTTTCCAAAGTCTGCATCCGATATGCATGAGGCCCAGGCACTCTTAGATGCCGCGGGTTCTAAGGCTTTAACCATCGCCAAGATCGAAAGGGTTGAGGCAATCACCAATCTTGCAGAGATCATTGAGGCCTCCAAGGGCATCATGGTCGCACGTGGCGATCTGGCTGTAGAGGTGGGTGACGCTGCCGTGCCGGCACTGCAAAAGAAAATGATTCGCCTGGCCCGGGAACTCAATCGGCTGACGATCACCGCCACCCAGATGATGGAATCGATGATCTCTTCGCCAGTGCCTACCCGTGCAGAGGTAAGTGACGTTGCCAATGCCGTGCTCGATGGCACCGATGCGGTCATGCTAAGCGCCGAGACGGCCGCAGGGGCGTATCCCGTAAGAACCGTCGAGGCCATGGTGCGTATCTGTCTTGAGGCCGAAAAATTCGCCGACCGCACCCTGGATAGCCACTTCTTAAACCGTACCTTTTCGCGCGTGGATCAGTCTATTGCCATGGCCAGCCTGTTTACGGCCCGGCATCTGGATGTAAAGGCCTTGGTGGCACTCACCCAGTCGGGGGCCACAGCGCTCTGGATGTCTCGATTGAATGCCGGCGTTCCGATCTATGCGCTCACGCCCGAGGAAACCAGTCGTCGCCGAATGGCGCTCTACCGCGATGTCGAGCCTCTGATGTTTGAATTCGAAGGTACCGACCGCGAAACCATATTGGCCCAGGCCGAGCAGCGCCTGGTAGATGCCGGTGTGGTGCAGGCCGGCGATCGCATTATTCTTACCATGGGTGAGCCTATTGGCCAGTCGGGCGGCACCAATACCATGAAGATCGTGCAGGTAACGGCGCGGCCGTCAGAGCGATTTTCCCCCCATAATCCCTAGGTTCTATCTCTATAGGAGTGACTGTCTATGCCTTTGGTTTCGATGCGCCAACTTCTTGACCATGCCGCCGAGCAGGGCTACGGCATTCCCGCATTCAATGTGAATAACCTCGAGCAGGTGCAGGCCATTATGGCTGCGGCCAGTGAACTCGATGCGCCGGTGATCATGCAGGCCAGTGCCGGGGCCCGCAAATATGCGGGCGAGGAATTTCTAAAACACCTGATACAGGCCGCACTGGAGGCTTACCCTAAGGTACCAGTGGTCATGCATCAAGACCACGGCCAGAGCCCTGTGGTCTGCAAGGGCGCCATTGACCTGGGTTTTTCCAGTGTGATGATGGATGGCTCGCTACAGGCTGACGGTAAGACCATTGCCAGCTATGACTACAACGTTGCGGTCACCTCTGAGGTGGTGAAGATGGCCCATGCCCTGGGTGTGTCCGTTGAGGGCGAACTCGGCTGCCTCGGGTCTCTGGAGACCATGAAAGGCGACAAAGAAGATGGCCACGGTACAGAGTCCACCATGACCCGCGAACAGCTGCTTACCGACCCCGAGCAGGCCGCCGATTTCGTACGCAAGACCCAGCTCGATGCCTTGGCGATCGCCATTGGCACCAGCCATGGCGCCTACAAGTTTTCGCGCAAACCCACGGGCGATATTCTGGCGATTGACCGGATTAAAGAGATCCATCAGCGTATTCCCACCACCCATCTGGTAATGCATGGGTCTTCATCGGTGCCACAGGAACTGCTCGAAGAAATCCGTAACTTTGGCGGCGATATCAAAGAAACCTATGGCGTACCGGTCGAAGAGATTCAGGAGGCGATTAAGCATGGGGTGCGTAAGATCAATATCGACACCGATATTCGTCTGGCCATGACCGCCGCTATGCGACGGTTTATGGCCCAGAACCCGTCGCACTTCGACCCCCGCGATTTTCTCAAGCCCGCTCGTGAGGCCGCCAGGCAGATCTGTAAGGTGCGTTACGAGCAGTTTGGCTGCGCGGGCCAGGGTAGTCGCATTCAGCCCCGTGGGCTATCCGATATGGCGCGCCAGTATTCGGCCGGAGCCTTGGCCCAACGGGTGCAGTAAGACGCATGCTTGCGTCTCAGATTTCGTCGCTGCCCCTGCTTGGGCGTGGCAAGGTGCGTGACCTGTATGCAGTGGGTGAAGACAAGCTCTTAATGGTGGCAAGCGATCGGCTGTCTGCCTTTGATGTGGTCATGGCAGAGCCGATCCCCGATAAGGGTGTCATCCTCAACCGCATGTCGGAGTTCTGGTTTTCGCGCCTGGCGCATCTGGTGCCTAATCATCTCACCGGCATAGACCCGGAGTCGGTGGTCTTGCCCAGCGAGGTGGGGCAGGTACGCGGCCGAGCGGTGGTTGTGAAGCGACTGCAGCCCCTGCCCATTGAGGCGGTGGTGCGTGGCTACCTGATTGGTGGGGGCTGGAAGGACTACCAGGCAACGGGTGCTGTCTGCGGTATTCGGCTGCCATCTGGGCTGAAGCAGGCAGCCCGCCTGCCCGAACCGATTTTTACTCCGGCCCATAAGGCAGAGGCCGGTGCACACGATGAGAATATTTCGTTTGACGAGGTGGCTGCGCGCATTGGCGCAGACCGTGCCGAAGAGGTGCGCCGCATAAGCCTGGCCCTGTATCGCGAGGCGGCTGACTATGCCCTGACGCGTGGCATCATCATTGCCGATACCAAGTTTGAGTTTGGCCTTGATGATGCTGGTGTGCTGCATCTTATGGACGAGGTGCTGACTGCCGACTCCTCGCGTTACTGGCCGGCTGATCAGTACCAAGAGGGCATCAGCCCCCCCAGTTTTGATAAGCAGTTTGTCCGCGACTATCTCGAGACACTGCACTGGCCGAAGACACCGCCACCACCGGCGCTGCCCGACTCTGTCATTGAGGGTACCGCTGAAAAATATCGCCAGGCGCTTTTTCAGATTACTGGTCAGCAGATGCCCGTGGTGGGTGTTGTCATGGGCTCGCAGTCAGACTGGGAGGTCATGCAGCACGCTGTGGGCGTTCTTCAGCGCTTTATGATTTCGTACGAGGCCCAGGTGGTCTCGGCCCACCGAATGCCCGATGCGCTTTTTGCCTATGCCAGAGCGGCCCGGGCGCGGGGCCTGAAGGGCGTTATTGCCGGTGCAGGCGGGGCGGCCCATCTTCCGGGAATGCTCGCGGCAAAAACACCCGTGCCGGTCTTTGGCGTACCCGTGCCCTCTCAGTATCTGCGGGGCGAAGACTCTCTGCTCTCCATCGTGCAAATGCCCAAGGGCATTCCGGTAGCCACGTTTGCTATCGGCGAGGCCGGCGCTGCAAATGCTGCCCTGCATCTAGTGGCAATGCTTGCCACAAACGATGCCCGCCTTGCAGCCGAGCTTAATGCCTTTCGGTCTGAGCAGACCCAGGCCGCTCAGGCCATGAATACCCAGCTTGGGCGCTAACCAATGACCCGGTTCTCGTATGCGTAGTGCATCTGATAAGCCAGTTACCATCGGTCTTTTGGGCGGCGGGCAGCTCGGCCGCATGATGATCCAGGCGGCGCATCTGCTTGGCGTTCGGGTTGTTGTCTTAGATCCAGACCCCCACGGGCCGGCCGGACAGATTGCCGATCAGGTTATCGTCGGTGCCTATAACGATCCCAAGGCGCTTACCGAACTTGCCGCATGCGCGACCGCGTTCACAACCGAGTTTGAGAATGTGCCCGCTGCCTCGCTGCGGTTTCTTGCCCAGTATGGGCCTACCTATCCTTCTGCGGACTGTGTCGAGATTGCCCAGGACCGTCGTCGCGAAAAGGCTTTCTTTCAGAAGGCCGGGGCGGCAGTGGGGCCATTTCTTGCGGTCACCCACGACCAAGATCTGCGCTCGGCGTCTGCCGGTCTCTTTCCCGCCGTTTTAAAAACGGCCGAGCTTGGGTATGACGGGAAAGGGCAGGCGGTGGTCGATGATCCCCAGTCGGCACTGAAGGCCTTCTACCAATTCAATCGCGTGCCCTGTGTGCTGGAGAAAAAATTAGCCCTTACCCAGGAGGTTTCGGTGGTGCTGGCCCGCAGTGCGGGCGGCGAGATAGCCGTTTATCCTGTGGCCGAAAATGTCCACCGCAACGCTATCCTGGACACCACCACCGTACCGGCCCAGGTGTCTGCTGCCCTTACTGATCAAGCCTGTCAAGCGGCCCAGCGTATCGCTGAGGCCATGGGATATGTGGGCGTTCTGGGGGTGGAGTTTTTTGTACTTGCTGATGGCCAATTGCTTGTCAACGAAATGGCGCCCCGCCCCCACAATAGTGGGCATTTCTCGATCGAGGCCTGCGCCACAAGCCAGTTTGCCCAGCAGGTGCGAATCTGTGCCGATATTCCCTTGGGGCCAACGACTCTGAAGTTTCCGGTACGTATGACCAATTTGCTGGGAGACCTCTGGTATCCCCAGGGGGCCACCGGCCCCATTCAGACGCCCGATTTCACACGGTTCACGCAAGAGCCAGGCAGTGTGCTGCATCTTTATGGAAAATCCGAGCCGCGACCCGGGCGCAAGATGGGGCATGTAACCCAGCCCTGGGTACAGGGGTAAGCCTTTCACGTGGCGCGGTGCCTCACTGCCTCAGAGGCTGCGGTGGCTCTGGCTGCCGAGCACCTGGCCCGTCATGGGCTTGTGGCCTTTCCTACTGAGACGGTCTATGGTCTGGGGGCCGATGCCCTGTCTGCTGACGCAGTTGCTAAGGTCTTTCAGGCCAAGGGCCGGCCTACTGATCATCCGCTCATCGTACATGTGGCGACGGCCGCTGCTGCCCAGGCCCTGGCAGCCCACTGGCCCATGGCTGCCCAGTGTCTTGCGTCTGCCTTCTGGCCAGGCCCGCTTACGTTAATTCTGCGCAAGGCAGAGTCTGTGCCCCTGGCAGTAACAGGAGGGCAAGCCTCGGTGGGACTGCGGGTGCCGAGCCATCCGGTTGCCCAGGCACTGCTTAAGGCGTTCTCTGTTCTGGGTAGTGGTGCCCTGGCTGCCCCCTCGGCCAACCGTTTTGGTCAGGTCAGCGCGACCCGCGCAGCCGATGTCATGGCCCAGTTATCGCAGCACCTTGCCGCCGATGATCTGGTGCTTGACGGCGGCCCGTGTACCGATGGCATTGAGAGTACGGTGGTGGACTGCACGGCGGAACCCCCGCGAATTCTAAGACCGGGGGTACTTGGCCGGACAGCAATTGCGGCGGCGCTGTCTGCTCAGGGTATTGGGTTGGCTGCACCGGTTGGCCTTTCCGCGGCAGCGGATGCCGTGCAGGGTAAGGCCGCTGACCGGAATGCGCCCGACACAGTCTCTTCACCGGTGCCTCGGGTCTCCGGCAGTCTCGCATCCCATTACGCACCGCGCACGCCGCTCTGGGTACTGCCCGCCCAGGCCCTGCGCCAGCAGCTCGACCAGTATCTGCGCCAGAACCCTGGGGCCCGGGTCCTTGTCTGGATGTTTTCTGACTGGGCCGATGCGCCTGTGGGGGTGCACTATGAGAAGGCACCCGAAGACGCCACCGTGTATGGACGGGCTTTGTATGCGCAGCTTAACGACTGGGATAGCGCTGGGTTTGGGCTTTTGTGCCTCGAGCGCCCTGCGGAGACCCCCGAATGGGAGGCGGTACAAGATCGACTTCGGCGGGCCGCCTTTTGAACAACGATAATGCGGTTATGGACTACGAAATCATTCCCGTAACGCCGTTTCAGCAGAACTGTTCTCTGGTGATCTGCCCGGTGACACACAAGGCTGCCTTTATAGACCCCGGTGGCGATATTGATCAGCTCGAGGCAATTGCAGAGCATGCAGGCGTGGAAATTGAAAAGATCCTGCTCACCCATGGCCATATCGACCACTGTGGCGAGGCGGGCATTTTGGCAGAGCGGCTCGGTGTCCCAATTGAGGGGCCGCATAAAGATGACAAGTTCTGGATTGATCAGCTGCCTGGCCAAGGAAAGATGTTTGGCTTCCCCCCCTTGCAAGCCTTTACCCCCGATCGCTGGCTGGAAGATGGTGACACGGTGATGGTGGGCCAGCAGGCTCTTGAGGTGATTCACTGCCCGGGGCATACGCCTGGCCATGTGGTGTTTATTCACCTGGGAGACCGACTGGCCTTTGTGGGCGATGTCTTATTTGCTGGCTCAATCGGTCGAACCGACTTTCCGCGTGGCAATCATGCAGACCTGTTGCGTTCGATCAAAAAGCGGCTCTTTCCGCTGGGCGACGATATCCACTTTGTGCCTGGCCATGGCCCTATGAGTAGCTTTGGTGAAGAGCGGCGGTCTAACCCTTTCGTAGGACTGGCAGCAGACGACTAGGGAAGAACTCCAGGCATCACGAAATGCCCGAAAAACGACAGCGTAGAAGACAAATGTATGGCCGCCTATAACGAAGAAAAAATCACTAGCGTTACCCACTGGAACGACACCCTGTTTTCATTTACCACCACACGCGATCCGAGCTTTCGGTTTCGCAATGGCCACTTTGTGATGATTGGTCTTGAGGTGGATGGCAAGCCTCTGATGCGTGCCTACAGCGTGGTGAGCCCCAGCTACGAAGACCACTTAGAGTTCTTGTCGATCAAGGTGCCCGATGGCCCGCTGACCTCTCGGCTGCAGCATGTGCGCGTGGGCGATGGGCTTTTGGTGGGGCAGAAGGCCACCGGTACCCTGGTAATTGACGATCTTCGCGCGGGGCGCCACCTCTACTGTTTTTCAACTGGAACAGGTCTTGCGCCTTTTATGAGTATTATTCGCGACCCAGACACCTACGACCGTTTTGAGAAGGTCGTTCTCATTCATGGGGTGCGGCTGGTAAGCGAACTCGCCTATGGCGACTACATCAAAAATGAGCTCACTGCGCATGAGTTTCTTGGCGAAATGGTGCGTGACCAGCTCATCTACTACCCCACGGTCACGCGCGAGGCCTTCACCCATACCGGTCGGCTCACCACGGCCATAGAAACCGGCCAGCTTTTTAAAGACATTGGTCTGCCGGCATTGGAGGCTGCGCATGACAGAGCCATGATCTGTGGCAGCCCCTCTATGCTTAAAGAAACCGCGCAGATGCTCGACGATCGCGGCTTTGTTATCTCGCCCGGGCTTGGCCAGCCGGGCGACTATGTGATTGAACGGGCCTTTGTAGAGCGCTAGGCCGAAAGCCGCTGCCGGGCGACATACGACAAACCGTCGACCAGCATGACCAGGGCAATCATCGCCAGCAAAATGGTGCTGGTTTCGTTCATGTGAAAGAGCCCCATATGAAAGGCCAGCATCTGCCCCAGACCGCCTGCGCCGACAACGCCCAGAACCGCCGCTGCACGAATATTGTTTTCCCACCGATAAAGTGAATACGAGACCAGCTGCGGCAGAATGGTGGGCAGCGTGGCGTAGAAGAACACCCGCAGCTCCGATATTCCTTGGCTACGCAGCGCTATCGCTGCATGGTCGGGCGCGTTTTCAATGGCTTCGGAAAAAAGCCTTCCGAAGACACCCGTGGTGTGCAGCGCCAGGGCCAGGGTGCCCGCAAACGGACCGAGTCCAGCAAAGATAAGCAGCAGCGCAGCCCAGACCAGTTCAGGAATCGAACGCAGGGCATTGAAGGCAAGCTTGGTAATCCCCCGTATCAGGGTCAACAACCCCGGGCCTTTTAAGCTTGCGGGCAGGGCCAGGCCAAGCCCAAAGACAACCGCAAGCAGCGTGCCTATTGCCGACATTGCCAGGGTTTCAAGGCTGGCGAAAAACACCTTTGTGACAAAGGGGCCGGACAGCTCGGGCGAAAAAAGCTCGGCAATAAACTTACCCATCCGCGCCATGCTGTCTGCCGAAAAGAACTGGGCGATCTGCAGGTTGAGAGACCAGAGGCTTGCCAGCGTGAGGCAGGCAATCGCCAGCAGCAGCAGGCGCGCCTTTGTAGACACCCCAGAGATGACAATTGGTTTCATCGAATCGCCCGCCTAAGGGCACTGCTTAAGAGATCGGCCAGGCCCACCAGCAGCATGAAGACCAGCAGCATAGTGGCCACCTCTCCGCCATTGAACATCTTCATTGAGTTGTCCATCTGCTGACCCAGCCCACCGGCGCCCACAAAGCCCAATACAGCCGAAGACCGAATGGCACACTCCCAGCGATAAACGGTATAGCTGGTCAGCTCCGAGGCATTCTGGGGCAAGAGCCCATAAAAGAACGCCTGCAGCCGTGATGCCCCATTGCGCAGCAGCGTCTGGGTGGCATGGGTCTCGCCGCTTTCGAGAATCTCACTGTAGACCTTGCCCAGCATGCCGGCATAGGTAAGGCCAATGGCCAGCACACCGGCCGTGGGGCCGAGGCCCACCACCCGTACAAAGACCAGCGCCCAGATGAGTTCGGGAATGCTGCGCAGAAGAATCATCACCCAACGCAGCAGTTGCCGCACCGCAAAGGGCAGCGCTGCCATACGGCCAGTCAGAGCCGATACCGATAAAATGCGTGTGGCCAAGAGTGTGAGCGGAATTGCCAGCACCAGGGCCAGAGCCATTCCTGCGGTGGCAATGGCCACGGTTCGCCACGACTCTTGCGCCACCATCAAAAGAAATTCGCCCGTAAACACCGGCGGAAAAAAGTCCCCCAGAAACCGCAGCGTGACGCGAAGATTGTCGGGATCAAGAAAGATCCACGGTTTGAACTCCGTGGCCACCAATGCCGGCCAGAGAATGACCAGGCCCGCTAAGGTCCAGAAGACACGGCCGGTCCAGGCAGGGTCGCGCAGTTCCGGTGCCTGGGAAGTATGGGAATGGGCCATGGATTGGTGGAGCAGTTTCTGGGCGTCTACCTGGGGCTAACGACAGCGCACCATGGCCTGGGTGGCGATCGCCGCGGGGCTGGTGCTCTCTTCGGTCTGCAGAAGGTCTGAGGAGTCCGGGATTGCCTCCTGAGCATAGAGCTCTGCAAGTCGTGCGGGGTCCACCTCTTTGGCAGGCAGGTCGAATGCTACGCGCCCGTCTTGTAGCCCAATCACCCGAGGAAAGGCAGACAGCGCGAAATCCACCTGGTGCAGGCTGCATACCAGAGTAATTCTCCGCGCCCGCGCCTGCTCGGTAAGCACGGAGATAACCAGATGGGCGCGTTTGGGATCCAGCGCCGAGAGTGGCTCATCGATAAGCCAGAGTCGTGCAGGCGACAGTAATGCCCGAGCGAGCCCCACGCGCTGCCGCTCGCCTCCTGAGAGTCGATCCACACGCAGCCAGAGCTTTTCTTCCAGGTCGAAGGCCGCCAGGGCCTGGGCTGCCAGATGCGCATCGCTGGGATAGATCAGAGATATGAGGCTCTGCCAGAGGGATTGACTCGGGAGCCGTCCGGCCAGCACCGAGGTGACCACCCGTTGTCTCGGTGGCAGGGGCGGCGTCTGCGGGGCGCAGTAGACCTGCCCTCGCAGCGCCTGTAAGAGCGGCTGTGGCAGTGACCAGAGCGACTGCCCGTTAAGCAGCACCTGGCCATTGGCGGGCTTGAGCGACGCGGCCATGAGTGCCAGAAAACTGGTCTTGCCCGCGCCCGAGGGGCCAATAACGGCCACCTGCTCGCCGGGGGCAATCGCCAGACTGATCTGCTGCAGGCAGGGGGGCGCCCCGGCAAGGGCTGTGGGATGGAAGGCGGTAATGGCCTCCAGCCCAACGGAGAAACCCTGCGGGGATGCCAGAGTAGCCGACGTCATCGTTACTGCCTCGTGCCTGAACTGCACCACTCGGGGCGCGGTACGCCCACGCTACTTGATTAAGCCGGCACTCTTGCCTGCCCGCTCGAGGCCTTTATAGTTCTCCGCCTTGGTGGAAATGTACTTTGTGGCGCGGTTGAGGGTGAGAATTTCTTTGCCCTCCGGGGTGTTCATGTCCAGCGCCAGGAGTGCCTTGGTAATGCGGTCGCGCAATGCGGCAGGCATATCGGCATGCACCGACCAGTTGTAGTTAAAAAAGGGCGGCGTGGTGTAAAAGACATCGACCTTGCTGGTGTCCACCTTGTTCTCGCTGACAAACTTACGCCATACCGTAATGTCGAGCGCGGCAGCATCGACGCGGCCACTAACCACCGAGGCAATCGTGGCATCGTGGGCCCCCGAATAGGCCACCCGCTTGAGGTCTTTTTCGGGGTCAATGCCGGCCTCTAACAAGAAGGTACGTGGCATGAGGTGGCCCGAGGTGCTCGACTGCGAGCCAAAGCTCACCTGCTTGCCCTTGAGGTCTTGCAGTGTCTTGATGCCAGAATCTTTCTGGGTAATGAACACCGACCGAAACTGGGTGTCCTCTTCGCGCTGGGCAATGGGCACCACCTTTCCACCTGAGCGAATCTGCGCCTGCACATGGGTAAAGCCGCCAAACCATACGAGTTCTACCTGCTTATTCACCAGCGCCTCTACGGCGGCGGGGTAGTCATTTACAGGTGTGAAGACCACCTTCATGCCAAGCTGCTTTTCCAGGTAGGCCGAGAGCGGCCCAAACTTACGAATCTGCTCGGTGGCCGCCTCTTCGGGAATGGTGGTGACCCGCAGCGTTTCTTGGGCCTGGGCAAGACCTGCGCCGAGCATGAGGCTGGCAAAAAGCCCTACCCATACTTTTTTGAGGGCAAGAGGTTTCATGGTGACATTCCTTTTGTTGGCTGGAGGTTTGGAGATAGAGACGTGCAACGCCCTTCTTGAAAGGGCATACGACGCGTTTTGTTTCAGATCTGAGTTGATTGAACCACAAACCCGACGCACCATGGGCGAAATAAAAAAGGTGCCCCCACAGACTGCAGGACACCTTTGCAATACTAAAAAATTGACGCTATTTGGGTAACCCGCCGCCGGTCAATTGCCTAAAGAGAACTACCGCACGGTTGGGCTCGTTTTCCATGGGCAGGCCCGCCTTGCTCCAGGCCACCATGGAGTCGGGATACATGCGGGCGCCTGTCTGCCCTAGCACCTCTGACAAGATAAACCAGTTGGTAGCGGCCCAGTGCCCTGTATTACAAAAAGACACTAGGTCGTCGCTACCAAGCAACCCCTTTTGCTGGGCAATAGCCTTGATCTGATCGGCCGGCAGCAGGTTTCCAGTCTTGGGTGTGAACCAGATCTCCGAATCGGCATTCTCGGCCCCGGGGAGAGTGCCCCATCGCGCAGCGGCGGGATGCCGGACGTCTCCCTTATAGAAAGCCTCGGGGCGAGCATCAATAAGCTTGCTGGCAGGCTTTGCGCCCGATGCGGTAAGCGCCTTAACCTCGTCTACCGATACGATCTGGCTGCGGTCGAACTTCACCTGTACCGTAGAAGGCGTGAGGTTTGGCATGCCAGTTTCGAGGGGCAGCTTGGCGGCTGTCCAGGCGGTGAGACCGCCATCGAGCACGGCAAGGTCGGTGAAGCCCGAGACCTTCAGAGTCCAGTAAACCCGGGCAGCAGCGCCAAAGTCGGTACCGGTTTTTCCGGGACCTGCAATTACCAGCGGGGTCTGCGGCGTGAGGCCCAGACTGCTTAAAAACGCCGAGAGCTTTTCTTCAGTGGGAAGCCCGCCAGGGTTGTCTTTGCCACCACGAAAGCCCGAATACGGAGCCGGCAGGGCGCCAGGGATGTGGCCTGCCGCATAGATAGGCGTTTTCTGATCGGGCTGGACGAGCTCGCGGATATCGAGCACCTTGACTGACTTAGCCTGTAACAGAGGCTGAAGCTGGCTTACGGTAATAACCGGTGACGGAAGCTGTTTGGCCTGAAGCCCCACCATGGGCAGGGCAAGACCAAGGGCCA
>Ga0194119_10001440_pt1 | contig 43118 bp, 29 predicted proteins | sample TA2MahC100mmetaG_FD_148620 | JGI IMG/M metagenome (GOLD analysis project Ga0194119, IMG submission 148620) | Freshwater microbial communities from Lake Tanganyika, Tanzania - TA2015018 Mahale Deep Cast 100m | ecosystem: Environmental > Aquatic > Freshwater > Lake | place: Tanzania: Lake... | reverse complement strand
CGGGCCATTACGCCGCCAACAGCACGAGCTGAATTTGGCCGGCCGGCGGATGCAGCCAATTGCTTGTAAGTTGTTGTATTGCCGTATCTTATTTTCATACAGGCCCGCAGAATTTTCTGCGAAAATGAAGTGAGTTCGCTTAAATCGATGGCGGTATCTGAAAAATCGACGTAAGTACCTTTGTAATAAGCGATTATCTTATTTTTAAGCCCCGGCAGCAGCGATTTTTGAAAAACCGGATTTTTAACCCCCTGCAGCAAGATTTTTTCTGTTCTGTTCCGGCTTTGGGTTGGCAGACAGGTTCTGTAAAGGCCTTTTTCAGTAGTGCAAAGACCGAAATAACCCTGTGGGGTCTTAAAAATTACATAATAAAAGTCTTTTTTCATCCCGTTTTTCAATCCAGTTTCTAAATACTATGTAAAAATTTACTATTGTCAATGGGGCTATCGAAAACCACCAAACCTACCGTCATTTTGGTTGACGGGATGCTTAAATTGTGGTAGATAAGCCGTTTCCGAAAAATTGGTTGAATGGCCCTGCACGACATACTCTTAAAACGCAAGGGTGTTGATGTCGCTGGAAGAACTGCGTAAAAAAATTGACGCGATGGATGAGCAGCTCGTAGAGCTGATCAATCAGCGTGCGCGGATTGTATCTGAAATCGGGAAGCTGAAGGTTTCGCAGGATAAGCCGATTTATTCGCCGGACCGCGAAAAGGCGGTGTTTGATAAAATCGCCAAATGCAACGCCGGGCCGATGCCGGATAAGACGCTGTCGGCCATCTGGCGTGAGATAATGAGCGGGTCGTTTTTTCTGGAGCGTCCGCTGTGCATTGCGTATCTCGGGCCGGAAGGGAGTTTTTCGCATAACGCGGCGATATTGAAGTTCGGCCAGAGCGTCGATTACGAAGCGACGGCGGACATTCGCGCGATATTTGAAGACGTGGCCAAAGGACACTGCGATTTCGGCATTGTGCCGATAGAAAATTCGGCCGGGGGCGGCGTGCGGGAGTCGCTGGACGCCTTTGTCGAGACAGAGGCGATGATTTGTGCCGAGGTCAATATGGCGATTCATCATAACCTGATGGCCAATTGTCCGATCAGCCAGGTTCAGCGTGTTTATTCGCAGCCGGAAGTGTTCGCCCAGTGCCGCAACTGGCTGGCCGGGTCGTGCAAGGATGCGGAGCTGATTCCGATGGCGTCATCGTCGCGGGCGGCGAAATTGGCGTCGGAGGAGGCCGGGTCGGCGGCCATCGCTTCGGCGGTCGCGGCGGAAATTTACGGATTAAAAATTCTGTTTCATGATATTGAGGATATTTCCAACAATATCACGCGGTTTCTGATTATCGCCAAAGCCGACGCCAAGCCGACGGGCGATGACAAGACGATTATCCTGTTCAGTACGGCTCACAAAACCGGCGCGCTGGTGGATGTGCTGAATGTATTTAAGAATTACGATATCAATATGACCAATATCGGTTCGCGGCCGAATAAAAAGCGCGAATGGGAATATTATTTCTTTGTGGATTTTCTGGGCCATAAGGCGGACAAAAATGTGGCGAAGGCTCTCGACGAGGCTAAACGGCATTGTCTGCAATTATCGGTACTGGGCAGCTTTCCGCGAAGTACGGCGATACTGTAGAAAAATTAAAAGTTAAAAGTAAAAATGCAAAATTGAGGAATCCGCCTGTCGGCGGATGGGAAAGAAATAGATTCTTCCCCTTCGGCAGGCTCAGGGTCAGAATGACGAATGAAGCGACGATAGGATTTAGAATAACGATTGTTGGAGAAGACAATGAGAAAGCCGTTTCTGGCGGGCAACTGGAAGATGAATACGGACGCGGCCTCGGCGGTCGCCCTGGCAAAAGGGATTGTTGCGGCGGTCGGGCAGGCCGACAATATTGATGTGGCGGTGTGTCCGCCGTTTGTGTACTTGCAGGCGGTAGCGATGGCGCTGAGTTCGTCCAATGTCGCGCTGGGGGCACAGGATGTGTTTCATCAGCCCGATGGCGCGTTCACCGGCGAAATCAGTTGTAAGATGCTTAAGGATGTCTGCTGCACGTATGCCATTATCGGCCATTCTGAACGGCGGCATGTCATCGGCGAGACGGATGAGCTGATTAATAACAAAATCAAAGCCGCCATCAACGGCGGCTTGCTGCCGATTTTCTGCGTCGGCGAACTGCTGGAAGAACGGCAGGCCGGCAAGACGAATCGAATCGTCAGCGACCAGGTGAAAAAAGGTCTTGACGGCATTTGTCAGGAACGGATTTTAGCGGTGACGATTGCGTATGAGCCGGTCTGGGCGATTGGCACGGGCGTCAATGCCACGTCGCAGCAGGCCCAGGAAGTTCATGCGATGATTCGTGATTTAGTGGCCAAATTATACAATAAGGAAATCGCCGGGCAGCTTCGGATTCAGTACGGCGGTTCGGCCAAGCCGGCCAATACCGCGGAACTGATGGCTCAGCCGGATGTCGATGGATTGCTGATCGGCGGGGCCAGCCTGAAGGCTTCTGATTTTGCGGCGATGATTAATACCAGTATTCAAGTGAAATGCAAATAAGATTGGGAGAACAAATTATGATGTGTCCTCTGGCGGCGATTTCGATGATTTGGCATGTCGTCATTGTGGTGTGGCTGCTGGCCGCGCTGCTGTTAATTGTGGTGGTGTTGATTCAGAAGGGTCGGGGCGGCGGTCTGACCGCGGCGTTCGGCGGCGCCGGCGGTTCGAGTCTTCTGGGCACCAAGACCGGCGACTTTCTGACGTGGGTTACCATCAGCATGGTTGCGATATTTTTGGTTTTGTCGGTGGTGATGGGACTCTATATGCGTCCGATTCAAAGCGAAGAGTTGTCAATGCCGCCGGCGCCTGCCGCCGCGACAGCGCAACAACAGCCGGGTACAAGCGAAACGCCGCCTCCGGCCGCCGGAACGGAAACTAAAACGGATGCGGCGACTGCTCCTGAAGGCAAAACCGCCGCGCAGCCCGCGACGCAAACAGAAAATAAAACGACTCCGCAGCCAGCCCCGGCCGAAACGCCGGAGAACTAAAGTCTTGCGGACGGAGACGATGATATGATCAGCAGTATGACAGGGTTTGGTCAGGCCTCCGCGGAAGTCGAGGGGATTGTTTATCTCGTCGAGATTCGCTCGGTCAACAACCGCTATTTCAAGGCGGCCCTGCGTCTGCCGGATATCGCGGCGTTTCTGGAAGGGGAAATCGAACGTCTGGCCCGCGACAGTATCGGGCGGGGAACGCTGAATTATTCGCTGCGAATGAAAAACATTTCCGGCCAGGCGATGTTTGACATTGATGAAAATACGCTGACCAATTACGTCAATCGGCTTAAGGCATTATTGCCCAAAGAAGATGTTTGCTGCGGAATCGATTTGGCGGCGCTGCTTTCGCTGCCGGGGATTGTGCAGCCGGCGATTCCGGATGCCGAACATGTCGAGCGAATGAAAAGCACTATTTTGAAACTGACGGTCGAGGCGCTGAAGCAATTGAAAATCAGCCGGCTGGAAGAAGGCAAAACCCTTGTCGAAGATATGCTGGGCAATTGCCGAAAAATCAGTGAAGACCTCCGGACGATTGGGCATCGCAAAGACGTGGTGGTGCGGGAGTATTACGACAAGCTGCGAAAGCGGGTCGAGGAGCTGATGTCGCAGGCGCAACTGCAAATCGACAATGATTTGCTGGCGCGGGAGGCGGCGATTTACGCCGACCGCAGCGATATCAATGAGGAAATTACCCGGCTGGATTCGCATGTCCAGCAGTTTGAAATATGCTGTAAAAACGGCGAGGCGGTCGGACGCAGGCTGGATTTTGTTACGCAGGAAATGCTGCGGGAGGCCAACACAATCGCCAGCAAGGCTTCGGACAGTCTGATTGCGCAATGCGTAATCGATATTAAATGCGCGATTGACCGAATCAAAGAACAAGTGCAGAACGTCGAGTAAGCGGAAATGACGGTACGGCAGGGCAGACTGGTGGTGGTCAGCGGGCCGTCGGGCGTCGGCAAGAGTACCCTCTGCCGCCGGCTGGTCGAGAGATTGGGTGCGTTTTTGAGCGTGTCCTGCACGACGCGCAAACCCGGCAACGCCGAGACAGACGGGAAAGAATACTGGTTTATCGGCCGGGTGGATTTTGAAAAGCGAATCGCCGAAAACGGCTTTATTGAATACGCGGATGTGTTCGGCAATTATTACGGTACGCCGCGAAAACCTGTGGAAGAAGCGATGGCGGCGGGCCGGACGGTGATTCTGGAAATTGATGTGCAGGGCGGCCTGCAGGTCAAAAAACAGTATCCGCAGGCGATTTTGATTTTTATTTTGCCGCCGAAGGCGGAAGATTTGCTGGTGCGGATGGAAGGCCGGCGGCGAGGCGAAGATGAGCAGAGTAAAAAACGACGGCTGGAAACGGCCCGTCAGGAAATAAATGTCGCGCGTCGGGAGTACGGCCATTTAGTGGTCAACGACGTGCTGGAACGTGCGGTTGAAGACGTTGCAAAAATTATCCAAAAGTCACAGGAGACAATATGATTGAAGAACTGAAAGATGCGGACATTCTTAACAAAATCGGCGGACGGTTCAAACTGTCGTCGCTCATTCAGAAACGCATGATTGAACTGATGGAAGGCGGCCGGCCCCTGGTTGAAAACACCGAGGGGATGACAACGATGGAAGTCGTCGTTGAGGAAATCAAGCAGAACAAAATCGCGCTGGATTTCAGCACCGCCAGGCCGAAAGAAAAATTCACGCTGTAGGCTATGGCTAAGCGAGCGAAAACAATCTGCGGCAAAACGGTTTTGCTGGGCGTCAGCGGCGGCATCGCGGCCTATAAGGCCGTGGATCTGGCTTCTAAGCTGACAGCTGCGGGTTTTGCCGTGCATACGGTGATGACGCAAAACGCCTGCGAGATGGTCGGGGCCAAGAGCTTTGAGGCGGTGACAGGCAATGCCGTCTATAGCAGTTTGTGGTCGGCGCCCGAAGAGTTTAAGATCGGCCATATCAGCTTAGCCGAGGCGGCGGATGTGGTCGTCGTCGCCCCGGCGACGGCCAATATCATCGCCAAAGCCGCCGGCGGCATCTGCGACGATTTACTCAGCACGACGCTATGCGCCTGCTGGCAGAAGCCGGTTTTATTCGCCCCGGCGATGAATGCGCGGATGTGGGCCAATCCGATTGTGCGAAAAAATGCTGCGATTTTAAAGAAGGAATTGAAGGTGCAATTCATCGGCCCCGCCGAAGGGCGTTTAGCCTGCGGCGAAACAGGTGTTGGCCGGATGGCCGAACCCGCCGACATCCTCAAGGCGATTCAGGAAATTCTCGGCTGATTTCTAACTCAGCGTTTCGGCGGGTTAATGCCTCCCCCTACAGACTTTTCCCTTTTTGAATTTCTCAATTCTACATTCTAAATTCTCGATTCTGTCATATCCCTTCCAGCCAGTGCTGTGCGAACATTGCAAGGTCGGCGATGTTCACTGTGCCGGAGCTATCTATATCCACTCCGCCGCAATAATTATTGGAAGAGGTGCAATTATTCATCAGCCATCGCCCGACAAAATAATTGAGGTCTTCGGTGCTTACTCCACTCGGACATTGTAAGTCGCCGTCTATCGACTCCCAATTCAATTTCGGATAATTCACCCCATTCGTACACATCCGCCAGTAATCATTTGTTCCATTGGCCGTCTCATTTGTAAAATCCCACCCGGCTGAGATAAAAGTTGAAAGCGTCATCATCGTCGCAGTGTCTAATCCCGCCACACCATTTGGATCCGGATTCTGATAGCCTACCCCATCTGTCCGGCCGCTGGTCTGGATATCCCAGAAGCAGCCGGTTAGTGTACCGCCATTCGTCCCCACCAGCCCGGAGACACCGGAGTTGCCGTTGACCGAACCGGTCGCATAGCAGTCGGTTAGCGAACCATTATTACCCCCCACAAGCCCGCCGACATAAAAGCCTGTTCCGTTGACCGAGCCGGTAGCATAGCAGTAGGTGATTGTACCATAATTATTATACCCCACCAGTCCGCCGACATAAGAAGAAGATGATACTTGAAGTCCGCTGACCGACCCTGTCGCATAGCAAGAGATTATTGAACCGTAATTATTATACCCCACCAGTCCGCCCACATAATAATAGGAGCGGTCGGTGATATTGACATCCACGCCCAAATTGCGGATTTGGCCGCCGGAGCCAACATAGCCAAACAAGCTGATGTAATCTTTTGTCGATGCGGTAATGGTCAGATTGGATATGACATGACCGGTGCCATCAAAAATACCGGTGAACTGTGTGCCCTGAAAACCAGAAGTGGTGCTTGTATCCGGGGCGATGGGGGCTTGGGTATAGGTCAGGCCAGCCAGATCGATATCCGCTGTCAGAATAAAGGACCTATTCCAATTATCCGGGCTGTTCATTAAATCGACCCAGTCACCGAGATTGGTAATCTGATAGGGTTCTGTGACGCCATCGCCGCCGGAGTATCTTGTTTCTCTGGCAAGCAGTACATGCACAGTTGTCAATCCCGCGTAGGCAACCATTCCGGACTTGGGATAGGTTTCAGATACCAAGCCGGCCGAGATCGATACATCATAGACAGAATAGGTCTCACCGGTCAATAAACCTGCCGCAGTAAGCGCTGATCTGGCCTGCTCCTCCGTTAATCCCTTGAGGTTCGGAATTGTAACCCGAGAATAGACCTCCCACGCCAGTTTTGGGTAATCATTGTCCGGCATAATCCAATCGCCTAGTGTTTTATTTCCGTGGATAAATGACCAACCAGTTTCCAGATAGGTCTGAATCTCTTTCATTTGGGCGGTGTTCTTGCCTGTTACTCCAATCGGATCCGGGTTTAGATTGCCTACTCCATCTTCCAGTCCGCTGGTCTGGATATCCCAGAAACAGGAGGTTATTGAACCGCAATTATTATACCCCACCAGCCCGCCGACATTAGAGTTACCACTGACTGACCCGGACGAATAGCTGGAGATTAGTGAACCATTATTCCACCCCACCAACCCGCCGACATAGGAGATACCACTGACTGAACCTGTCGCATAGCAGGAGATTAGTGTACCACCATAAGAATTATATCCCACCAGCCCGCCGACATAAGATCCTGTTCCGCTGACCGAACCGGTCGTATAGCAATCGGTTATCGCACTATAAGAATCATTATATCCCACCAGCCCGCCGACTTTGTCTGTTCCGCTGACCGAGCCGGTCGCATAGCAGTAGGTGATTGTGCAACCCCAATTCAACCCGCACAGGCCGCCGACATAATTAGTTCCGCTGACGGCGCCCGTGGCGTAACATTCCGTTATCGTACCACCATTTTTATACCCCACCAGACCGCCGACACAGTTGCCTGTTCCGCTGACCGAACCGGTCGTATAGCAATCGGTTATCGCACTATAAGAATCATTATATCCCACCAGCCCGCCGACATAACTGTGGCCGGTGATATTGGCATTCTCTACGCCCAAATTCCGTATTTGGCCGCCTGAGCCAACATAGCCAAACAAGCCGATGTAATCTTTTGTCGATGCGGTAATGGTCAGATTGGATATGACATGACCGGTGCCATCAAAAATACCGGTGAACTGTGTGCCCTGAAAACCACTCCTTACAGAATCTGTATCCGGCGCGATGATGGCGGTGGTAAAAACCTGTCCTCCCATGTCAATGTCCGCCGTCAGAATAAAGCATTTGTTGTAATCTGCGGTTGTGGCGGCTAATGTCAACAGGTCAGTCTTGTTTGCAATTTGATATGGATTCGCCGCTGTGCCGTCCCCGCCGGAGTAGGTGGCGGCGGGGAGATTAACAGAAAGACAAAATAACGTCCCAATTGTGATGAAAGCAAACGTTTTCATTACCCAAATCTCCTTTTTTCCCTTTTTTTAAGGTCTCCCTAAACAAGATATACATTATATAATTTATGCTATGCCTTGTCAAATAAAATGCGGGGCAAGGGGGCATAAAAAAATCAAAAGTTAAAATGCAAAAGGCAAAATTGAGTGATCCGCCGAAGGGCGGATGGGATTGGGTCGATGTTTTCCCAGGCCGTTGGGCTGGGCTGAGTTATTCCGGCCCTACAGGCCGCAGTTGGAAAACGTGATATCAATTTCACAGCCGGGGGCATAAAAAAGTCAAAAGTTAAAATGCAAAAGGCAAAATTGAGGAATCCGCCGGGGGCGGATGGGATTGGGTCGATGTTTTCCCAGGCCGTTGGGCTGGGCTGAGTTATTCCGGCCCTACAGGCCGCAGTTGGAAAACGTGATATCAATTTCACAGCCGGGGGCGGTTATGCCGCACTTTGTCCGCGTGTGCAGCAAAGCTGCACACCCTACGGTGATGGTTTTTATTCCATGTGGATGACGCCCTGTTTGCGGTCGGCGTTCAGCGAGGCATTCTTGATAAAATCATAGACCTGTCGCGGTTTCGAAATTTTCTCAAACTCAAACGTCGGGTCGGAGGGGTCTTTGGTTACCAGCGTCAATGTGCCGATGCCGAGGATGCAGTCCAGCAGGGAGCGGTGGAGTTTGATATCCACGATGCGGAACATATCGAGGTTGTCGATTTTTCGATTGAAAATACCGCGCATCCACTCGATGCGGTCGGGGCTGATTTCATAGCGGGTGCTTTTGAGCCGGGCGATTTTATACGCGACGACCAAAAGCACGATAAGTATTAGGCCCATCCCGGCATAGTGAATAAATTGCTCGGCCTGCAATCTCCGGGCTTCCGGGAAATTGGGAATTTTCTGCAGCAGTTCCGCCATCGGCCAAAGCAGCAGTATCAATCCGAGAGCGAAAAATATGCCGCCTGAAAAAAGTGTCCCCGTTATGCTCCACAGCGACGGCGAAGCGGCCATGCTTTCCGGCTTTTCTTCGGGCTGCTCATCCTGGGGCTCCTGCTGACGGGCCAGAGGTTTTTTCCGCGCGTGGTTGGACACCGGCAGGCCCCGATCGTCTTCGAGGAATTCCTTGCAGAAACGGCATTTAATCGCTTCGGCGTTGATCCGCTCGCCGCAAAACGGGCATTTTTTGGTCGATTCCATTGGTTTTTCAATCCATTCTGTCCCGTCGCTGACGCTCCGGGCTTCTTTTTGGCAACTTTTAGGGCTGCCTGTATTATTGTCGGACAAATCGGTCGAATAGCTGTAAAATACCTTCCTTGCGAGTTCTTATGGCAAATCCGGCGGATTTATCTATCCCCTTTTTTCCCCGCCGGGATGTGTTATAATGGCTGTTTTATAGTCTATGACGGAAAGATAACCTATGACACTGCCAACAGTTGCAATAGTCGGCCGGCCGAATGTGGGCAAAAGCAGTTTATTTAACGCCATCGTCGGCCAGATGATCAGCATTGTGGACCCGATGGCGGGGGTGACCCGCGACCGGGTCTCGACGATTGTCTGCCATGACGACCGCTATTTTGAATTGGTCGATACCGGCGGCTACGGCATTGTCGACAGCGACGCCCTTAGTGAGCATATCGAAAACCAGATATTTCTGGCCTTAGCCTCGGCGGCGGTGGTCGTTTTTGTTGTCGATGTGCAGGAGGGGGTGACGTCTCTTGACCGGACGACCGCGGAACTTTTGCGAAAATATAATCTCAAGGTTATTCTGGCGGCCAATAAGGCGGACATGCCCCAGCACACCAATAACGCGATGGAATTTTTGTCGCTGGGATTCGGCGAGCCGATTTGCATTTCGACAACGCACAATCTGAACAAGACGATGATTTTGGAACGTATCTGCGCGGAGCTGGACCATCTGCCGAAAGAAAAGCCCAAAGACGCGGTGATGAAAATTGCGATTGTCGGCAAGCGTAACGCCGGCAAAAGCACCTTTGTCAACGCCGTCGTCGGGCAGGATCGGGTAATCGTCAGCGAAGTTCCCGGCACGACGCGCGACGCGGTTGATGTGCGGTTTGAAAAAGACGGGCGCACCGTCATCATCATCGACACCGCTGGCGTCCGTAAAAAAGGCAAGATGGATGACGGCGTCGAATTTTACGGCTATACCCGCGCCGAACGCAGCGTCAAACGCGCCGACGTCATTCTGCTGCTGATGGACGCGACGACGCCGGTTTCGCAGGTCGATAAAAAATTAGTCAGCTTGATTGTGGATGAATACAAGCCCTGCGTGCTGGTGGTCAATAAATGGGACCTTGCCAAAGGGTTTGCCGGTACGGATGACTATGCGAATTATCTCAACAAGATGATTCCGGGTATGCCGCACGCGCCGATTGCGTTCACCACCGCCAAAGATCAGAAAAATGTCGCCAGTGTTCTCGATTTGGCGACTGAACTATACAAGCAGGCTTCCGTAAAAATCCCCACCGCCAAACTTAACAAGGCCATCGAGATTCTGCGGGAGGAGAGAATCTCCACCCGGAAAAGCGGCGTGCCGCGGATTTATTACGGCACACAGGTTTCCGTCCGCCCGGTGTCGCTGCTGCTGTTTGTGAATCGAATCCGTTTGTTTGACGATAACTTTCGCCGGCACGCGATGAATCGGCTGGCCGAGCTGCTGGGGCTGGAAGAAGTGCCGATTCGATTACTGCTGCGGGAACGCATGCGAAGAAAGTTGGAATAAATTTTCTCCGGCCGATGATTTGACAGATATTTGCTTATGGAAAAACAAGTGTGGGACATTCGGCGTTTATGGAGTAACGACAAAAGCTCTTTAGGTCGGCAACTGCTGCAGGGATTAAACGGTATCCAGGGCTATTCAAATTGCCGAAAAGAAAAGTATTCACGACTTAATTGCCGATATAAAGAAGAGAAAGCAATGCTATGAAAACAAGAAGGCGTGGCTGGAAGAGCCGCGGCGCGAAATAACGGATTAACGGAATAGATCTGACTCGATATTCGTTATTACAAACAGGAGAAACTTTATGATTAGCACAGTGGTCGTGACATCATTGCTGATATTTGGAATTGCATACCTTACCTACGGTCGATTCATCAGCAGACAAATGAACCCGAATGATCAATGCATGACGCCCGCCAATGAAATCAACGACGGCGTGGATTACGTCCCGGCCAAAGCATCGCTGCTGCTGGGGCAGCATTTTTCGGCGATTGCGGCGGCCGGTCCCATCGTCGGGCCGATTCTGGCGGGAATATGGTTTGGCTGGCTGCCGGCGGTGTTGTGGATTATTCTTGGGGCCATCTTCATCGGCGGAGTCCACGATTCTCTCACCTTGTTTGCGTCGATCAAACATAAAGCGGCGTCGGTGGGCGAAATCGTCCGGCTGCACATCCCGGGGGCACACATTTTTTTCCTCGTGTTTGTATGGCTTACCCTGCTGTATGTCATTATTGCCTTCACGGATATTACCGCGCAGACCTTTAAGGCCGTGTCGCAGGATACGGCGTTCGGGCCGGCGGTAGCGGCGTCCTCGATACTGTATCTGGGGCTGGCCGTGGTCATGGGAATTCTGCTGTATCGTTTCAAACTGCCGCTGGGCCTGTTGACGGCGATATTTCTTCCACTGGTGTTATTTACAGTTTGGCTTGGGCCTCATCTGCCGGCGTCCATTCTGACCTCTCTTGGCAATATCTCGGCCAAACAATGGGGTGCTTTTCTGCTGGTATATTGTTTTGTCGCGTCCATTATTCCAATGTGGTTATTGCTTCAGCCCCGCGGCTATCTCGGCGGCTGGCTGCTGTATATGACGATTATTGTGGGGTTGGTGGGGGCGTTGTTCGGAGGATTCAAAGTTGAATATCCCGCGGTCAACCTGTCGGGGCTGCACAGTATCGCCAACGGCAAACTGCTGTTTCCGTTTTTGTTTATCACCATCGCCTGCGGTGCGTGTTCGGGATTTCACGCGATTGTTTCTTCGGGTACGACATCGAAGCAATTAAACAAGGAGTCGGACGTCAAGTCCATCGGTTACGGGGCGATGCTGCTGGAGGGCGTGGTCGCCATCCTGGCGCTGGCGACGGTGATGATGATTCCTCGCGGCTCGGCGGAACTGATGGCGGACCCTAATCTTGTCTATGCCAAGGGGTTATCCACGTATATGGGGTTGTTCGGGGTCAGTTTTCAGGTGGCGTTTCCATTCGCACTGCTGGCGTTTTCGACATTTGTTTATGATACGCTCGATGTGTCAACGCGTCTTGCGAGGTATGTCCTGCAGGAACTGGTCGGGTGGCGGAGTTTTTGGGGCGGTGTCGCGGCCACGTTAATCAGTCTGCTCATCCCGCTGGTATTTCTGATGCTGACCAAGGAAAAGGCGTACTTAGTCGCATGGCCGATTTTCGGTACGAGCAACCAGATGCTGGCCAGCCTGACGCTGCTGGCGCTGGCGACATGGCTTATCCATTCCGGGAAAAAAGCGTACTATGTCATTTGGCCGATGATGTTTATGATGGTGATGACGATGACGGCGCTGATTCTGCAGGTGATACCGTTTATTCGTTCGCTGAGTGAAATAGCCAAGGGAGGCGCGGTCAAAACGGACGTGATGATTTCAGGAATTTGCGGCATTGTCCTTTTTGTGCTGAGCTGTTTTTTAATTTATATGGCGTCAAAAACATTGTTTCTGCGGACGGGCCTCCGGCGGGAAACCATGTAAGTATTTCGCACAAAAAAGGCCGCCGGGAATTACCCCGACGGCCCATGATATATCCGTGGAATTAATTACTTCTGTTCAGGCTGCGGCGGCACGGGCTGCGGCTCGGACGGCTGTTGGGGCTGTGGTGGAATTGCCATCTGTTCCTTGCGCTCTTTTTGTTTCTGTTCCCGGCGGGCCTTTTCTTCCGGCGACCATTCGATTTTAGCGTTTTTGCGGATGTTGCCGCTGAACTGCTGCCAGAACTGGCCGACCTTTTGGCGTTTCAGATCCGCGATGAGCCGCGTTTTGATTTCGTCAAAGCCCCATGTTTTGGCGGGTATCTTTTCGCTGAGTTTGATGATATGATAACCAAATTGTGTTTCCACGACATCGCTGATTTTGCCGGGTTCAAGGGCAAATGCGGCGGCCTCGAATTCCGGGACCATTTTGCCTTTCGGAAACGTGTATTCTCCCCCGGTATTTTTTGAGCCGGGGTCTTCGGTGTAGGTTTTGGCCAGTGCTGCAAAATCTTCTCCGTCGCGTGCTTTTTTGAGAATATCTTCAATTTTCTTTTTTGCTTCCGCTTTGGCGGCGTCGTCCATGCCTTCGGTCTTGATCAAAATATGGCTGGCGCGAACCTGTTCGGGCTGCTGAAAGTATTGCGGATTGGCATCATAGAACTGTTTGGCATCGGTCTCCGTCACTTCTTTTTCCTTGGAGTTGGCGGTGAACAATTTCTCAATGGCGACGTGCCAGTAAAGCTGTTCTTTGAATTCTTTGACGGAACGGTTCTGCTGCTTGAGTTCTTCTTCGACCTGCTCGAGTGTTTTGCCGGCATCTTTGAGAATATCAAGAAAACGGGCATCCACGTCGGCGTCCGCGACTTCGAGTTTGTTGGTTTTAAGCTGTTCGGCAATAAGAGTTTTTTCCGTCAGCATATCCAGGACTTTATCGCGCGACTGCTCACGCATCATCTTTTTGGAAGTCTCATCGGCCTGCCAGCCCATTGCGGTCATTTGTGCCGCCTGTGCTTCGACGATTTTATCGCATTCAGCGGCGATTCGCTTTTCCTGGATGGCGACGCCGTTGATGGTCACTATGACTTTTTCAGGATCGACCGCGACTTCGGAGACGGCCGGGGGCGTTGTTTCTTTTGCGGCGGCCGGGGTTTTCTTCACCCCTTCCGCTTTTACTTCTTTTACGGATTCCGTTACGGTTTCTTTTTTGACTTCGACCGGCTTGACAGTTTCCGCCGCCGCGGCTTCTTTTACAGCTTCCTTTACAGCTTCATTTACAGCTTCCTTTGCCGGTGCGACTTCTTTTTTGGTCTCAGCGGGTTTTGCGGGCGTTGCCTTGCAGCCGCTGATAAACAATCCACTGGACAGCAGCGAGACACCGAGCAAAAGCGACACGAAAAACTTCATACTTATTACCTTTCTGAAAAATGTTTTAGTTGTTTTGCGCCATAATACATAAACCTTTATTGTCCTCTATCAGAAGAGGTCTGTCAATAAAAACGTTTTTCCAAATATTGCTCGGAAAAGGAACAAAAAACGCCGATTTTAATGCTAAAAAACCGGATTTAGGGCGCCGGATACCCCGATTTACGAAAATCTTGGGGGGACCGGAAATTTTGAATAGGAATGCCGTTATGGTATAGAAACACAAAGATAAAGCCTGCCGCCGCTTTCTTATATGCACACGTTATCCATCATACGCGGAAAGGCGATGCACTGGCGAATGTGCCGTTCGCCCGTAATCCACGCGACTGTCCGCTCGACGCCCAGTCCGAAGCCGCCATGCGGCACGGAGCCGTATTTCCGTAAATCCAGATACCACGCATAATCTTCCGGCTTATAGCCTTCCTCGCCGATGCGGTCCAGCAGGGATTGGTAATCATCCTCGCGCACCGACCCGCCGATGATTTCACCGAAGCCCTGCGATGCCAGCAAATCAAAATTCTCCACCACCTTGCGGTTGCCGCGGTCGGTCTTCATATAAAACGCCTTCGCTGCGCGCGGGTAATGCGTCACAAAGACCGGCTTGTCGTGCATCAGCGAAATAATCGTCTCATCCGACCCGCCCAAATCCTTGCCCCATTTAAATTCCGCGGCTAACTGTGCGTGCCTTGGATTATTTTCAATTTTGATTTCCAGTTCCGCCAGTTCCGCTCGCAGGTCAATCAGCAATTTGGTGTTTTTGTCCTTTTGCCACTGTTTCAACCCGCCGGCCTTTTCCGCCGCCTCAATATCGCCGATTTGTTTTTCAATGGCCGTCTTTTGCATTTTAAATGTCTCAAGCTGCCCGGCCATAAATTTCACCGTCCGCTCGCTGGTCAGAATTTGGGCCGCTTCGGTATAAGTCAGCCGGTAAAATGGCGGGGCGATTTTTTCCAGCGTTGCGATGTCGGCGCCCAGTGCCTCCAGTTCCGCACGGTTGTCTTTCAATACCCGCCGGACAATGCCGCTGACAAAATTTTCCGCCAGTTCGAGCAATCCGGCTAAGTCAATATACGCCACCTCCGGCTCGACCATCCAGAATTCCGTCAGGTGCCGGCGGGTCTTGCTTTTTTCGGCGCGAAACGTCGGTCCGAAACAATATACCTTGCCGAAGCTCATCGCCGCGCATTCGAGATACAGTTGTCCCGTCTGTGACAAAAACATCGGCTTGCCGAAATAGTCCACCTCAAACAGCGTCTGTTCGCCTTCGCCCGCCGCCGCCGTGAAAATCGGCGTATCGACCAGCGTAAAGCCGTTGTCATTGAAAAACCGCCGGATGGCGTCGATGACGGTATGGCGAATTCGCCCGATGCACCATGGCCGCTGACTCCGCAGATGCAGGTGCCGGTTTTTCATCAGGAATTCCGTGCCGTGTTCTTTGGGCGTGATGGGATAATCCTGCGTCGGACAGATAATTTGTGCGGCTGTGACTGCCAGTTCATAACCGCCGGGGCTGCGGGGTTCTGCCCGCACGACGCCGGCGATGACCAGCGAAGATTCCTGCCCGAGCCGAATAAGCTGTTCAAACACATCGTCGGCGACCTTGCCTTTTTCGATGACACACTGGCACAATCCCGTGCCGTCGCGCAGCACGATAAACGCCACCTTGCCGCTGTGCCGGCTGTGATACACCCAGCCGGACAATTCCGCTTCCTGACCGACACATTCACTGAGTTTATTGATGGTTGTTTTCATAAGAACCTGAAAATTTAAATCCGAAATCCGAAACACGAAATCCGAAACAAATTCTAACCCCAAAAACTCAAATTTTCAAAGTGTTTTCGGTAATTCCTCCGGCCAGATGAGATTATCGTCCTGCGCCCAGATGTAAGTTAATTTGTTCGGATCATAAACCGACCTGCGTTTTCCGCCGGAGTCGATGCCGTCCTCGCCTTTGCCATACAGAATAATGGAATCGCCGGCATTTTTATAAACAAATCGTTCCTGGCTGACCGGGTCCGTCAGTAATTCTTCTGAAACGGCTGGCAGTAAATCCTCCAGCTTCCCCGGCCAGTCCCGATGCTGATGCCGGTATTGCTGCATCGCACATAATAACAAGCAGCCCCGCCGGTCGGCCTCACTTTTTGAAAGAGTATAGTGGAAATTGTTAATGATTGACTGTGTCATTGCCGCCAGCAGATCGACACATCCGCGAATATTCCATTGTGATGTATGAAACGGAAAATTCTGGAATTCGGCATTGGGATAAAAAGGCCGTTTTGGCTTTGTATTAAAGCAGCCTGACCAGTTGGCTGCATAATACGGCTGGTAGGCAGTATCGATCATCTGGAAAATGCTGTCCGGCTTGTCTGGCAGAACAAACCACATAGACAAAGGGAATATCTTTTTCTGGAATTTTGTCCAGCGAGGAAATTCATTCGGATCTTTCCTGGCGATATTAAAGAGATTTTGATATAGGCCGTGTGTGAATCGGATTTTGCCGGACGCATGCACCTCATACATGAGTGCATAAACATCTTTAACGTAAAATCTCTCACACTCCAGTATTTGCGGCCATTGAGATGCCATATCAAACTTACTCTGTTGCAGGGCGTTTTCTATGGCGTCAATCTGCTGCAAAGTGATCGCGTTATCCATGACATTCTTATTAAGCTGGTTTTGTCCAGTCCCCGCGACGGCAAGGCCTGACAGCAGGTTGAGCAGGTTCGGCTGGTCGGAAAGATGTTTACCCATCTGCAGCAGGGTGATGCCGTTGTCGATCTGTTCCTGCGGCGAGGCGACATGTTCGGATATCATATTAAGAATGTTAGCCCATCTTCTGAAAATCTGCAGGCGGTCCAGATCTTTCTGAAGGCCCAGAACCGTCGGGTGAGTCTCGAAGCGGCACTTGCTGTTTTTAGCGGCCTCCCGAATTGCATCTAAATCCGGCTCCAGCGGCAAAATCAATTCCGCCAGCTTGCGGCCATCCTCATCGCTCCAGTGTTCGACGCAATTCGGATCTTTAGTGCCCAATTCATCAAGTTTTCGGTCAATTTCCTCCCAGTTCTGATTCTTCATAATAGCCGTGTAGAGAACCGCCGCATTGTCTTCATCCGGGACGGCATATTTTGCGTTAAATGCGGCGATTTCTTTATCGAGATTGTAAGGCTGCCATTGGCCGTCATCTTTCTCGGGAATAAAAATCCAGACGATGACTGCTGCAACAGCAACAGCGAATCCCAGCCAGACCCATTTACGCAATATCTTTGGGACAATTGTCAGGCTGGCCAGTACAATTGCCAAAATAATCAATATCTTCCATGGTGCCTGAAACCATAGCCCGACCGCCAGCAGCAGTCCCAAAGCAACGATGAAAAACCAGCGTGTGATGCCGCAGATGATACAGCCGGTCGTTTTCTTCGGTTTATTTTCCGTTTCCATCTGTGATTCCATTGCCTTCTTCTCCATTCAAAGTCTTTGCCGGCCAGAAGAGAATATCGTCCAGTTTGGGTTTGACATAAGAATTTTTGACCCCGCCATCGTCGATGCCGTTTGCGCCGAGACTGTAAAATGTAAAACCGCCGGTTTGTTTTTTATACACGAATGTTTTTTTATTGTGCGGGTCGGCAGGAATAGACTTCTCGCCGAAAACATCCTCCAGCCTGTCCGGCCAATTGCCTTTATCCAGCCGGTATCGTTTTACCGCAATCAAAATCCGCATCGCCGCGCGGTCCTGTTCGAACTGCCGGTCTTGCGTATTCAGCGGATAAAAATACGCCGTCTGCCGGCGCGCGTGCCAGTCAATAGCTGCCGAGGCGTTCAATCCATCATTCCACCAGTTGGCCGGCGTTGTCGTCTCAATGTCAAAACCGGCTGTGGCTATCGCCGAGATCCGGTCAAATCGATCCTCGATCAGCCGGGCCGTTCCCTCGGGCGCGGTCGGGATAACAAACCCCAGCCCCAGCGCAATCGTACGCGACATCTCCGGCGGCAGGGCGGACTTCTGAATCCGGGAGCCGAAGTGATAGCGCAGCGTCTGCGAAATATTCCGGCTGAAACGAATATGTCCCGCGTCATTTTGCTGATAGGCCGCCCCCGCGATGCTGACAGTCTGCATTTTCTCGCAGTCCAGAACCCCGGCCCAATTGCCCGGCCAGCGGCTGTCCGCCTCGTCCCATGCCTCCTCGATGGCTTGTAAGCTGTTTGCGTCTGCGGCATAGTCTATCACAAACCGGCTCATCGCTCGCCGAGCCATTCGTTCGAGAAAATACCCTGCCGCCTGGTCCAGCAGCGTTTCCTGCAGCCAGAGATGCCGGGCCATGCGCAGAACGGTCATTTGTTTATTCTTGGCCGCGTCCAGCCGGCCTTTCGATAAATCCTGGTTGGCGCTGCGCAGCATCTCACGGACAAAAGCTTTGGTTGTATTGATGCGTTTAAACTGCCGCTGAAGGCTTGCCATATCCACCGGCGGCTCAAACCGGCAGTCGGGTATTTGAGCAATCGCAATCAGCGCCGTCATATCCGGCTCGAGCGTTTTTAGCCACTGGGTCAGTTCCGGCCGGTCGTCTTCATCCCACGATTCAAGATACGTTGCGATATCCGTCTCCTGCTCCATCGGATAAGCGAATAAATCTTCTTCGTGCCGGGCGAAAAGAGCTTCATAGCGTATCGCGGCGTTGTCTTCATCGGGGATGTGACGCCGGGCGTTAAATTCAGCGATTTTCTTTTTAAAAACATACGGCTGCCACTGGCTGGCATCCTGTTCGGGGATGTGAATCCAGGCATAAATGCCGGCAGCGACCGTCGCCATCGCCATCCAGCACCATTTTTGCAGGTCTCGCGGCATAAAAATCCCCACCGCCGGGATGACGGTAAAGACCAGCGACACCCGCCACGGCACACCCAGTGCCAGCCCCGTCAGCAGCAGCAGCAGCGCCACCGCCACCGCCGTCCACCGTATGAAGGCGTAAGAAAAACGAAGAATTTTATGGAGTGTCTTAAGCGATGATTTATTTTGTTGTGTTGTCATTGGTTTTCGACCCGCCTGTTTTTCTGAGAATATCATATCATTTTGTCAAACCACCGTCAAAACAGATTCCGGACAACCTGTGTGTTTTTTCTTGCTCCCGGACAGCGATGGAGCTATACTTTCAAAGACAATTTGCAAAAACCGAATTTATTAAGGAGATAAAAAATGCGAGCTGAAGAGATGGCCCCGGTATTCGGAGGATGTTTCGTTCTGTTTTTTGTCCTGGCGTTCAGTATCCTTAACCTGGTCGTATTCTGCAAGATTTATTCACGGGCCGGCTACCCCTGGGCCATGGGATTTCTGATGCTGATTCCCATAGTCAATTTCATTATGATGCTGATACTGGCGTTCAGCGAATGGCCGATTCAAAAGCAGGTCAAACAGCTTCAGCAGCAATTGGCTTCGCCGAACGGCCCGCGAGAAAGCTTCCGGAATTTATAATACCAGCGGGAATTTTTATGTGGGAAATACAAACGCCCCGGCCGGTAAAATTAATTGTGGGAATTCTCGCCGCTGACACGCGATGTCTCGATGCGGCCCGTGCCGATATTCTGGAGATCTTCGGACAAGCCGACCTGCTCAGCCCTGCCTATCCGTTTGATATGACCGAATACTATAAAGACCAGACCGGGGCGGGCATCCTGCGGCAATTTGTCAGTATCGAGCGGCCCATTGACCCCGGACAACTGGCCGACATCAAGCACAAAACCAACCAAATGGAAAAAAACATGGCCGGGCGTTTGAATACCCCTTTTCCGCGTCCCGTCAATCTTGATCCCGGGTATATCGAGCCAAGCAAACTCGTGCTGGCCTCCACCAAAAATTTCGCGCATCGGGTCTATATCGGTTCCGGAATATGGGCCGAAGTTACGCTCACCTATAACAAAGGCCTCTGGCAGGTCTATCCCTATACCTTTCCCGACTTTAAAAGCGGGCGGTATAATGATTTCCTGTCTGAAGTAAGGGAAAAACTTGTCCATCAACTGCGACAGGGAAATTGATGATTTACGATGGAATAAAAGATTAAAACAAGTACAATAGCATTTGTTCTTACGGGAGTATGACAATTTCAAATTTAACCTGTCTATCGCTGGTTTTGCCCATATCGGCGTTCGCGGTCTCGGCGGCTCTGACCGTACTGGTCCGGCGAATTGCCGTGCGTGCCGGCTTTTGTGCATACCCGTCACAGGACCGCTACCATCAGCGCGTCGTGGCGCTCGGTGGCGGCATGGCCATCTTCTGGACGATGGCCCTGTTTATCCTGGCCGGGGCAGCGGTGATTCACTGGGTCATCGCCGATGACAAATTCTCCTTTTTCGATAGATCCATTTTGATTTATATCGAAGGATTTCTGAACAAAACCGACGATTTGCTGCTGGTTATGGCCTGCGCCGCAGCGCTGCATCTGCTGGGACTATGGGACGATGTCCGCAGGCTCGGACCCTATACCAAGCTGGCGGTGCAATTTGCCGTCGCCGTTGTTGCTGCAGTTTTTGCCGATATTCGCGTCGAAATGTTTATCCAGAATAAAGTGATTACGACCATCTTGTCCGTGTTTTGGATTGTCGGCATTATGAATGTCTTCAATTTCCTGGACAATATGGACGGCCTCTCGTCGGGGATGGCCATCATCGTCGCCGGCACACTTCTGACCGCCGCCATCGGCAGCGGCCAGGTCTTCATCACGGGGCTGGGACTTTTGTTTCTGGGTGCCGTTGCCGGCTTTTGGATATGGAATTTCCCCCCGGCCAAAATCTTTATGGGAGACTGCGGCTCATTGGTCATCGGATTCTTTGTCGCGATGCTGAGTATGCGGACAACCTATTATCATCAAGCCGGGAGCGGCAGTTTATATGCTGTCTTTATGCCGCTGCTGGCGCTGGCCGTACCGTTGTATGATTTCGCCAGCGTCACTTTTTTGCGCATCAAACAGGGCAAAAGCCCCTTCGTCGGCGATACGCAGCATTTCTCCCACCGCCTGCGAAAACGCGGCCTGTCGGATGCCCAGGTTGCGCTGACGTTATACCTGGCCACGCTCTGTACGGGCCTGGGTGCAATCTTCCTGCGGCAGGTTAATCTGGTCGGCGCGATTTTAATCTTTACCCAGACAATGATGGTGCTGGGTATTATAGCGATTCTCGAAACTGCCGGGCACAAAAATAATGATTAACGATTGAACTTGCATTTGAAATCCAATCGACAATTCTGTTTATGACTATGTCCGTAAAAAAAACAAGCGATTCACAAAAGCATCGGTCTTTCCGCTGGCTGGAAGGCATTTTGCTTGTCGTGGTGCTGTGTGTCGCGGCGCTGCGCCTCAGTTTCATTGAAACGCCCCAGAACACGATGCAAAACGCCGTGCTATGGACCACGCCGCGGGGAATAAGCCTCCTGTTGTCGGCGGCGATATTGGTTCCTGTAATGCTCGGCCTCCTGCTGCTGGTTTTGCAGGGCCGATGGCGTACCAATCTGGGGGTCATCGGCTGGCTTCTTTTTGTCCTTGCGGCGGTCATTTCCACTTATTTTACTGCCTCCGACAAACGTACTGCAATGACCGCGGGTTTTACGCTGATTGTCCCCATGCTGGCGGCGCTGATCCTGCCCGCCTGGCTGGATTCAAACCGTCGAATCGATGTCGTCCTATGGGTGATTCTGTCAATGGGCTGCGCGGCGGTATATACCAGCGCCGACCAGTATCTCGACAGCAATCAAAAAGTCATCGAAGATTACCATCGCGACCCGCAGCGGCATTTACAAATGCTCGGCATCGAACCCAACAGCCTGGCGCAATTCCAATATGAACATCGCCTGCATTCCAAAGACATACGCGGCTTTCTGACCACCAGCAATTCCACGGGAACATTTCTATTGGCCGGCGTTTTCATCGCCGCCGGTCTGCTGATAGACACCTTCCGCCATCGCAAAAATGATCCCGGCGTTGTTTCCCGATTGGTGGTGCTGGCGCTGGCGCTGCTGATACTGTCGGCCGGGGTATTCCTCGGCAAAAGCAGGGGAGCGATGGCGGCAGGCGCATTGTTGGCAATTTTATTTATTGTGCTGATTTGCTGCGGCCGGCAATTCTGGCGCCGCCGCTGGTTGATTCTGCCGATTTTATTGCTGGCGTTTCTTGCCGTATGGGCGATTGCGATTGCGTATGGTACAAAACACGGCAAGCTCCCCGGCCCAAACGCCATGTACGTCCGCTGGCAATACTGGACCGGCGCCGCGAAAATGGCCGCCGAACACCCCCTTGGCGTTGGCGGCGGCAACTTCGGGACATTTTATCCGCAGTACAAAGTCCCCGCAGCCCCGGAAACCGTCAGCGACCCCCATAATATCATCCTGTCCATCTTGTGCCAGTTCGGCCTTCTCGGACTAATCGGTTTTCTATTGGCTGTTTTCACGCCATTATGGAGTGGCCTGAAAAATACCTTTGAAAATCCCGCCGCGATAATTCCACCCGACAAGCCGGCCAAAGCGATATCTTTTGGGATGCTCCTGGCTACCACGGCGGCACTCTTATTTCTCTGTCCCGTTGTCAGTGAAGGCGGATTCCTCGGTGAAAACGCCGTAGTCCGTCAATCCGTATTTGTGGTGATGTATCTTTTGCCGGTGTTTTTCTTCGTCTGTCCCTTCGGCCTTTTGTGGGCCACGGCCAAAGAATCACCCTCTGATTTTTCCCGCCGCGGACTTGCCGCCGGCCTCATCTGTGCCGTCGTCGCTATTCTAATTCACAACTTAATTGACTTTGCCCTCTTCGAGCCGGGCGTCTGGACAATATTCTGGATTTTAATCGCGCTGATAATGTCGATTTACCCATCCACGCCGCCATCCACACAGGCCCCGAAGCCGCTGCGTATTCTATTTCCGGCCGGAGTGCTTGTGGTTGCGTTAGTCGCCTTATATTTCTGTGTCTGGGTGTCTGTTCGTGCGGGAACACAGTTCCAGGCAGGCCTGAGAAATGGAAATCCCTTGCCGTATTTTCAGCAGGCCATCCAAATCGATCCTTTCGATCCTAATCCATGGGTTTATTCGGCCAAGTGGCTTGAATCATCCGAACCCGGCAATACAAAGTCTATTCAGGACGCTCAGGTGCTTATGCAGCAGGCCCGACATCGCGACATCGCAAATTTTATCTATAGCGGATCGCTTTCAAGGCTGTATGTGATGGAATCAGAAATTAGAAAGGATAGTCAGCTTGAATATCTGGACGCCGCCTATCAGGCTCTTCTTGAGGCCCAGCGGCTCTATCCCGGTTCCGACCGGATTGCTTTCAACCTTGGTACTCTGGCTGAAAAAATGAATAAGCCGCAAAAAGCGCTCGAACATTTCTGTCGGGCCGTCGAAATCGAAGACCAGTATCGCAGCCAATTCGCCGAAATGTACCCCGATTATCCCCTCTGCAGCCGGCTTGGACAAGACCGCTACGAATACGCAAAAAAGTACATCCAGAAAAGCTGCAAACCTTAGAGTTTTCACTCATAACAAACCGCTTTAAAGGCAATTCCATCCCCTCTATATCCTTAAAAATACTGATTTTTCAAAAAAAATTGCAAAATAAAAGTTTATATTTGACTTTTTAGTCGATAGCGACTATATAGTCACTTATGAATGGTGTAGATAAAAACACGCTTTGGCCGATGGGGCGGGCACAGCGAAGAGCTGGTAAAACAAGGATGAAATTGCTCGACGCGGCATTGGCGGTTTTTACCGAAATAGGTGTCGATGCAGCGTCGATTGAGAAGATAACCGAAAGAGCGGATGTCGGAAAAGGAACCTTTTACCGGCATTTCGCCGATAAACGCAGCCTGCTGCAGGCCCTGATTGAAGAAGCGATAGAAAAACTCAATGTCCGGATTACGGATGATGCGGAAACGCCTGGCGGTTTCGAAACCCGGCTCGAACGGCTTTTTGATGAACATGTGAATTTTTTTTTACAGTATCCCCGGCAATATATATTGCTTTTTCAGGGACGGATGTTTATAAAACTGGGCCGCGATTTGACCGGAGAGATAGAAGCCCCGTATCTGCGGTATCTTGAAACGCTCGAACGGCAGATGGCGACGTTTCTCCCGGACGGAATGCAGCCGACGAAAATTCGCGGGCTGAGTTGTGCCATCGCCGGGTTTGTATTCGGCTTCTTTTCGTTTGCGATGATCGGCCTGACGAAAGAAGAAATTGAAGAAAGTCTTCGGCCTGTACGAAAGGCCTTTGTGGACAGTATGGCAAAGTTTTTGGCCAGATAGAAATGTAACCGAGAGAGAAACTCTTTTAAGGAAACAAAAAGATGGTACAGTCGTTCAAGATGGAAGCCGCCGATGCTGCTGCGTCCGACAAACCTCCGTCTCAATCTATGGTTGGCAGTGATGATGAACCTCCCCCCGTTTTATCCGTCGCCCCGGCAATAAATGTCAAGCCTTTGATTCAAATCCATAACCGATGGAGCGATTGGCGATGGCAGATGAGCCATCGAATCCGCTCCGTCGATCAATTGTTCGGCTACTTCCCGGACAAATCCTATTGTCAGTCCATCGAACCCGTCGTCGCAAAATACCCGATGGCCATTACGCCCTATTATGCCTCACTGATTCGCAAGGTTGATATGGCCGACCCGGTGTTTCAAATGTGCGTGCCGCAGCTTAATGAGCTGTACGACCCGCCGTTTTTGTCCAGCGACCCGCTCGAAGAACACGACGATATGCCCGTGGCGGGGCTGGTGCACCGCTATCCGGACAGGGCGCTGTTAATCGCGACGACGACCTGCTCGATGTATTGCCGCCACTGCACGCGCAAACGTGTCGCGGGCACACGGGAAACAAGCATTTCCGCACGCCGGCTCGAACAGGTTACGGCCTATCTGACGGCGCATCCGGAAATTTCCGACGTCATCGTTTCCGGCGGAGACCCGCTCACCATGAGCGACGAGGCGCTCGAGATGATTCTCTCGGCCCTGCGAAAAGTCCCCTCGGTGCAGATTATTCGCATCGGGACGCGGATGCCCGTTGTACTGCCGATGCGGATTACCGACGCGCTGGTCAATATGCTCAAAAAATATCATCCGCTGTGGATCAATATGCACTTTAATCACCCCAACGAGATTACGCCCGAATCCGCCGAGGCCTGCCGCAAGCTGGCCGACGCCGGGATTCCGCTGGGCAATCAGTCCGTACTGCTCCGCAACGTCAATGACGACCCAAGGGTCTATGAGCAGCTTTGCCGGGCGCTGGTGCGAATGCGGGTTCGCCCGTATTATCTCTACCAGTGCGACCTCGTCCGCGGCATTGAGCATTTCCGCACGCCGGTCAGCCGGGGTATCGAGATTATGGAATATCTCCGCGGCAGAGTGTCGGGTCTTGCGATACCGACGTTTGTGGTGGACGCCCCTCACGGCGGCGGCAAAATCCCCATCCTGCCGAGCTATATCGTCTCCACCAGTCCGACACATACGGTCATCCGCAACTTTGAAGGGATGCTGATTTCCTATCCCGAGCCGGCACATCGCGATACACCCATACCGAGTGCGGAGCCGAGCCGCGATTCGGCGCCGGGCGTATGGGCCTTGGCCAATGGACAATACAGCCACATTCAGCCGGCCAAAACCATCCGCCAGACCCGCCGACAGACCTGCTGTCACCACGTGGAATCCAATGAACTGCTCGGCCAGTAAAATATGAATATTTTTGGTCCACGGCCTGTTCGACGGGCCGTGGACTTTTTTTTTGTTTTTTCCCGAAATTTCTCTTTAACCCCTTGTCTATTTCTCTGTGAACTATAAACTATCAGCTATGAACTTTAATAATCTCAATATCGGTTTCGTCTATGACCTGCGGGATGACTATCTCAAAGAAGGTTTTACGTCCGAGCAGGTCGCCGAATTTGACACCGAATCCACCATCTCATCCATCACGCGGGGATTGACCGAACTGGGCTGCAAAGTTGACCGTGTCGGCAACGCCAAAGCCCTCGTAAAACAAATCGTCGCCGGCAAACGGTGGGATTTGGTCTTCACCATCGCCGAAGGCGTTAAAGGCCGCAGCCGCGAGGCCCAGGTCCCGGCCATTCTCGAACTCTACGATATTCCCTATACCTTTTCCGACCCGCTGGTCTGCGCGATGACACTCGATAAGGAAATGGCCAAAAAAATCATCCGCGACGCCGGCCTCAATACCCCAAAATCGTATCTCGTGCAATTCGATGCGGACATCGCCAATGTAAAATTGAATTATCCGCTTTTCGCCAAACCCGTCGCCGAAGGAACAGGCAAAGGCGTGGACGCCCGCTCCAAAATCACCTCGCCCGCCCAGCTTGCCGAAGTCTGCAAAGCACTTCTCAAGCAGTTTCATCAGCCCGTCCTCGTCGAAGAGTATCTCCCCGGCCGGGAATCCACCACCGCCATTCTCGGCACCGGCTCAAAAGCCCGCGTCCTCGGCACCATGGAAATTCGCGTCAAGGAAGGCGCCCCCGCGCAGGACTATTCCTATGAAGTCAAGGAACTGTGCGAAGAATTCGTCCATTATTTCCCGATGCCCAAAGACGGCACCCGGCAAAAAGTCGAAGAGTTGGCCCTGGCCTGTTATCGTGCGCTTGAATGCTGCGACACCGCCCGCGTCGATATCCGCATGGACGCCAACGGCAGCCCCTCGTTCATCGAGATCAACCCACTGCCCGGCCTGCACCCGCTCCATTCCGACCTGCCGATGATCGCCACACAGGAAGGCATGAGCTACCCGCAGCTTCTGTCCGAAATTTTAGCCAGCGCGTTGGAGAGAGAAAATTTATGAAGAAGACTTTACTTATTCTCTACAATCGTCCCGACAGCAGCCTCAATCAGATCGGCTGCTCCGAAAGCGATGCCGGCGTTCTTGAGGAGGTCGAGGCTGTCACGGCGGCGTTAAAAAAACTGCGGTTACGCTATCGTATTCAATCCATAGGTTCGGTAAAGGAAATAATCGAGGTACTGTCCCGTGCACCGGAAACGACCATATTTAATCTCGTCGAAATCCTCGAAGGCTCTTCTATGAAAGCCGGACTTGTCCCTTCATTGTGCAAAGCGTTTGAGAAGGCCTGCACGGGCTGCAATACACGGAGTTTGATGCTGACCACGGATAAATGGCAAAGCAAGGCTGTACTGGCCGCCGCCGCTCTGCCAGTACCGCGGGCGTTTCTGGTCGAGCCGGGGCAAAGAGCCAGACCGAATTTCAACGGGCCATATATCGTTAAGCCCGTCGCCGCCGACGGCAGCGAAGGCATTGACGATGCCGCCATCATTAAAACGCAGGGAGCCGCTCTGAATAAAGCCGTCCGTCGCGTTCATACGCAATTCAAACAAACAGCCATTGTCGAGCAATTTGTGGACGGCCGTGAATTTAATATCACTGTCTTGAATAAAAACGGTAAAACCGCCGTCATGCCCGTCGCCGAAATTGATTTTGCCGCTTTCCCGCCCGGCAAACCCCGCATTATCGGCTACGAGGCCAAATGGATAGCGGGCAGTTTCGAATTTAACAATACGCCCCGTGTCGTCCCGGCCAAAATCTCAATAGCGCTGGCTAAACAATTGACCATGCTTGCCGCAAAGGCCGCCGCTGCTGTCGGCTGCACCGATTATTGCAGGGTCGATTTCCGCGTGGACAAAAAAAATCGCCCCCTCATTCTCGAAGTCAACGCCAATCCCGACCTTTGCCCCCAGGATGGCGTCGCCGCGGCAGTCCATGCGGCCGGAATCCAATACCATCAGTTTGTAAAAATTGTTTTGGATAACGCCCTGGCGAGAATGAAAAAATTTAAAATAAAAAATCAAGAATCAAAAATCAGAAATAGAAAACCGGCCGCATCGGGAGACGTTATTCGCCTGGCCGAACCGGAAGATGTACACATGGTGTTGAAATTTCTTGAGGATACGAAATTTTTCCGGCACGAAGAGATGCTTGTTGCCGAGGAAGTCATTACCGACGCGATTAAGCATGGTCCTGATGGACCGTATCAATCGTACGTATTGGAACGCGGCGGGGCTGTCATCGGCTGGGTCTGCTGGGGACCGACACCATGTACCGTCGGCAGCTTCGATATTTACTGGCTGGGTGTCACGCCGAAATGTCAGGGGCTGGGGCTGGGACGAAAACTGATGGATTTTGCCGAGGAAAAAATCCGTAGCGCCGGCGGCAGGCTATTTTTCGTCGAAACCTCCGGCCGGGACAGCTATCTGCCGACGCGTGCATTTTATGAACGCATCGGCTATACGATCGCCTCAGTCGTGAAGGATTTCTACGCCCCCGGCGACGACAAAATCATTTACACCAAACCGACACAGCAAGGCGGGTAATTCTCGTCGTGACGCCGGAGAAGATTATTTTTGACCAATCGATTTTTCGTACAGCGCCCCTATCCCATATCTTCAATGTATCCATTTAGCGTACGGTTATGCCATGACGCGGCAGAAAAGAAATTCACATTTACGTCAAATTCTGTTACAGTACGGGTTGTCGAGGGTTATTGTATGTGTTTGCTCAAAATATTCAGGAAAAACAATCGTGAAAAAAAATATAGAAAAGACAGGTTTTAATGCGATCAAGGAGTCCGTTTTGACCAACCGTATCACATGGTTCGCATTACTCCTTATTATGATTTTCACAGGCTTGGTTCGATATCGTCTGCTTGAAGTTCCGATGGAACGCGATGAGGGGGAATATGCTTATGCCGGACAACTGATGCTTCAAGGGATTCCACCTTATCAGGAAGTCTATAATATGAAACTGCCGGGGATTTATGCCATCTATGCGGGGATTATGGCGGTCTTCGGGCAGACCCATCAGGGAATTCACATAGGGCTTCTGCTGGCCAATCAGGCAACGCTGCTATTTGTGTTTTTGCTGGCCCGGCGATTATTCAATCCGCTGGCGGCGGCGGCATCGGCGGCTATATTCGCCTTGCTGTCGGTCAGTGGACCGGTCGATGGGGTATTCGCCAATGCAGAGCATTTTGTTATAGTTTTTGCTGTTGGCGGTCTGCTGATGCTCTGGCAGGCGATGTCCAAAGACAGCCAGTGGAGACTCTTTGTCGCGGGAATTCTACTGGGAATCGCTTTTATTATAAAACAGCACGGGTTTGCGTTTAGTGCGGCCGCAGGGGGGTATATTCTGCTGGATGCCTGGATACAAAAACCGGTTTCATGGCGTAAATTAATTCTCAGATTGCTGTCGCTGACGGGTGGGATTGCCGTTGTCGTTGCGGGGCTTTTCCTGGCGATGGTTTGGATGGGCGTTTTTGAGAAATTCTGGTTTTGGATGGTCGATTACGCCAGGACTTATGTGGCTCAGATACCGCTCAGCGAGGCATGGAATTGTTTTACTAACAGTTTTACTCCGATTGTCGGCTGTGCCGTACTGCTGTGGATTCTGATTGGTCTTGGAATTATCTGCCTGGCGACACGGATCCTTTGCGGACGTGTAAGACTATTTTTACTGGTGTATGCTATTTTGTCGCTTGTGGCCATCTGTCCCGGATTTTATTTCCGGCCGCATTATTTTGTTCTTTTATTACCCTGTGCGGCTCTGCTGGGGGGGGCGGCAATCTATGCAATTTCGCAATCTCGGCCGCGGATTGCCTGGCTGTCTAAACTGGTCCCGACGGCACTGATTATTGTCTGTCTTGGACAGACAGTCTATCTGCAGCGTCAGTTCCTGTTCCTGATGACGCCCGCGGAGGCGTGTCGTTTCAGATACGGTCCTAATCCATTTCCGGAGTCGCTTGAAATCGCTTCTTTTATCCAAAGTAATACAGTACCCGGCGATACGATTGCCATTTTAGGTTCGGAGCCTCAGATTTGCTTTTATGCGCAGCGTCGTTCCGCCAGCGGCCACATTTACATGTACCCGCTGATGGAAAATCATCCCTTTGCACTCCAGATGCAGAAAGAGTTTATCCGGGAGACGGAGGCTAAAAATCCAAAATATATGATTTTTGTTGATATCCCTGCGTCATGGCTGGTGCAACACAACTCTCATATGTTTCTATTTGAGTGGTTCGACCGTTATCAAAAGAACTTTCAGATGATGGGGGTTGTTGCGATCTATGAAAATCAGACGGTTTTTCATTGGGCTCCGAATATTCCGGCCTCCATCGATTCGCCTTTCGTGGTCGTTCTATTTGAACGTATCAAGGGACGTTGAGGCGGACATCGAACCAATTTAAAAAAACATCCGATTTTACAGGTGTATAAAATGCCGACTTTAAACGTATCAAAGTTTCAGCATTTATGAAAAAAGATGCGACGAAAAATCTGTTTGAATCTATGAATAAACCGGATTTGCCTCCGGGTAAAGTCATCCGTGTGGCCGTCGATACCGGCGCCGACAGCGAATTTGATTATCTCCTCCCCGACGGGATGGGCAGTATTGCCCCCGGCTGGCGCGTCGAGATCCCATTCGGCAAAAATAATAAACTCGTCGCCGCCTTCGTCGTCAAAGTCCTCACCGACCCCGACGAAATCGAAAAAAGTAAACGCTTCAGACTCAAAGCCGTCAAAAAAATCATCGATCCCGCACCGCTGCTCGATGACCGGCAGATGGCCCTTGCCCGGTGGATTGCCGAGTACTATGTCTGTCCGCTCGGCCAGGTGCTGGCCGCGATTGTCCCCGCCGCCGTCAAAAAAGACGCCGGCGCAAAAACCGAACACTGTATTTACCTGGCCCCGGCCGACACCAAAGCCCCGGCCCCCAAAAGCAAAAAACAAAAAGCCATCATCGAATTTCTCCGCACGCATCAGGCCATCGGCGGATCCGCCGCGATAGAAAAAAAATCCCTCCTGCACGACGCACAATGTACCGACGCCCCGTTAAAACAGCTCATCCGCAATGGTCTTGTAAAAGTCATTGCCCGCCGGACTATCGCCGCGCTGCCGGCCGTCCCAAAAGAATTTGCCGCCGAACCCAAACAAATCATACTCAACGCCGAACAGCAAAGAGCTTTCGACCACATCACCAGGCAGGTCCGCTCCGACCGCTTCGGCGCAACCCTGCTTTTCGGTGTCACCGACAGCGGCAAAACCGAAGTCTATATCCGCGCCATCGACGCCTGCATCCAAATGGGCAAACAGGCCATCGTTCTCCTGCCCGAAATCACCCTGACCGCCCAGACCGTCGAACGCTTCGAAAAACGCTTCAAAAAAATCGCCGTCCTCCACTCCGCCCTTACCGATTCCCAGCGCAACGCCCAGTGGCAAATGATTAAAGCCGGCGACGCCGATGTTGTCATCGGCGCCCGCTCCGCCGTCTTCGCGCCGCTGCAGCGCCTCGGCCTCATCGTCGTCGATGAAGAACACGAACCGTCCTACAAACAGGACACTGTTCCGCGCTACCACGGCCGCGACACTGCTATCAAACGTGCCCAGCTCGCCGGCGCCCATTGCCTTCTCGGCTCGGCAACCCCGTCGCTCGAAACCCTCGCCAATTGCCAAAGCAAATCGTTCTATACGATGCTCGAACTGCCGCACCGCGTGACGAAACAGCCGATGCCGCAGATGCAGCTTGTCGATATGACTGTCGCCTTTGAAGGCACAGGACAAAAATCGCCGCACATCCTCAGCCCGGCATTGCTGGCCGAATTAAAAAACACGCTCGAGCGAGGCCAACAGGCTATCCTCCTCCTCAACCGCCGCGGCTACAGCAATTACATCTATTGTCCCTCGTGCCGCCATTCACTGCATTGTATGAATTGCGACGTCACACTGACGTTTCATAAAGAACGCCGGATGAACACCCCCGAAGACACCGCCTTCGGCGCCCACGTCAAAGGCGGCTATGCCGTCTGCCATTATTGCCTGTCCAAAACGCTCGTCCCCGACAAGTGTCCGCTCTGCGGCAAACGAATGATGATGCTCGGCCTCGGCTCCCAGCGGCTCGAAGAGGAACTGGCCGCCAGACTCCCGCACGCCCGCATCCGCCGCGTCGATAGCGACTCCATGAGCGGACGGGACTACTACCGTGTCCTCGACGACTTCGCCGCAGGCTCAATCGACATCCTCGCCGGCACGCAAATCCTCGCCAAGGGTCTGCATTTTCCCAACGTCACACTCGTCGGCATCGTCAGCGCCGACACCTCGCTTTCCCTGCCGGACTTCCGCGCCAACGAACGCACCTTCCAGCTCATCAATCAGGTCGCCGGCCGTGCCGGCAGAGGCGACGCCCCCGGCCGGGTCATCGTCCAGACCTGGCTGCCCGACGCACCCGTCATCAAGTACGCCCTCAAGTACGATTTCGCCGGCTTTGTTAAAGACGAGATGCAGCATCGCAAATCCTGCTGCCTCCCGCCCGTCTGGCGGATGGCCATCATCCAGATGCGGGGGGCAAAATATGAGCAATTGGACGCCGCCGCCAAAGTGATGAGCGAGCGTCTGGCCCAGACAATCGCCCGCCTCGGCCTCGAAATCCGCGTTCGCGGCCCGATGCCCGCTATTATCAGCCGGATACAGAGCTATCACCGCATCCAGATTATCCTTGAGGCCCCGACGGCGGCGGACTTGCAAACCCTCTTTGCCGACCTCCGCATCCAGGCCCCCATCCGGCCAGCGGCACAGGTCTATTACGATGTGGACCCCATTTATGTATTGTAGCTTGCATTTTTCCACGCTCTCGTGTATAGTATCACCCTTTTACCGCAGGTGCCCCTAAAGGGTGCCATGCCCACGCTGGCGTGGGCATGAAAAATTGCTGTTGTAATTGCGGAGAGTAGCTCAGCTTGGATTAGAGCGCTGCGTTCGGGACGCAGAGGTCGCAGGTTCAAATCCTGTCTCTCCGATTTCTTTCCAAATTTGCGTTATTAGCAGAACGGTTCAAGACATCATGGCACGTTTTTGTATACCGTATTGAGCGTCCATATAACAGCAAGCACTGCCAAATTAGAAGTTGCATCATTTTCATGTCTTGTTATAAGTACACCATAATGAATGTTGCGTTAAAAAAGCTGCTATTTTCTTTTTGTGAAGGAATATTGTTTAGCATATGATTTAGAGAGAGCACTTCGGAATTTAATGTATGAATTTTGAGATTGAAACAATAATCGAGTTACTGCATATCATCAATTCCACGCACTCTCTGCGCGAACTAATGAAGAAAATAATTGAGCTTATCAGGAACAAAACGGGCTGCGAAGCCGTGGGGATACGGCTCCGAGAAGGCGAGGATTTTCCGTACTATGAAACGATAGGGTTTCCCGACGATTTTATTTTGCGAGAAAATAAACTTTGTGCCAGAGATCAAAAAGCTGAGCTGATTCGTGACAGCAATGGCAATCCTTTTGTTGAATGTATGTGCGGCAATGTATTGTGCAACCGCTTCAACCCATCGAAACCGTTCTTCACCGAACGGGGAAGTTTCTGGACAAATAGCACTACCGAATTGCTCGCAACTGCAACAGAAATAGATAGACAGGCTCGAACTCGTAACAGATGCCATGGAGAAGGATATGAATCTGTAGCATTGATCGCCCTTCGAGTAAGAAACGAGACTTTCGGCTTACTGCAATTTAACGACAGGCGAAAAAATCTCTTTACGCCAGCAATGATTGCGTCCTTCGAACAGCTTGCCGATAATATCGCTCTGGCACTCATGCAGCTTCGCAGCAGCGATGCGGCAACAAAAAGCAGTCAAATCTATCGGTCACTCTTTGAAACCGCAAACGATTCTATTTTCGTTGTTGACTGCCAGAGCCTCAGAGTAGTTGATGCCAATAAAGCCGCCTCTGAACTCTATGGTTACACGCACAATGAATTTTTACAGCTCAGCATTATTGATATTTCCGCAGAACTTATCCGAAGCAAACTATCCATAAAGAACGGTGATTGCAGAATTTCTCTGCGTTTTCACAAAAAGAAGAATGGTACGATTTTTCCAGTCGAGATTACCGGAGGTTATTTTGAACAAGATGGCATGCGATTTCAGGTTGCCTTTATACGCGATATCACCGAACAAAAGCTGACGGAAGAAATGCTGCTGAATACACAGGAGCGGTTTGCTCTATCAGTCAACGCGGGGCGAATTGGATTGTTCGAGTGGAACATTTTGACTGATGAAACATTTTGGACGCTGCAGCATGAAATTATTTTCGGCTATCTTCCTACTGCTACTACTACTACTACTACGGCTCACACTTACGAAGACTTTGCGCAGCGAGTTCACCCTGACGACCTCGCTGCTGTCGAAGAAAAAATCCGCCGCGCGAAAGCGGAGCACACGGTTTATGAGGCAGAATACCGCGTTATCTGGCCCGACGGAAGTATTCATTGGATATATGGGCGCGGACAGTATTATTATGACAGTAAAGGTGAAGCCGTGCGAATGCTGGGGGCTGTGGTGGATATTACTGATCACAAGATGGCAGAAAAGGAGCTGGCTGAAAGCGAAGAGCGCTATCGCAACCTTTTTGAATCGATGAATGAAGGTTTTGCTCTTTGTGAGATGATATACGACCAAACAGGCAAGCCTGTCGATTTTCGTTATTTGAATGGGAACACTGCTTTTGCGCGGATAAGTGGTTTGCCTGTTGAACGGGTGCTTGGTCGAACTATCAAAGAAATTCTGCCGGCCATCGAGCCGTTCCGGATAGAGGCGTACAGCCATGTGATAGAAACTGGTCAGGGCGAGCGCTTTTACAATGAAGTGAAAGAGCTTGGAAAGCATTTTGAGGTTTATGCGTGGCGGGCAGGTGTGAGGCGTTTCGCAGCCGTTTTCCACGATATTACCCGGCGCGCAGTTTTCCAAAACAAAGTTTCTCTTCTTACCAACCGTGAACGGCAGGTGATGGAGCTTATAATCGCCGGAAAATCCGACAAACAAATTGCTGCCGAACTTGGCGTAACCCAGCGTGCCATATCTTTTCACCGCACTCATATTCTCAAGAAAATACAAGTATCCTCGACAGTCGAACTTGCCGAGTTGGCCATAAAATCTACGTGAGCCAAACAGTAGATTTTTCCCTGTCTTTTTCTGTCGGTACGGTACTGCAATCTACCAAAATAGAAGCACTTAAAATCAAAATAGAGCGTACTGTTAGATATTCAAAGTCCGATAGACAATATAGGCTATGCCGTAATTGCTAACTGGAATCGAGGTACAAAAATGAAAACAGTTTACCTCCTTAAAAGAGTTTCAGAAGTATTGAGTGTGTGTATATTCTTGGCAGGTCTTACCGTACTGATAGGCTGGATTCTTGATATCCCCATCTTAAAAAGCATATCGCCTAAATTCGTTACAATGAAAGCAAATACGGCTATCTGTTTTATTTTGATTGGCTTATCGCTATGGCTGTCGCAGGAAAAACGTATGGCCAGCCGGTTATGCCGCTTAATCGCCACTCTCTGCTCATTTATCATTTTTGTTACAGGATTTCTTACATTCACTGAATATATATTTGGATGGAATCTTGGCATCGACCAGCTTTTATTTAAAGAGTCGGCCGCCGCTGTCTTAACGAGCTCACCGGGAAGGATGGCGTTAAATACTTCAGTCGTCTTTACAGTAACAGGCATTGTGCTATTTATGATATGGTCCAAGTCCGTATTCTTTCAGTATCTCGCCCAGTTTCTGATTCTTTTGACTGGCATCATTGCCCTTTTATCATTTGTGGGATATTTGTATGGAGCAAGTCTTCTCTATATCGGCTCGCGCTTTAGTACAGCCATGGCGCTGCACACCACCGTATTATTTATGACGTCCTGCATAGGCTGTCTGTTTGCAAAACCTGAGCAGGGATTGATGAAAAATGTCGCCAGTGATTACTTTGGCGGAATGATGATCCGGCGGCTGCTGCCGGTAATTATTATAATGCCGATTATTATCGGCGGATTGGAAATTCTCATAAACAAGTTGGCAAAATATGATGATCCAGACACTGCAGAAGCCCTGACTGGAGTTTTAAATATTCTGTTAATCAGCGTATGCGTGTATATTTTTTCCATTTATCTCAACAGATTGGATGCCAAACACAGAGCCGTCGAAAAATTACTGAGGCAGAACGAAGCCAAATACAAGACACTTTATCAGTCGTCGCGGGACGCAATCATGATGCTTGCTCCTCCAACATGGAGTTTTATAGCGGGCAATGCCGCGACAGTCGAATTGTTTAGAGCCAAAGACGAACCGGACTTCATTAGTCATGCCCCTTGGGAGGTTTCACCTGAGTATCAGCCTGATGGGCAGCCTTCCTTACAAAAAGCTAAGAAGATGATAGAACAGGCAATGATGAATGGTTCTAATTTCTTTGAGTGGCGGCACAAACGGCTTGACGGAGAAGAATTCCCCGCCACGGTGTTGCTGACTGCCATTTTTTTAGAAGGTAAGCAGCTTTTGCAGGCAACGGTAAGAGACATCTGTGAGGAAAAGTTGGCAGAGGAAACGCTGCAAAAGGCCAATTGGCAGCTTATAGAACAGAATAAGCTAAAGAGCAAAATTATTGACACCGTTACGCATGAACTGCGCACGCCGCTTTGCATATTCAAAAATATTATATCCAATGCACTTGCCGGCGTAATGGGGGAAATCTCGCCAAAGCTCCGAAGCAATCTTGTTATGGCTGATGAAGCGGTAAACAGGCTTGCCGGAATTGTCTCCGATTTTATGGACACTGCAAAAATTGATGCCGGAAAAATGCAGTTGCATTGTAAGAAATTTGCCATACAAACGGCCATTGAAAAAACCGTAAAAGCGTTTTGTCTGCTTGGCGAGGAAAAAAATATTCGGCTAAATATAATGGCGCCGGAATATCCGTTGATTGTTGATGCCGACTACGACCGCATAATTCAGGTTCTGACCAACCTAATCGGCAACGCCGTCAAATTCACTCCAAACAACGGCCAAATAATCATCAGGGTTAAAGACCTCGATACGGAAGCCGCCGTTGAAGTCGAGGATAATGGAATTGGAATTGCAAATAATGACATAGACAAAATATTCAGCCGCTTTGTGCAGATAGAGCAGATTGTGGGTTCCGGTCAGCATGGCACAGGTTTGGGGCTTTCAATTTCAAAGAGCCTTGTCGATATGCATGGCGGGCGCATCTGGGTCGAAAGCACTCCAGGCTGTGGAAGTAATTTCTGCTTTGTCCTGCCAAAGCTCCATGAGCTCGTCGTAGTTGATGAACTAAGCAGAAATGAAAAAAGCTAATTATAAAGTATTTCAGTAAAACTCTTTATTTTGCCGACAGTTTCTGCTTAACTGCAATCTGCGCCTCTTAAAAGATGTCAAAAAGCGAAATAACCGTTAAGCATACTTTCTTGCAAGTTCTTGTAATAACTGAAGTTCTGGGTTATTATTCAAGCTGATTTCTAAAAAAGCGGCAAGCAAAGGTTCAAACGAAGGACAGTCACCCCGATTCGTCCCCCGTTTCTGTCCATGTCATTCCAGCGAAAGCCGGAATCCACTCTCCATTTTACAATCCACTATTGTCAATTTACAATTTTATCCTTTTCCCTTTTCCCCTTTTTTGCGGTATAATTCCACTGTTTCCGTTCAAAAAGGAGATACAAATATGAAAGCCAAACAAAATGTCACTCTGTGGATATGTGGAATTTCAATACTGGTCTTCGGTATGGGTATTGTTGGGGCAACCCAGCCTTTTGAAAATTTGCCGCAGGATACGGTTCTTGCGGAAGTTCTCGGCCAAAAAGTGTGCCTTAAAGATATAGAGCCTGGTTCTGAGGTAAAGGAAAAACATCAGGATGCGGCCGGCGGTTTCAGTCTGTGGTTAAAACAAACCAGGGCGTCAAACCTGGGCCGTTATTTCAGGCCTTTATGGGATGATTATGCAAAGGAAAAAGGGCTGGAAGTAACAGACCGGGAGGTGAATGAATACAAGGAAAGAATGATTCATTTTATGACGGACCAAAAGGAGAAATGGAACAGAAAAAAAGATGATCTGGCAAAAGAGCTTATTGCTGAAAATCTGAAGGATGACAAAAAAGCGCAGCTTGAAAAAAGTTTCAATTTGTACAAAGGGCTTATTGAAAGAACGCCTGATACGGAAAGTATTTATCATAGCGCCGATAGTAATACTGCTAAATTGATTGATGATTCAACTAAATCATTCATTCTGGATTGGAAGATCAGGAAAGAATTGTATAAACAGTATAAGGGGCGGGTCATTTTCCAGCAGGCCGGCCCCGAACCCCTTGACGCTTTCAGACTCTTTTTTGAGGAGCAGCAGAGAAAGAGCAAATTTAAGTTTTTCAATAAAGACGCGGAAGATTTATTCTGGGATTATTATAAGAGCCAAAACCATACTTTTTGCAAAGACCTAAATGAAGCCGAAAGGCTCATGAGCACTCCATGGTGGCTAAAGGAAAAAGAGGAGGATGATTATGATACGGAAGCCGAATGGGGCGAAGAAGCAAGCGGCTTTCAAATCAGAATCGAAGGAGATTCAGGAAGAAGAGCATTTTATTCTGATAAAATTCCGGTCTTTAAAATAGATTTATTGAACACAGGCGACAAAACGTTTGCCTGCGCTGCATTAGAACAATTCTGTGAGGTTGGAGTGGATGGAAAGTGGTATAAATGGAACGGCCCTGCGGCGGCAGACGTGCTTGCCGGAATGTTAAAACCTAAAAATGTGAATTACGATTTCCTCGTCATTAAACTGACTGAAAATTGGGGATTAAAATCGCCCTCGACAAAAGAGGATAAAAGTCAAACCATTCCTTTATCTTTAGGAACTCATAGTATCCGGGTAAAGTACAAAACAATGCCCCGGCCGGACTCCCCGGCGGCGGAAGCCGTCAGCAATTCTTTGAAATTTCAAATAATCGCACCAAGGTCCGCCGCAGGCGGATAGGAGAAATAAAGAGGGAGAAATAAAGGGGTCAGGTATGCTCTGTAGAAAACCTGTGTTTTGGAGCCCCGAAGGGTTTAAATAAAATAGCCGGTGGTGGAAACCCCCGGAAAGAATGGATTCCTTTCCTTTTTTTGAGCACCGAAGGGGCGGCACATGTTCAGCTTTTCTACAGAGCAGGTCAGGTACATTTTTTTTGTAAACCCTTTATAAAACCATTGCTTAAATTTCTATTTCTCCATCCTGTTCCATCGGTCCTATTAGACCTATAAGCCCCATTAGTCCTACCCCGCCTGAAATTTTCTTGTTTATACTGTTAATTTCTCAATTCTCAATTCTGCATTCTCAATTCGCAACACGTTTTATCCTCTTGAGTTAAGTTCTTGCACCTCCTCATCCCTGCATACCTGTATACCTGTATATCTACATACCTTTTGTCTATCGCCTTCTCCCTTTTTTCTCTCTGTGACAATCTGCGTCAATCTGTGGTTTATGTTATTTCAACACAATTGCGATTTCACTATCCTGCTATATTTAAGTATTCCGAAAAATTTTAACTCGTTTTCCTATAAAGACTTACAGTTTTTACGCCATCCAAAAATCACGAATTTTCGACACCGCCACGCAAGTCCATGGTAATTACAGTGGGCCGTTTTTCCGCCCCCGTGGTTCTTTGAAATATAGGTGTGAATTTTACCCCGGCCGCGGGCCGTCCTAATTCTTGTATACTTGTATTCCTGTATACCTGTATTCTTCTTCTTTTCTATCTCTGTGTCCCCTGTGTTCTCTGCGGCAAAAATGAAATATCTAAATCCTGTTTATCCTGCCTGCCCTGCGAAGCCTTGGCGAAGCAGGGTAAATCCTGTCAAAAAAGTTTTTTTGACAAAACAAACCCAATTCAAAAATTGATAACTTATTACACAGAAAGGACTAATCCAAAAATCGCCCAAAAAAAGCAAACCCAAACAAACCCATTTAACCCAATTTGGAAGAACCCCAATATGTGTTGTGCCGTTAACAAAAAAGGCCTGACGGGGTTGCCGACAGGCCTTTTTTTATTCAGAATAAACGGGGTAGCCGCTTATTTCTTACACTTGCCTTTGCAGCAGCACGGATTTTTCACCGCGGCCTGGGCTGCGGCCAGGCGGGCAATCGGTACGCGGAACGGCGAGCAGGATACATAATCCATTCCGACCTTGTGGCAGAACTTCACGCTGACCGATTCGCCGCCGTGTTCGCCGCAGATACCGACCTTGAGGTCTTTGCGTGTGGTCCGGCCTTTTTCAATAGCCATTTTAACCAGCATGCCAACGCCGTCCTGATCAAGGCTCTGGAACGGGTCTGCCTTGAATATGCCTTTGCCGCCTTCTTTTTCGGTGGCGACATAAACCGGCAGGAATCGTCCGGCGTCATCACGGGACAGGCCAAGCGTCATCTGGGTCAGGTCGTTGGTGCCGCAAGAGAAGAATTCGGCAACTTCCGCAATCTGGTCGGCCAGCAGGGCGGCACGCGGAATTTCAATCATGGTGCCGATCATGTATTTGACCTTTGCTTTTGCGGCTTTAATCAGACCGTCCGCCAGTGCACGGGTCTGAACAACCTGAATGGCGAGTTCTTTCTTGTCGATGGTCAGCGGAATCATGATTTCCGGCAGCACTTTAATTCCCTTCTTGGCGCAGGCGATGGCGGCATTGATGATCGCGGTGACCTGCATATCCAGAATTTCCGGATACGTGATGCACAAACGGCAGCCGCGGTGGCCGAGCATCGGGTTGGATTCGTGAAGCTGTTCGCAGCGATGCTTTATCTTCTCAACGGAAATGCCGGTGACGTTGCTGAGCTTCTTGAAGCCTTCATCGTCTTTCGGGGTGAACTCATGCAGCGGCGGGTCAATCAGGCGAATGGTTACCGGTTTATTGTTCATTGCCGCAAAAATACCTTCAAAGTCACTCTGCTGGAACGGGAGCAGTTTATTGAGAGCGGCCTTGCGGGCTTCCAGGCTTTCGGCAACAATCATTTCCTGCATCGCAAGTCTGCGTTCTTCGGTTTCGAAGAACATGTGCTCTGTTCTGCAAAGACCAATACCTTCAGCGCCCATCTTGATGGCATTGACGGCGTCAGCCGGGGTGTCGGCATTTGTGCGGACTTTCAGGGTTCTGATCTCATCGGCATACTTCATGATGGTCTGATATGCGGCAGGCTGTTCCGGCATCTGCAGAGAAAGCTTGCCAAGATAGACATCGCCGGTATTGCCGTCAATCGTAATAAAATCACCCTGCTTGATGACCTTGTCGCCGATTTTCATGCTCTTTGTATCGTAATTAATATCCAGTACTTCACAGCCTACAACGCAGCACTTGCCCCATCCGCGGGCAACCACCGCAGCGTGGCTGGTTTTGCCGCCGGTTGCGGTCAGAATACCCACTGCGGCGTGCATACCGCCGACGTCTTCGGGGCTTGTTTCTTTTCTGACCAGGATGAGTTTTTCGCCCACTTCAGCCATTACTTCGGCTTCCGCGGCGGTGAAAACAACCTTGCCGCCGGCAGCACCCGGAACGGCGTTAATACCGGTTGCAATTTTTGTTGAGGACTTGGCGGCCTTGGCGTCAAGCTGAGGATAGAACAAACGTTCAATATCTTCCGGCGTAATTCGTGCAATGGCGTCTTCTTTGGTCAGCAGTTTTTCTTTCACCATATCGGCGGCAATTTTGAATACGGCGGCCGCGGTGCGTTTGCCGGTGCGGCACTGGAGCATATACAGTTTTTCTTCCTGCACGGTAAATTCAAGGTCCTGCATATCTTTATAGTGTTTTTCGAGCTGCAGGCGAACCTGGCAGAGCTGCTTGTAAGCCTTGGGCAGGAGTTTGCCAAGATCAGCGAGTTTCAGCGGTGTCCTGATGCCGGCAACCACATCTTCGCCCTGGGCATTGATCAGGCAATCGCCGTAGAATACGTTCTCGCCGGTATTGGGATCGCGGGTGAAGCATACGCCGGTTCCGCTGTTATCGCCCATATTTCCGAAGACCATCGTCTGCACGTTGACGGCGGTTCCTTTCAGATCGCTGATTTTTTCCACACGACGATAAGTCACGGCCTTGTCGGCTTCCCAGCTTCCAAATACAGCGCCGATGGCGCCCCAAAGCTGTTCATACGGATCCTGCGGGAACCCCTGACCTTTCATGTTTTCAGAATAGAATTTTTTGAAATCTTCGCAAAGCCCTTTGAGGGCCTGTGCGTTTAATTCGGGGTCGGTCTTGACGCCGGCTTTTTGTTTGGCGTGATGCAGCATTTCTTCCATCGGTTCCTTGGAAAGCCCCATCGCGGTTGTGCTGTACATCTGGATAAATCTGCGATAGGCGTCATACGCAAAGCGGGGATTATCGGTTTTTTTTGCCAGCCCTTCCACGGACAGGTCGTTGAGACCGAGGTTCAAAATAGTTTCCATCATACCCGGCATCGAGCGGGCGGCACCTGAACGCACGGAAAACAGCAGCGGGTCATTGACGTCGCCGAATTTTTTACCCATTGCTTTTTCGACTTTTGCCATATTTTCACGAACCTGGCTTTTCAATTCATTGGAAATCTTTCTGCCAAATCTGTAGTATTCTTCGCAGTTGGGAACTGAAATCGTAAATCCCGGTGGAACCGGCAGACCGGCGGCAGTCATATCGGACAGACCGGCGCCTTTACCGCCAAGAATCATTTTTCTTTCGCCTTCTGTTTTGGCGACAGTCATGCCTTCGGCTTTCCCGCTGCCGAAGAAGAACACTGTTTTTTTCGCCTTGGCTGAAGTCTTCGCCGCGGCTTTCGCTTTTGCCTTTGCCATGTTTCTGTTTCTCCTATTCTTAAAAACAAACTGTTTGTTATGGCGTTTTCGGTATAGTCCCCGACCGCCGGGGTATTGTTTCTGTTTTCCATACAGTCAAAGAGCGACAAATATAGCCAGTCCGGCTGGCCCTGTCAACCCAAAACCGATAGGGAAGCATTTACATGCGGATTATGAAAGATTTGCCTTTAAATTGACGTTTTTCGATTGGTCATTGTCGACTGAATAAGTCTGATATCGATGATAGTAGTTTGCTTTCATATCGAAAAAAGGGAATCTTGTTGCTTAGTCAAGCGTCAATTTTGTATAATTATACCCATTCCACCTGGAAATGTCCAGTTAGGCGGCCGCAATGATTTCGAAATTTTCGGTTAGCAGAGTTCGCAGCGCCACTCGATGGTCCTTGATATTGGCAAAGAATCCC
>Ga0194119_10001435_pt1 | contig 43185 bp, 48 predicted proteins | sample TA2MahC100mmetaG_FD_148620 | JGI IMG/M metagenome (GOLD analysis project Ga0194119, IMG submission 148620) | Freshwater microbial communities from Lake Tanganyika, Tanzania - TA2015018 Mahale Deep Cast 100m | ecosystem: Environmental > Aquatic > Freshwater > Lake | place: Tanzania: Lake... | reverse complement strand
GACGATCAGGTGATGGACTCCCCCAGGATAATCAATCCTTGCTCTGCGAGGCATGAATAACACTTTATTAATCTCTTTCCGATATGTCAACTTATATTTTTATGGACGTCCCCCTTGTATATGACTTGGTCTGAAACTGGCATGCCACCTCAAAGAACGAGGCCTTCAGGTGATGGTCCTCGAGAAGGAACCAAAACTGGCAGCGAGGATGTTTGATCTGAAGGCTTCTCGGCTCGTTGAGGAAAAGTTACGGGAAGGGGGGCTGGGGATCGAGACGGACGTCGAGGTCGTGGAGATCTTGAATAAGGAAGGGTGGGTTTCGGGAGTCCGTCTTAAGGACGGTCGCTTATTTTCCTGTCAGAGAGTGATTGAAGCCGTGGGGGTAAGGCCAAATACTCAATTCCTCAATGGCTCTGGTATTGATTTAGAAGGTGGCGTCCTTGTCAATGAACGAATGGAAACGAATCTCCCTGGTGTCTATGCAGCAGGAGATGTAACCATGACCAAGGATTCGATCAACTCCGAATGGGTGAACAATGCCACCTGGTCTGCTGCGACCCGCCAGGGAAGGGTCGCAGGCTCAAATATGGCGGGAGGAGATCAGAGGTACATCCATAACTTCAATCTCAATTCCGTCGACCTCTTCGGCCTCCGGGTGGTGGCTGCCGGACACCCGTTTTATGAAAGTAAACCCGGCATCGATGTGTTTATTCACGATCAGGGGAAATCCTGCCGGAAGGTGGTCATCAGAGAAGGGAGGTTAATCGGATTTATTTCAGTCGGAGATGTCTCTAAAGCGGGCTTTGTCTTGAGTCTGATGAAGAGAGGGATTGAGTTATCTCGGGATGAGTGGGATCGCCTCCTCTCTTCTCGGACACCACAGTATGAATTGCCTCCACACCTTGGTTTCAAGCATGGGTTTCTGTTTCCCCTCACCCCCTCGCTCTCCCCTCTGGGGAGAGGGGAAGGGTGAGGGGTTCCATTAGATTGAGGAGAATCTTATGAAATACCCCAATTTGTTTCAACCGCTTCAGATGGGAATCATCAGGCTCAAGAACCGGTTGGTCATGTCTCCCATGACCATGAACTACGCTACTGAGGAGGGGCTTGCCACAGAGAAACTGATTCATTACTACTTGGAGAGGGCCAAAGGGGATGTCGGCCTGATCATCGTTGAAGGGACATTCTTTAGAACCGAAGGCAAGGGCTACAGGAATCAACTCGGCCTCTCCTCTAAGGAACATGCCAAGAGGCTCCGTAAGTTGACCGAGATGATCCATGGGTTGAATAATGATGTCAAGATCTTCATCCAGATTCACCATGCCGGACCAAGGGCTAATTCAAAAGTGACAGGACTTCAGCCTGTAGCTCCTTCTGGGCTGCCAGCCTATCCGGGAGCAGAAGTTCCCCTGGCTCTCACTGAAAAAGGGGTCAAGGAATTAATTGAAGCACATATTGAGGCAGCTAACCGCGCAAAAGAGGCTGGTTTTGACGGCGTCGATATCCACTGTGCGCACGGATATCTGGTTCCCTCTTTTTTCTCCCCCCTTTCTAATCGAAGAAGTGACGCATACGGAGGAGATCTCTCGGGGCGAACTCGCTTTCTCTTGGAGATGATTCATGGAATAAAGGAGGGGTTAGGAAAGGATTTTCCGCTTACCATCAAGGTTAGCGGGGATGAGTTTATTGAAGGGGGATTGGGCCTTGAGGAGATGACCCAAATTGTTCTCCTCGCCGAGCAGGCAGGAATCGACGGCGTGATGGTTTCAGCTGGCTCGGTAGGAGCGAAGAAGGTGGGTGACTTGAGCCAGGCCCACAAGGTGTTACGAACACTGCCGATGATGACAGAACATGGATGCCTTGCTCCCTTGGCTGCGCATATGAAGAAGGCCCTTCGGGTTCCGGTCATCACCGTCGGGAGAATTAGTCATCCTGCATTGGCCGAGGAGATCATCGTCCATAAAAAGGCCGATCTGGTGGCCATGGGGCGATCCCTTCTCGCTGATCCCTATTTGCCACAGAAGGCTTTCGAGGGCAAGGAAGACGAGATCCGCCCCTGCATTGCCTGTAACGAAGGATGCTACAAACGGATCTTCGAGCAGTTGGACATCCAATGTTCGGTCAATCCAATGCTCGGTCGAGAAAAAGAGATCCTCATCGGTCATGCAGTCGAGTCAAAGAAGATCTTTGTGATTGGAGGCGGTCCGGCAGGATTAGAGGCTGCCTATGCAGCATGGGAGAGGGGGCATAAGGTTTCTCTCATTGAGAGGAATAAAGAATTGGGAGGCCAATTGAATCTGGCCTCACTTCCCCCTGGAAGAAAAGAGATTAAACGATTCACGAATTTTCTTCTAAATCGGATCAAGAGGACAGATGTCAAGGTGATCACGGGAAGGAAAGGCGTGATGCCCTTCATTAAGAAAAGCCAACCGGACGTCGTCATATTGGCGACAGGAGCCCATCCCCGATCGCAGGATATTCCAGGTCTGCAGAAAAGCCGCGCCATGACGGCATGGGAGATACTCGCTGACGAGAAAAAACCCAAAGGGGCTTGCCTTGTCTTAGGAGCAGGATTGGTGGGCTGTGAGATAGCAGATTCCCTTAGCGAGAAAGGGATGAAGGTGATTCTTGTGGAGGTCCTTCCGGAGATAGCAGCAGGAGCCGACGCAGATACAAAAGCCTATTTCGATATGAGATTCAAGAAGAAGGGTGTAGAGATTCACACTGGGACTTCACTTCAGCGAGTGAAAGGAGAAACCGCCATCCTGCGACGTGGTGACGACGAAATCAGCGTTGAAGTTCGGACGCTGGTCTTCGCAGTTGGTGCCGAACCAAATGATAGACTTTATAATGAACTCATATCCTCTGGATCATCGGTTATAAAAATCGGTGACTGCGTAAAACCGCGCACTCTTTTGGAAGCTGTACAAGAAGGATTTCAGGCTGGAAGCACGCTTTAAAGATCGACTGGACATTAGAATTTAGTCGACATTGGCTCTTTTCTACTCCCTTAGGTAAAAAGCGATTATCGGGTAGAACGTCCTCCACGTGAGGGCACCACGAGAGAATCCGCAAGAATTTTTGGTCCCTATCCAGAATCTAAAATCGTCTAAATCATGCCCTCGATTTCCCGAACCGTTTTTCTTCCTGGCATGGGCCTATTAATGGCTTTTAAGTAATATTTTAAAAAGTAAAGCACTGCTTAAAAAAATATTGACAAAAAAATTCAATTGTGATATGGACTATTCTCCAAATGGATGAGATTGGTAAGAAATTTCGTGAAGCAAGAAAGAGAATGGGAGCTACGCTAAGTGAGGTCTCTCAAAAGGCAGGGTGCACCCCTGCATTTCTCTCACAGGTAGAAAGAGGTTTGACAGATCCATCTCTTTCTATGCTTAAAAAAATAGCAAATGCGTTACAAGTAAACATTATTGAATTATTTACACAATCTATTCCAGAAAAAGTTGTCATAAGAAAAAATGAGCGTCTAAAAATAGAATTTCCTACTTCAAAAATGCTTGCGGAAGTTCTGGCACCTGGAATTTCAACTAAAAAAATGGAGGCTCGTTATAAGACAATTCAATCAGGAGGTGGATCAGGTGGAGTCTATTCTCATAATGGGGAAGAACTTGGTTTCATTATAAAAGGAACCTTCATTCTAACGATAAATGGGCAAGAATATCATTTGAGAAAGGGGGATAGTTTTTATTTTGCTTCTGCGAATGAGCATGGGTTTAGAAATAATGGAAAGAACGAAGCTGTTGTTCTTTGGGTTACCTGTCCTCCGAGTTTTTGATGTATGTTTTTGCTTTTAATTCCACAATTAAAGTTATTTTGTAAGAAATACGCTGATTTAATTTACAAACGATACATTTTACTACCTGATAAGTTAGGGGGACAGACTAATTTCAAAATGAAAGGGGGGATCTATTATAAACCCATTGTTAGAAGCGGAAGGTATTTAAATTCCACGCTTTTCATTGCTAAAGGAGGTGCAAAATGAGACCCGTTAAGATTCTATGTGTTGGTATTCTTTTCTTGGGATTGATGGCAACGAATTCTTCAGATGCCGCCTCGCCAGCAAAAGAACAATACAAGATTGGTGTATGCTTGGCACTAACTGGACCGCTAGCTGCACTCGGGGATCCAGAGTTAAAAGGAGCAAAACTGGCAGTAGAAGTGATTAATGAAAAAGGAGGTGTTCATGGGCGTCTGATAGAACTTATCATTGAAGATGATGCAGGGAAACCTGAGCTATCGGTGGTTAAAGGCAGTAAGCTGATAACGAAGGATGAGGTGTTGGGGATTTTTGGTGGTACAACGGGTGATGCTTGCATGGCTATTGCTTCAATTGCCGAAAAAAAGAAGATCCCTTTCATAAGCCCGACTGGTTTTGGCGGCGACGAGATACAAAGAGGATATAAATATAACTTCCTCTGTATACCTGACTACGATGATGCAGTCGAAGCGATCATCAAATATGCAAAGGCAGAATTCAAATGTAACAGGTTTGGCCTCTTGCGACTGACTCGATTTTGGGGGGTTCAAGCTTCCAGGGCATTTCATAAATTTAAGAATAAATATGGTATTGAGGTTGTTCGAGAGGAGACCTGTGCGGATGGGGATAAGGATTTTACGCCCCAGCTAACAAACATAAAAGCGGCAGAACCTTGTGCCATTTGCATATGGGCTTCAGCGCCTGCAGCGCAGATTGCAATTAAGAACGCACGACATTTAGGTATTTCTGTCCCCCTACTGGGAAACGTCGTTTTTGCATCTAAGAAGACACCCGAGATCGCAGGCGAAGCCGCAGAAGGAGTCATTGCAGCTGCAACGATGATATGGACGGACCCACTACCTCGACAACAAGAATACGTTGAGAGATTTACGCGAAAGTATGGGATGCCCCCCGATATGTGGGATGCGATGGGGTACGATGGCATAATGCTCTTCACAAAGGCTATTGGGAGTCTACCTGAGGCTAAAGTGAATAGGGAGAACATACGCGGTGCTTTGGAAAAAATTCCGATATATGAGGGTGCAAGTGCAATTTTCAAATATTCCCAGCTTCGGTGGCCAATTGCTGAAAGCTGGATCATGATTTCAATAAAAGAGGGGAAATTCTATCGCATACCCTTTAAATGGTAATGGGAATTGGTGAAGGAGAGATGACTAGGAGCCAGATCCTCCAGTTCGTGATATCGGGAATCACTCAGGGGAGCATCTATGCAATGGTGGCTCTCGGTTTCACGATCATTTTTAGAACCACGCGTATTGTGAACTTCGCGCAGGGTGATTTTGTTATGTTTGGGGCAATGTTGGTGGCAACCCTTCATAACTTGTTCCATATTTCCTTGCTCCCTTCTATATTGCTCTCCATCTTGATTGTTGCCATGATCGGTGGTGCGATGGAGATCACAATGATATATCCTCTTAAGGGTGTAGGTATTTTTCCGTTAGTTATGATCACCCTTGGAGCTTCCATTATCTTCAATTCTTCCTCCCTTTTGATATGGGGGGTAGATCCCTTACATCTCAAAGGCTTTTCAGGGGATAACCCAATTCGATTCTATGGGGCCACCCTCATGCCTCAGACTTTATGGATTGTGGGAGCAATCGTCTGTGTGGCGGTGGCCCTATTCTCATTTTTTCGATACACAAAAATAGGACAGGCGATGCTTGCATGTTCGATGAACGATGAAGCAGCCGCTTCTGTTGGAATTAACGTGCGCATGATGGTGCTATCTTCGTTTATCCTTTCTGCCGCCTTGGGAGGCTTAGGTGGAGTACTAATCGTTCCCATTACAATGGTAATGTTTGATATGGGAGTGCTGATGACATTAAAAGGGTTTGCAGCCGCTATCCTGGGGGGACTGGGGAGTGCCCCAGGGGCCGTCGTTGGCGGTATCGTACTTGGTCTCGCAGAATCTCTCAGCTGCGGGATAGTATCTTCTGGCTATAGGGATTCAATTACTTTATTTGTTCTGATTTTGGTCTTGTTAGTAAGACCATCGGGCATTCTTGGCTCGAGGTTCATAAAGAGATAAATGATAACTATACGTTTACTATTAAGAGGGCTTTTTCATAAGAGAATACTCACAGGTGTTGGGATAGGGGTGCTACTGGTCTTCCCTTTCATATTTTCCCGTGAATATTTAATAAACGTGTCAATCTTTACTGGGATTTTTGTAGTCCTTTTAGTCGGCCTGAGTCTTTTTATTGGACATGTTGGACAGTTTTCTTTTGCCCAGGCAGCTTTTTATGGGATGGGAGCCTATACCTCTTCACTCCTGACAACCCGACTTGGGGTGGCGGTTTGGTTGGGATTTTTGGCGGCAGGAGCATTACCTGGCCTTACGGCTTATGCGATCGGATCCCTAACCCTGAGGCTTCGTGGTTATTACTTAGCAATGGTAACGCTTGCATTGTGTGGGATATTTCATGTCTTCGTTACAGAACAGTACTCGATAACAGGAGGTCCCTCTGGAGTTTATGGAATCCCACCACTGTCCTTCGGGAAAATAAGAGTGGAATCTGCCGCAAGTTATCATTATGTAGTCTGGACAATTGCTGTTCTGAGCTTAATATTCTCGAGGAATATTACTAAGTCAAGAGTTGGCAGGGCACTGAAGGCAATAGAAGGCAGCGAAGATGCAGCAACGGTGCTTGGCATAGATGTCTCAGGTTATAAAATAAAAATTTTCACTTTGACTGGTGTTAGTGCAGGCATTGCAGGCAGTCTATTTGCGCACTACGTAACTTACATCGCTCCAGGGAATTTTACCTTGGATCTTTCAATTTGGCTTGTTGTTATTCTTGCAATTGGAGGAGTCCGGAATATATCTGGAGTGGTGATGGGTGCTGGATTTACAACTATCTTTCCATTTCTATTGGGCCCTTATCAAAAATATAACATGCTTGTTTTTGGAATCATACTTGTGCTCGTACTAATGTTCTTACCGGGCGGGATAACCGGGGTAATTGGAAGAAAAATCGAAGGAGCGAAAGCAAAACTGTTGGTTTAATCCACGATACCCTCGACATGGCACTGTTAGATATATTTAATTTGACAAAAAACTTCGATGGATTGGTTGCCGTCGACAACGTAAATTTTAGCGTTGGCGAGAGGACGATTACCGCTATAATTGGACCGAATGGTGCGGGCAAGACCACTGTATTCAACATGATCTCAGGGTTGGGGAAACCTACGTCAGGAAGCATCATTTTTGACGGGCTAGAATTGACGAAAGTGAAAGAATACAAGTTATGCGGTATGGGTATTGGTAGAGTGTTCCAAATTCCTAAAATTTTTGGGGAGTTGAGTGTTCTCGAGAACGTCATGGTCGGTTTTCATGCTCAGACAAGATCGGATCTTGTCAAGACGGGATTGCATTTGCCAAGTATGGTAAGAGAAGAGAATATGATTCGGGAATGGGCGTTAAAGAAGCTCGAGATGTTCAATCTATTGGAGAGCGAGGAGAAATTGGCAGGGACCCTTCCATTCGGGAATCAACGTCTTTTAGAAATCGCCCGTGCTTTGGCAACCGAGCCCAAATTACTTTTGTTAGACGAACCAACTGCGGGGTTAACCCCAGCAGAGACCGAGGTTCTGAAGAACAGAATCCTCACGATAAGAGACTCAGGGACAACGATCCTAATCGTGGAGCACAATCTTAGTATGGTATTTAGCATTTCGGATCACGTGATCGTTTTGAATTATGGGAAAAAAATTTTTGAGGGTCCTCCCACATTGGTAAGAAGAAATCCAGAGGTAATCGATGCATATATCGGCAGACGAGGATTAAAATAGGCAATCATGCTTCATGTGCAAAATATATCCTCCCAGTATGGTTCCATTATCGCCCTTAAAGAAGTTTCAATCAAAGTGAACGAAGGGGAGATGGTTACAGTAATTGGACCAAATGGAGCCGGCAAGACGACGCTATTAAAGACGATTTCAGGCTTTGTCAGGCCTTCTTCGGGAAAAGTCATCTTTTTTGACAATGAGATAACCCATTTGGAACCCCATGGAGTAGTGAGGGCAGGTATTAGTCAAGTCCTACAGGGCAGGCAGGTCTTTGAAGATCTCACCGTACTCCAAAACCTCACTCTCGGTGCTTACCTCCGAAACAAGTCCTCTAAATCAGAAATCCAGGCAGACCTCGAAATCATCTTTGAACTATTTCCTATCTTACAGGAAAGAAGGAAGCAGAAGGCTGGGACTTTGAGTGGTGGTGAGCAGATGATGCTCGTCATCGGTCGGGCGCTCATGGCAAAGCCAAAACTCTTGCTCCTCGACGAGCCTTCCTTAGGCTTGGCTCCATTGGTTGTCGATCGGGTTGCTGCTACACTCGAAAGATTGAATAAAACTGGTTTGACGATGTTATTAGTGGAACAAAACGCAGAAGTCGCTCTCACTCTCGCAAATAGGTGCTATATAATGGAGCTTGGCCGAATCGCTTTGGAAGGGGAGACAGAAGAAATCAGAAGTACCGAAAGGGTAGTCGAACTTTATTTGGGAAAGGAGGTTTGAGAATTCTCTATTTATAGAAGAATTTTTATTGGATCAAACCAAAAACCGGAAGGAGGATTTTATGATGGAGAAGAGTGCTGTTCTGGTTGTAGACATGTTAAAAGGATTTTTTAAACCGAACCCCCTCCTCCCTACCCGAACGAATGAGATCACTCAAAACAACAGGAGGGTCGTTCAAGAGGCTCGCAAGATAGGTATCCCAGTGGTTTTCGTGAATGACAATTTTCAACCTTCAGAGATCCCCATCGATAGACATTTCAAGCTTTTCGGAGTGCATGCCGTGGCAGGGACTGAGGATGCAGAGATCTTGCCCGAACTCGAGTTCGACAGTGGAAAGGATTTTGTGGTAGGAAAAAAACTTTACGATGGTTTTTTCAATACGAGGCTCGATTCCATCCTTAGAGAACTTGGGGTCAAACTCTGCGTGTTCACTGGCACTTGGACCAATGCCTGTGTACAACATACTGTCATGGGAGCTTGGTGCAGGGGGTATGATGTCATTCTATTGGAGGACTGTAGCTCGAGTTTCAATGAAATAGACCATAATTACGCAATCGAATACATGAAGAAATTCTATGGAGCAAAAATTATGAAAGCGGATGAGTGGATTAAAATGGTGAGAGAATCTTTGTAACTCATTTATTGAAGACTTTTACTTCCTCAAGGATGGGGTGACTTTAGTAGCATAGTAAAATTGAAACGAAGGAGTGACGGTGATGAGCACAAGAGAGTGGCCGATTTCATACTGGCATTATACACCTGGAGCTTCAAGTCCCATACAGATGATGAAGGGAGCATTAAAATGCATGAGGTGTGGAGACGTGAAGGAGGGGGAGACCGTCCTAATTTCCACTGACACGAATAAACTGAGAATTGCAGAGACACTGGCGGCAGCAGCCTATGCGGTCGGGGCAACACCCATCATCATCATGATTCCTCCTGTGGGAGTGCACGGAGCACAGCTCCCTGAGCCGGTCGTTGCTGCCTTTAGGGAGGCAGATGTCTTTCTCCAGCCGAGCACCTGGTCACAGACGCATACCAAGGCAAGGGTGGAGGCGATTAAAGCAGGAAAACGCGGGAGTACGATGTGCGAAGTGACCGAGGATGCCCTTTCTGTCGGGGCGATCGAGGCCGATTACGACGAATGTGACAAGATGGGCCGCATTCTTGGTGCAGTCCTTGCGGAGGCAACTGAGGTCCGGATCACCACTCCTCTCGGTACGGACATCCGGGGAAATGTGAAGGGTCGGCCGGTTCAATATGAAACCGGTTTATTTAAAAAGCCAGGGCAGTTTGCGGCATTTCCAGATAGCGAGATCAACATCTCTCCTGTTGAAGGGACTGCAGAAGGCAAGATCGTCAGCGATGTGAGCATTATGAGTGTTGGTGTTACGCTTTATGATCATGTGACGCTCATCGTGAAACAGGGCAGGGTGGTTGATATACAAGGAGGCATGGCCGCCAACAAACTGAGCCAGATTCTTAAAGTCCTGAAGGATGAGAAGGCTTACAATTATGCTGAATTCGGGATCGGCCTTAATCCCAAGGCACGTCTGGCAGCAACGAACCTGGAAGATCTGGGACGACTGGGGAACTGCCATGCAGGGATTGGAAGCAACTTCGCCATCGGAGGAAAGGTCCTGGCACCGAATCATGTCGATGTCATGTACAAAGACGCGACGGTCTATTTTGACGGAAAAGTGGTCCTCGACAACGGTGTTTTAAAAATTTAGCCTTAGCGTTGCATGAAATCGGCAAGTGAGTATGCTTCCAAAACTTTATAATTGCGGTTCTTTTATAGATCTTGCGGGTGATGTGCGATTTCACTTAAGGATACCTTTTCAGTGTGTTGAAAATTGAGTAGTAAAATTTTCAAAGGAGCCGCTATAAAGTTTTGGCGATAAATCGCCCGGCATGGTAGCTATCCTTTCTATTTTTGGCCGGCCCAGCATACCCACCTGCCTCTTTCACTGTTTTTTATGCAACTGGCGGGTTAACAGAGGGATTATCGTGATTTATGGATAAAAGCTTAATTAGGCAAATCGAAAAAATCGTTGGGAAAGAGAATGTCCTTTCTTCCAGGGAAGATTTAATCTGTTACGGCTACGATGCCACGAACTTGGAGGCCCTTCCTGATCTGGTCGTCTTCCCGAAAGCCGTCAATGAAATCTCCGAGATCCTCAAGCTGGCCAACCAAAATCAATTTCCAGTGGTTCCCAGGGGAATGGGCACTGGGTTTTCAGGGGGTTCAATTCCTGTTCGGGGTGGTGTTGTCTTAGTCATGACTCGATTCAATCGGGTGATCGAGATCGACACAGAAAATTTGATCGCCATTGTGGAACCGGGTGTCATCACTGGAGACTTTCAGAAGCAGGTTGAAAAACTGGGGCTTTTCTATCCACCTGATCCGGCAAGCCAACTCTATTGCAGTCTTGGTGGAAATGTGGCGGAGTGCGCCGGAGGTCCAAGGGCGATCAAATATGGGGTGACCAAAGATTATGTTCTTGGGCTGGAAGTGGTGCTTCCCACAGGCGAGGTCGTCCACACAGGGGTAAAAACTGTAAAAGGCGTCGTGGGGTATGACTTAACCAAGTTGTTTGTAGGCTCTGAAGGAACCTTGGGTATCATCACCCAAATCATACTGAAACTCATCCCTCTGCCTGAAGCCAGGAAAACCATGATGGTCATCTTTCGCCAGGTTGAGGATGCGGCGACAGCTGTTTCAAAGATTATTAGCTCAAAGATTGTTCCTTCCACCCTGGAACTGATGGATAATCCCTCGATTCAGTGTGCGGAAGATTATCTCAACATGGGTCTCCCAAAGGATGCGGGGGCTCTGCTTCTGATCGAGGTCGATGGAGATCAAGAGATTCTGCCAAAGTATGTGAGGAGGATTGACGAAATCACATCGGAATTGAATCGATACGAAATGAAAATCGCTGAAAATGAGAAGGAAGCTGAAATCCTGTGGAAGGCAAGAAAAGCCCTTTCTCCTGCCAGTTACCGCCTCAATCCGACCAAGATCGCGGAAGATATTACCGTACCGAGAAATCAGATTGCCAATTTTATTCGAAAGGCCGCAAAGATTGCCGAAGAAAGGCATCTAAAAATCATCAATTTCGGCCACGCCGGAGATGGCAACCTCCATACGAGCATCATGATCGATGATAAGAATGAGAATGAAAGAAAAAGGGCGGAGGAGGGGATTGAAGAGATCTTTAAACTCACCGTTCAATTGGGAGGAACTCTGTCTGGAGAACACGGGGTTGGAATGACCAAAGCGCCCTACATTGATCTGGAGTTGAGTCGGGATGCGATTGAAGTGATGAAGAAGATCAAACGCGTCCTGGACCCTAACAACGTCCTTAACCCAGGAAAAATCTTTAATGACCCCCTCACCCCCTCCCTCTCCCCCGATGGGGAGAGGGGAAGGGTGAGGGGAAAAATCTTTAAGACATGAACTCATTAGCCCCTCTGAAAGAAATCGCTGAGAAATGCGTCAGATGCGGAATCTGCCAGAGTGTATGTCCTGTCTTCGCTGAGGTACAGCGGGAGGCAGCTGCTGCCAGAGGCAAGGTGACCCTGATCAGAAACCTTCTTATAGAAAGGATCGGGTATTCTTCGAAACTGTCAACCTACCTGTTACAATGCCTTGGATGTGGTGCCTGTTCAGAAAACTGTCCGAATGGCGTCAAGGCGGACGAGCTCATTCTGTCGGTCCGAGCATTGATGGTGGAGAAAAAGGGGCTTTCACTTCCCAAATGGATGATCCTTCGGGGCATCATCCGTTCTCCTCACCTCCTGCCGCTTTTATTGAAAACAGGTTCCCTGGTTCAGGGATTATTGTTAAAAAAAATCCCTAAGGAGAGTGGGCTGCATCTGCGGTTTTCTCTTCCCTATCTAAATAAGGGTCGCTTCATCCCTTCTATTAAGACTCCTTTTTTTCTTGATCGATATCCAGACGAGGTGAAGGGAAAAGATGCACAGAAGAGAATCGGCCTGTTCTCTGGTTGCAGCATCAATTACCTGTACCCGTCGATCGGAGAGGCGACCCTTCGCTTACTCAACCAAAACCATTTCTCAGCAGTCCTCCCCAAGGACCAGACTTGCTGCGGTCTGCCTGCCTATGGCTCAGGAGATATTGAAACAGCAAAATTCCTTCTCAAGAAAAACATAAGGGCCTTTCAAAGTTTAAATCTCGAACAGATCATCGTTCCCTGCGCCTCCTGTTTCTACTTTCTCAAGGAGGGGTACCTAAAGCTTTTCCCAGGGGATGAGGAAGTCAAATCATTTTCCAAAAAGATTACTGAACCCTCGACTTTTTTCTTGGGGCTTATTGGAGCATCTCCTCAGATTGATCGTACCTCAGATCCGCATAAGAAATTTCGTGTCACTTTTCATGATCCGTGCCACCTCAGGAGAGGGATGAAGATTTATCAAGAACCCCGGCAGCTCCTTCGATCCTTACCCGGAGTCGAATTTGTAGAGATGAAGGAGCCAAATCGCTGCTGTGGGATGGGTGGAAGTTTCAATCTGATCTACTATGGGTTATCTAAAAAAGTCATGCATCGTAAAATCGATGACATTGAGAAAGCGGATGCGGATTACGTCGTGACGAGTTGTATGGGTTGTATGATCCAGTTGCAGGATGGCCTCCATCAAAGGGCGGCGAAGACCAGGGCTGCTCATCTGGTGGAGGTATTAGACAAGACTGTAAATTCTTAAATGGGGGGCTCCACCTTGGACATTGGTTAGCCGTTGGTATAGGAGAGATGGTATGCAAGCAGTAGTGATCGAAAGACCGAAGAGTTTCAAAATTGAAGAATTACAATATCCCAAGCCCGGAGAGGGAGAAGTGACACTGGACGTAAGGGCGTGCTGTGTTTGCGGCACCGATATCCATCTCCTCGATGGAGAGTTCAAAGGATCGGTCTATCCATTGATCCCAGGGCATGAATTCTCAGGAGTCGTGAGGGAAGTGGGGTTGAAAGTCACGCACGTAAAACCTGGAGACCGTGTGGCTGTGGAGCCATTTATGGCCTGCGGGTACTGCTTTTTCTGCAAGACAGGGAAGACGAACCAGTGCCTCAATGGGATGGTGATCGGCCACACGGCGTCTAAGCAAGGGTTGAGGCTGGACGGTGGGTTCGCTGAAAACGTGGTCGTTCCCGCAAAAAACCTGATCCCTCTTGCTAACCATGTTTCCTTTGAAGCCGGGTCCTTTATTGCCAATCTGGGGACAATCGTCTACGCGATCCGGAGAGCACAACTTCAAGCCGGAATGAAGGTGCTCGTGTTTGGGACGGGAGCAAACGGTCTCATCCTTGCCCAGCTTTCAAAGAAAACAGGCGCCTCAACCGTGGTCGTCACGGGAAGGACAAAAAGCAGACTCGAAGTTGCCCTCAGCATGGGAATTGATGCCACTGTTCTTGCAGATGATTCCCAAGAAAAGGAACTCAAAAAAATTGCTCCTTTGGGATTTGATATTGTTTTTGAGGCAACCGGTTCTCCTCAGATTGTGGAAAGAACATTTAGATTCGTAAAAAATGGAGGGAAAATTGTTCTTTATGGAATTGTGCCTCCCGAGCAGAATTCTGTCATCAATGCTTTTGATATTTGTAGGAGGGATCTTGAAATCCTTGGCAGCTTCTCGTCTATCAATACCTGTATCATTGCCCATGAATTGCTATCGAGCGGGGTCATTCAAGTGGAGCATCTCATTTCGCATAGGTTCTCATTGCAAGATTGGGGAAATGCCATCCGTACGGCGAGAGAACCATCCAGATGTATGAGGGCTATTGTATTGATGCCATAGAAACAGTGATGCGGATACGTTCCCATTTTATTTCAAAAGGCACCTTCAATCTGTTCCGAATTTGGTTAAGATCGTTAAAACCGCCTTCATCAGTAGAGTAGTGTTTTGTCACAAGCCATCCAACGGGCTCCTTAATTCAGAAGGTTTCCTACGAAACACCGGATATTCGGAATGACCAAAATATACGGTGCTTTGGTGCTCTTGGGAGATTTTCCTAACCCATGAAATTTGTTTGACAAAATCAATTCGTGGGTGTAGGATTTGAGGAAATTATAATTTGCAGCTGAATAATTGTTCGGCGGGAACAAGAAGATGAAACCGTTCCCGCCGAACGCTCGGCGCTGAGCTTCGCTAAGCGCGCCTGGCCCGGCGCCTGACGGTCGTGATCAATAATAACAAACCAAACGGCATATGGCGCCGAACCAGGCCCTCGAGCGAACGGTCACTTCGGCTTTCTACCTTCGGTGGAGCCTCCGTGCCCGTCGCTCAGCGCCTAGCGTTATGCATTATGCCGAAAGGAGGGGCATAAACTATGCCAGATCCTTGCCCGGTCTGTAATTCGGATTTGAAAGAGAAAGTGCCAGGATACGATGCAACCATTTTCTCCTGCCCATTGTGTGGTAAGTTTGCCCTCTCCGGTAGCTTGATTGCGACTCTTCCTTATGTTCTCCAAACCAATAAGGACGCAAGCCCAAAAATAAGTCATGCCCTTCGGACCATACAAGCGATAGACAAGAGCGTAGAACTCAATAGGTATACCGCACTCAATACCTATACCATAAACGAGATTGTAAAACGCCCGCTGCCGACACCCCGTGAACAGGCAGATCTCTTTATACGTTGGCTTGCCGAAAATGTTCGAGGCCCAGGTGAAACTGTCTGGGTTGAACCAGCAACCCACCGTTCAATTATCGGTGCCAAGTCGCAGGAAGGGTTCGCCCTTATCCTTCGTTACCTGTTTGAAGTGGGCCTCGTTGAAGGCAATCTCTCAGAGACAATGGGTGCTCCTGGCAGAGCGCATGTTACTCTTTCTTTCAAAGGCTGGGACTACTACGAACAGTTACGCCGTGGCGGAGTGACCTATAGGAAGGGGTTTATAGCGATGAAATTTGGTGATCCGATGCTCGACAAGCTTTTGGCTGAGATATTGAAGCCCTCTGTCAAACAAGCGGGGTTCGAGCTCTATCGGCTCGATGACACACCAAAAGCGGGCCTTATTGATGATAGGTTGCGCGTGGAGATTCAATCTTCCGATTTCTTAATCGCAGACCTTACACACGATAATCCCGGGGCGTATTGGGAAGCAGGGTACGCAGAAGGTTTAGGGAAACCCGTCATCTATATCTGTGAAAAGGAGAAATTTGAGACCACCAAAACTCATTTCGACACGAACCATCATCTCACAATCGTCTGGGATAAAGATGCTCTACAAAAAGCTGGAGTGGATTTAAAGGCGACTATTCGCGCGACTTCGCCTCATCTAGCCAAGCAGGAAGATGAAACGGCATAACCAGTCGCTCCACCGGATCGCCGATAAAACCGACTTCCGGTGATCTGCACCGTTGACGTTGACAGGGAGCAAGAATGATGTATAATATTGATGTATACAGCATGGGAGGTGCGGTGTGGTTCGCACACAAATATATCTAACAGAGCATCAACGTGACGAACTGGCTGCGATCTCGAAGGCCGCGGGTAAGAAACAAAGTGAGCTCATTCGAGAGGCCGTCGATCGCCTCATCAATCAATCGAGCTACAGTCGGAGGGAGGCGGTACTGCGAGAGGCTGCCGGAATCTGGAAGGACCGTACAGATCTTCCTGACTTCAATTCAACGCGTGCCGAATGGGACAGGAAGTAATCATGGCGCGGTCAATCCTTCTGGACACAGATATTCTTGTTGATTTCTTTCGGGGCCACAGTAAGGCGGTGGCCTTTGTCAACACCCACTCTGCGCGAATCATTCTGTCATCCATCGTCGTTGCAGAGTTGTACGCTGGAGTGAAAGGAGATGCAGAACAAGCTGTTCTGGACAACTTCATCTCTCTCTTCCGCGTGGTCCCTGTAGGTACCGAAATCGCGAAGGCCGGAGGGATTTACAAACGCGACTACGCTAAGTCACACGGCGTCAGCCTTGCAGACGCAATCTTGGTTGCTACCGCTGAAGCCGAGAATGCGGAATTGAAAACCCTAAACACCAAACATTACCCTATGTTGCAGAACCTCCGCCCAGCCTACAATAAGTAGAGGGCCAAACAAAAAAACCGTTCCCGCCGAACGCTCGGCGCGGAGCTTCGCTAAGCGCGCCTGGCCCGGCGACTGACGGTCGTGATTAATAATAATAAACCAAACGGCAATTGGCGCCGAACCAGGCGCTGGAGCGAGCGGTCACTACGGCTTCCCACCTTCGGTGGAGCCTCCGTGCCCGTCGCTCAGCGCCGAGCGTTCGGCATCCATAGGACATTCGACTAGAGATTTAGGAATTGCCTATTGCGAAGAAAGGAGAATTGAACAATGAGAAATCAGGAATGTGACGAGATTAAAAGGCTTCTTGCATTGAATGAAGACGAGCTTTATCATGAGCTAGCCATTAGGCTAGAAGAGTCCGCTACTTCCATGTACGGCCCCAGCGCACTAATCAATGCTGGGAGACAAGCCTTCGACCGGCTCCGCAAAAAGCTTTATGTCAGGATTTGTCTTGAAAGCCGGTTTTGCAATAAGTTAGATGATCCACAGCTCAATGATGAAGTCACGCTCGTGGTCACTTTAGCGGATTTGATTGCCTCTGGCGCTATTGGCGTCCCAATTCCGCCAATCCTTCTATCCACGCTCCTCGTTAAGATCGGTATTCGTAAATTCTGCAGCGATGAGGCCTTAAAGTCGAATTCGGGGGGTGAGTGATGAGTTTACTCCTCTCCGCTCTGGCTGAAAGCACTTCATGGGACGAATTCCAGGCGTTTATAAATCTTACCACATTAAAGATCGAGATACTCAATAACTAAAGTCTTGCACTTTTTTACGTCCATAGTCGTTCAAGGTAAGTATCGAGAATATTTTGTTTAAATTGGATTTCCATCGTTTTTAAAGTGACGCTGATGTTCTCAAGCAAGATGTTGTTTCGTACCTGGAAGGCTAGCCGTCGAATGGATAAATCGAGAGAAATACTTTTATCCTTTGACCATTGAAGGGCTTTTAGAAGGATCAAAACAAAATAGCTCAGAAGGACCAAAGCCACATGGCGCTGGATGGCTTGAAGATCTCGGATTTGATAATCTCCCAATCCCAAACGTTGCTTAAGGTCTTTGATCATCTGTTCGATCTTCCACCGTCTGGCGTAGTATTTGATAACATCGATGGCAGGTAAATGAATATTCGTGCAGACAAGGTAAATGGGTTTTTTACGTTTTTCTTTCACCACGACGACGGCCACTTTCCCCAGGCCCTTAATGTCTCCAATAAACTTGGCGATGCGGAGGGTTTTGGTTTTTCCATACACGAGAAGAGAAACCTCTCGATAGGAAGAAACGAGATCCAAAAGACTTGTCACGTTCGTTTTTTTCCCATGAATCCAGAGAACCGAATTGGATCTGAGTTGCGAAATCATATGATAGCCACACTTTCGACAGACCAGTGCCAACGTTTTGGCCCAATACCAGCTATCGGCCAAGACATAGAGCTTACAAGGGATCGGCAATACAAGGGCTCGGATGATCTTTTGAGCCAAGGTGATTTTGGTCTGGAAGGGGCCGCACCCCCGGGTCCCTTTCGGATGATAGAGCTTGGCCCACAAGGGCAAAAGAAAATCTTTGTAGAGCAAGGCCGACAGGACCCATTGATGGCCAAAGACATTGGCCATGTTTTGGGCATGATCCTTATGCCAACCACAGCCGGGAATCTTCTTACCGGTCTTTCTAACCAGACTGTCATCCACGATAAGAAAAAGGATATCCCGGACACTGATGCGCAACGTCTGGAAGAATTGATGAAGAGCGGTCTCGGTGACCTCCTCCATGGCCCAAAGACTTTCTCCGAGGAATCGAGTGAAGCTCGAGAGCGATCGGTGCAAGAACGAACGGGCGAGGGATTGCACCATGGAGGAAGTGTGGACTTCTTTGCCCAACTGGATGAAGCCGATGATAAAGCAAGAGAAGATTTTAAAGGAAGGTCTTGAAAAACTTTCGGAGAAGAAGGATAATATGTTCCGAATCTCTTGTCTGGCATTTTGGATTCTCATGGGCTGTTCTCCTTTCTGGGCTAAGGTAAGTTGGCGCTTTCTTTAGCCTATTTTAGGATAACAGCCTTTTTTATGCACGCAATAAAAAGTGCAAGACTTTAGTAAGTTAATCTAAAAGGAGACGGCTATGGACAAAGAAAAGCTTTCCGGGGTCTTTGCTCCCCTCACAACCCCATTTAATGAGATGGGGGATATTGTCTTAGAAAAGCTATTCTCGAATATTCGGCACCTCAATCAAAGCAGGCTTCGTGGTTATTTGGTTTTGGGGACAAATGGCGAGTTATGCAGTTTATCTCATTACGAACAGATGGAAGTGCTCAAGGCAGTTGTAAAAAACGCCTCCCCTGATAAAGTCATTATGGCAGGGATCGGTGCAGAATCAACCAAGGTGTGCATTGAACTCTGTCATCAGGCAGCAGAGATTGGAGCTCATTTTGGAAGTCTGGTTACCCCGTCCTTTTTTGCTAAAAAGATGTCAGATCGGATACTAGCTAATCATTTCGTCCGGGTTGCTGAAAATTCCCCTATTCCTGTTCTTCTCTATAATAACCCGGGAATAACTGGCATTACTATTTCTACCAAAGTTATAAAAGAGGTTTCGTTACACCCAAAAATTGTGGGGATGAAGGATAGCTCTTCTGGGAATTTAAGTTCTTATATCCTCAATGCTGAACCAGGATTCTCCTTATTAGCAGGGTCAGCTAATTTCTTTTTTACAGGACTTCTGATGGGTGCAGTGGGCGGAGTGCTTTCCTTGGCTAATGTTTTTCCTGAGCATTGTTGCAAGCTTTATGATCTGGGAGTAACTCACCAATTCGAGGAGGGTAAAGCCCTTCAGTTTCAGCTCATGAAGATCAACCAGATGGTCTCAGGAAATTTTGGCGTTGCAGGAGTGAAGGCTGCAATGGATTTTGCGGGTTTATACGGTGGTCCTCCCCGAGCCCCTTTAGATCCCTTGACAACAGGTGAGAAGCAGAAACTGTTGGAAGAGCTATTAACCTCTGGTTATTTGAAAGGAGATAGAGAAGGAGGAGGGTAATACCAAGACGAGAGAGATATTGACCTGCTCCCACAAAATTAGTCCGGATAGTAAGTTAGAGTTGGATTAAGAAGGGAAACAGGGATGAAAAAGAAAGGGTTTACGGCGGAGTAGATCATCGGCAAGCTCAGGGAAGCCGAGGTTCTTCTGAGCGAGAGGAACACAGTGGGGGAAGTGAGCCGGAGGCTTGGCGTCAATCACGTAGAAATGGCGTCGCATCGGATGGAAAAAATCTGTAAGCTTATGACCTGAGGAACGGACCTGTATAAGGTTACTTTGATCCTATTGATTTCTATTCGCTATACGTAACAAAATAGATTGATTCTTAAGTTGGCTAAGGGTCATTATCTAACCTGCTTTTCTAAAGGGAAAGGGGGGAGAAATGACCCGTTCGAGATCGGCAATTGAGCAGGTATCAATCCGTGAACAAGAAAGGCTACAGGATCAACATAAATCGAGTGCGATCAGCCAAATCCTTCAGCAGCTCTCTCAGACAGTGCTGAACTGATGATGAGATATCGAAGGTTCTTAAAGAGAAGAAACTATTCAGTCCATACAGTGAAGAATTATCTAAACATCCTTGGTCAGTTCAGCCTCTGGCTTAAAATGTCCATCGAAGAGGTAACCCACAAGGACATAGGCGCCTACACGGAACATCTCTTGAGAAAAGGCAGAAACCTAAGACCATCAACTGCCACCTTGGAACCCTCCGTGCCTTCTATGACTATCTCTACGACAAGGAAGGGTTACCCCTTATCAATCCGGTGAAAAAGGCCTATCGGCTTCGTCTTGCGAAACCGCTGCCAAAACACCTCAAAAACGAGCAGGCCACGTTACTCTTTAAAGAGATCAAAGACGTGAGATATCGGGCCATGTTCATGCTGATGCTCAGATGTGGGTTGCGTGTTGAAGAAGTTGCACGACTGACCATCGATGCGATGGGTCTCACAAAGAGCTTGACAACAAGAGTAGAAGCCGTTAAGTTTTTAATGAAAATATTTTCATTCCGCTCTTAACTTGCTATGAATAAAGAGGTTTTTAAAACAATTTTCGAGGGAAAGAGGCTCAGGATGAGCCATCCCAGGTTTCTCGTCTACCAGGAACTTTCAACCTCAGAAAGTCCAAAAAGCCCTCAGGAACTCTATCAGTGTCTCGCTAAGAAAGAGAGAAAGATCGGGCTCACTTCGATCTATCGCTGCCTCGATCTCTTCGAATCGCTGGGGATTGCCTTTAAGATCATCAATGGTTCGAGCGTAAAGTATAAACTTTGCGAGATGGAGGATCACCATCACCATATCATCTGCAAGAAATGCGGGGATGTGGTGGAGATGGATTTTTGTAATATCTCTGAGTGGTCCGAGAAAGTGACCGAGTCAACCGGCTATGAAGTGACGGACCACCAGCTCAATTTTTACGGGTTTTGCAAAGAGTGTAAAATTTTACAAGGCAGGCAAAGTGCAGGAGGCTGAGAGCATATAGAGTTGTATCTCAGGACCCTGCCGCAGGAGCCCTGAGATATCAGCCCTAAAGGGCTGAGTTACACGCTATGTACTTTGCCCTACGCCTTTTTAGGAGGAATCAATGTCCCATATACATCTGCCTGATGGGGTTTTGCCGGTTTGGCTCTGGGCTTCAGGATTTATTATAGCCATCCTGATCGGATTCATCCTTTTTCGTTTTACAAAAAAGGAAGCTCTGACTAAAAAACTTCCTCTGCTTGGCATGATGGCTGCAGCCATGGTTCTTGGCGCCTCGGTCGAGATCGTTCCTATTGCTTACCATGTCAATCTGATGGTCATCTCCGGCATATTATTGGAACCCTCGCTTATCTTCCTGGCGACCTTTGTGGTCAATGTCATCTTAGCCCTTTTCGGACACGGCGGGATCACGGTGATTGGACTTAACACGCTTACCCTTTCGATTGAAGGAATTTTCGGATATCTCTTTTTCCGTCTTTTCTGGAAGATATTGAAAAGGCTGACTCCGGTTGCTTTTATCGCCACCTTTCTTGCCCTCTGCCTTTCCACTTTTTCAATGATCGGAGTAGTGGGTTTGGGGGTATCCCATTACGAGGAGTTGATCCATAAGAACGAAGGGCATGGGATTTTTGAATTCAAACTTCTTAAGGAGAAGCACGACCCGCATGGGGAGGATAAAGGAAAGGGCGAGGTAAATTTTAGAAGGTTTATCGCCATTGTCCTTTCCTTGAGTTTTCTGGGATGGATATTGGAAGGGATTATCACTACCTTAATCGTGAGATACCTCCATCGATTAAGACCGGATCTGTTGAGGCTGGAGATAGGGGCGTCATGATTCAGCTATCCTACCTCGATTATCTTTCTATTGAAGGAAGAAGCTTTCTTCACCGCCTCGGGCCCGGATGGAAAATCATCGGAATGCTTATGGTTTTATCAGGGATCGTCCTCCTGAGAAACCTCTTCGGACTTTTTTCCCTTTACGGAATTCTCCTCGCCTTCTTTTTTATCTGCCGCCTTCCACTGAGGATATTCTTTCTCACCCTCTACCCCCTCATCTTTACGGTCCTTTTCATCTTCATTTCAGGATTTCAACTCCATTTCATTCTCCTCGTCTTTCTAAAGGCTCTTTCCGGATCAACAGGGGTTGTCCTGCTTTTAGCGACCACCCCATACCCTTTGATCTTTCGGACCCTGGGTCGATTTCTTCCCTCCCTCCTTGTGACCGCCCTCTTTCTGACCTACCGATCGATCTTTATTCTTCTTAAGGTTCTTGAGGAGACACAGCACGCCCTTTACCTGCGTGGAGGGTTTCAATGGAAGCATCCCTGGAGAAGTCTCCACAACATTTCAAACGCCTTTGGCCATTTAATCATCAAGGGGATCGATGCGAGCGAGAAGATGTACGAATCGATGATGCTAAGGGGTTTTAAGAACAAGATTCATTACAGAGGAGAATAAGGCTATGCAACAAGGGGAACGGATTATCCAGGTGGATTGTATAACCCATGTCTATCCCGATATGACCAAGGTGCAGATCTGCGGGCTCGACTTTGTTGTCAATCGGGGGGAGAGGGTTTCGATCCTCGGGTCGAATGGCTGTGGAAAGACGACCCTGCTCAAACATCTCCTGGGAATCCTTGTTCCGAAGGATGGAAGCGTGAGGATTTTCGGTGTCGATCCGGGAAAGGAATATTCGAAGATCAGGCAACAGATTGGCGTGGTCATGCAGGATGTGGACGAACAGATTCTTGGGCCCACGGTCTATGATGATATTCTCTTCGCGCCGCTCAATTATGGAATGAACAGAGCCGAAGCAGGGAGGCTCGCAGGGAGCGTAATGGAGAGATTGAATCTCGGGTCGATTAAAGATAAAATGGTCAATTACTTATCGGGCGGAGAGAAGAAGAAGGTGGCTCTGGCCGGAGCCCTGGTTACAGAACCGGAGTTGCTGATCCTGGATGAACCTTTCACGGGGCTGGATCCGGTTTCAAGAAGAGAACTCATCGGGATTCTGAATGAGTTAAACAGGGAGAAGGGGATCACCTTTATTGTCACGCTTCACGAAGTTGATCTGGTCCCGCAGATGACCGATGTTCTTTACCTCATGCATGGGCATGGGGATCTCAGCGAACGGGGAAGACCGGATGAGATTTTCGGAAAGTTAAAGGATTTAGAGAGTTTTAATCTGGAGGAACCCACTCTGACAAGGCTCTTCAAGGGATTGAAAAAGGAAGGCCTCGATTTCGGGGAACCTCTTCAGGTGGATGAGGCGGTCGAAGCGATTAAAAAGCACTGGGATGCTGAAAAAAAGGTAGTCTAATTGCGGAATGCGGATTACGGAATGCGGAGTAAAATCCGAAATCCGAAATCCGAAATTGAAAATGAGACTCGGAAACCTTCAACTCAATAACAACCTCGTTCTGGCGCCGATGGCCGGGATTACGGACTATCCCTTCAGGCAGTTGGCGAGAGAGATGGGCTGCGACCTCACTGTTACCGAGATGGTCAGCGCCGAGGGGTTGCTACGGAAAGGGGATTCTTTCCTTAAAATGGTCGAAGGTGAGCATCCGGTCTCCGTCCAGATCTTTGGTTCAAAGCCGGATGTATTGGCCGAAGCCGCGGCAAAAGCAGAAGCCATGGGAGCTGATGCCATTGACCTCAATATGGGTTGTCCTGCCAAACAGGTGGTCAAGACCGGGGCGGGTGTGGATCTGATGCGTTTTCCGGAAAAGGTTGAGGGGATACTGATTGCGATGAGAAAGAGGGTCGCCTGTCCCCTGACCGTCAAGATTCGCTCCGGATGGGATGAAAAACAGATCAATGCCGTTGAAATTTCCAAGCTCGCCGAGGACTGCGGTTTGGATGCGATCACTGTTCATCCACGGACGAGAACCCAGGGCTTTCGGGGGCGGGCCGATTGGAGTGTGATCGCAGCGGTCAAGAGGGCCGTCCGGATTCCTGTCATCGGGAATGGAGATGTAAACACAACATCTTTGATAAAAAGGATGATAGAGGAGACGGGGTGCGATGGGGTGATGATAGGAAGAGGGGCTCTTGGAACCCCATGGGTTTTCAATACAAGGCCTTCAGGGCCACCGGACAAAGGGACGGCCATTTCTCTCGAAGAGAGAAAACGGGTGATCCATCGTCATCTTTCACTGATCCAGAACTATTATGAGGAAAGGAATTTGACTTCCCAGATCCGCAAACACCTCTACTGGTACACGAAGGGACTTCCTAACTGCGCCGCCTTCCATTCTCAATTGTCATCCCTGAAGGGGAAGGAGAAATTGCTCCAGGCGTTTCATTCCTATTTCGATTCGATTCAAAGGAGAGAGCCATGCCAACGATCGGTACCGGAGGAAGACAGATCAATTACTGGATGGGTAGAAAAGGTTTTATAGAAGGAAGGGAGTTTGTTCTCTTCATCCACGGAGCAGGAGGGGGACAGTATACCTGGAGCTTTCAGAAGGGTTTTTTTGAAAAGTATTTTAACCCCATCATCATTGAACTTCCCGGCCACGGAGAATCCGGAGGTGAAGGTGAAAATGAGATCGGGAAGTATGCCGAACATGTCTATGGTTTTTTGAAAGCCCTTAATCTTTCGAAAGTCTTTCTCGTAGGCCATTCTATGGGAGGGGCGATCGTTCAGACAATGGCCTTAACCCATCCGGAAGTGATCAAGGGGATCGTTCTCGTGGGGACCGGAGCAAAGCTAAAGGTACTCCCGATGATTTTGAATGAAATCAGGGAAAACTTCGAAGAAACGGTAAAAAGGATTAACCAGTTTGCTTATTCGCGGAAGAGTTCGAACGATTTGATTGATAAAGGTATGATCGGAATGATGCGTTGCCGGCCGGAGGTCGTTCATGGCGACTTTTCGGCCTGTGACCGATTTGATGTGATGAACGAGTTAGAAAAGATTAATCTTCCCACACTCATCCTCTGCGGGGATGAGGATGAGTTGACACCTGTAAAGTATTCTCAATTCCTCCAGAATAGAATTAGAGGGTCGTGGCTGGAGGTCCTTTCCGGCGCCGGTCACATGGTGATGATGGAGTCCTCCTTGGCCTTTAATGAGACGATCAGGGCATTTATAGAAGAAGTATTGAAGGGTTCGAGGATTCAAGGGTCTTAGGGTTCGAGTTACCTAAAATAATATTTAAGAACACAAGAAATTGAGTGGTTATTGATAAATGACAATCAGAGCAATAGGTTCAAAGTTTACTTGGCCCCTTGGCCCCTCGAACCCTTGCCCCCTTTTTGTATGAGCGCCTATGAAACGCTGGCTGGCACTCTCTCTGCTCATTCCCAAAGAGTTGGCAGAACCGATCTCCAACTTTCTGATGGAGCAGGGAGCCACAGGCATCGAAGAGGTTGAAGAAGACCTTGAGCGGGAAAGATTGAAGGCCTATTTCCTTCAGGATGGAGGGGAGCAGAGGGCTTTACGATCACTCCGACGGCATTTAAAATCCCTCCAGGAGATTAACTTAAAACTCCCACACAGCAAAATAGAGACTGCTTCGATTCCCGATCAGGATTGGGGTGAGAACTGGAAGAGGTTTTTTAAACCCCTTCGGGTGGGATCGAGGTTTGTGGTGAAGCCACCCTGGGCCAGGATCCGGTTGATAAAGGATGAAATCCCGATTGAGATCAATCCCGGGATGGCTTTTGGCACAGGCACCCATGCCACCACCCGGCTCTGTATGGAGGCATTGGAGAAGAGGCTGAAAAAAGGGTTTTCCGTTCTGGATGTGGGGACAGGATCAGGTATCCTTTCTATTGCCGCTGCCCAGTTGGGTTCGGGGGAAGTCTTGGGCATCGATATCGATCAACTGGCTGTAGAGATTGCGAAGGAGAATGTGAGCCGAAATCAGGTCTCTGATCGGGTTCGAATTAAGAAAGGAAGCATTGGGGATATTCGGAAGAGGTTCGATCTTGTTGTCGCCAATCTTGATTTCAGAAGCTTGAGAAAAATAAGGATGGCCTTGGTTCGCCATATCAAAAGGCAGGGTTTTCTCATCCTATCAGGAGTACTGGATACAGAGGAAGAAAGGCTTCGTCAACATTATATTGAAACTAAGCTCTTGCAATGGGTTGAAACGGACCCAGAAGGGGAGTGGGTCTGCCTCACGTTTCGGAAGAGGTGAATGTCGCTATGCGCAAAGCGCTAAGCGCTAAGCGTCTTTTAGGAGAGAGTGATGCCAAGATTCTATATTCCTAATCCTCAAATTGAGGAAGATTTGTTGACCATTAAAGGCAATGAAGCAAGGCATATTCGGAGGGTGCTTCGCCTTAGGGCAGGAGACGAGGTCATCGTCTTTAATGGTTCAGGAAATGAGTATAAGGGAAGGATCTTCAAGGAGGAGCCCACCTCTGTGGTGATCAAAGTCGGAGACCCCTTTTCTTCCAAAGAAGAATCCCCCGTTGAGATTACTTTAGCACAGAGTCTCCTCAAGGGTGAGAAGATGGATTATCTGATACAGAAAGCCACGGAGCTGGGGGTCAGGGAGATCATCCCCTTTTTTTCCTCCCGGTCCGTTCCCCTTCTTGATAGGTCGAAGAAATTGGAAAGGCATCGCCGTTTGGAGAGAATCGCCATCGAAGCCTCCAAGCAGTGCGGAAGAGGATTCATTTCAAAGATCGAGCGTCTTTGTGATTACTCCGAAATGCTTTCACTGGCATCCCGCGAATCCTTACGGCTCATCCTCTGGGAGAAGGAAGGAAGCAGGTTGAAGGAGGTTTTAAGAGAATCAAAAGATAAGAAAAGGATCTTTTTCATCGTTGGGCCTGAAGGAGGAATGAGCCAGGAAGAGGTTGAGGAGTCAAAAGGGATGGGATTTGTTCCTGTTTACATGGGTGAGAGAATATTGAGGGCAGAGACAGCAAGCCTCTGCCTCCTCAGCATTCTTCAATATGAGTGGGGTGATATTGGATAAAAAAAGGGGCAATTCCCACAAAGGAAATGCCCCTTTCAGAAAGGAGGGGTATGAAGAGCCTGCCCACCATCTACCCACAACAGGCAGGGGCAGACAGGGAGGTGTTAAGCAGCTTTTTTCTCAGAATTATCGACAAATTCCTTATATGTTTTACACTCGCTCAAAAGTTTACACTTCCTTCGGCAAACTTCAATGTGAATTTTAGGACTACCTTTTCTTTTGTCACAGATCAGATAACTCATATCTTAAATCTCCCTTCCGCTTAAAGTAGGTTAAATTCTACATATTGGATAGTCGATATTTTAGAACACAAAATATAGAAATGTCAAGAAAAAAAATCATAATTCCATAAAATTAATCTCTTAAGATTTCAATGGGTTACAAAATCAAAGAAAGGTAAAACCATAAGTTTTCAAATCATCTCAAAGAAATTATAGGTTATTTTTAGTGTTAGGACAAAAAATAGGCTGGACAGTAACCTTTCGGTTATGCGATTAATTAACCCAAAAGGGCCGGAAGATCCTTCCTCCAGAACCTTGTAAAGCGATCATACCTGCCTGCGGCAGGCAGGGAGGTTATACAAACCGGCCATCCTGCCCCTTGCATGGTGGTTTTAGGAAACGAACCTACACGGTTCAACGATTAGAGGGTGCGCTTCAAGGTTTTTCCAGAAGAACCTCCCGACCCTTTTCTATCTCTTTAACTGAGGGGATAGGCTGGACAGCCGCTTTCCGAGGTATATGCTTTTTTTAAGGGGTGGAAGGGGCTGAATGTGGTTTTTCTTCAATGGCAATACCCAGTCTTTCTACGCCTGAATTGTTGGCAACATCAAGGACCTGGACGACCCGGTCAAAGACAACGCTCTTGTCCGCCCTCACAATGACAGGTCTTTCCTTATTGAAGGCCATAAGGGCCTCCAGTTCTTTTTTCAGTTCCCTGATGTTGGTGGGTTTACTCATCAGAAAGACTTCATTTCGACTGTTGATGTTGACGATGACGGGCTCTTTCTGGTCGCGAGGCGCTTTAATATCGGCCTGTGGAAGTTTGACGATGATTCTGGATTCCCTCATCGGGTTGAAGGTGTAGATCAAACTGAAAGCTGTGAAGAAGAAAATGAAGATGTTGAGGATAATGTCGGTGAAGGCAAGGGATTCCAAACTAACCCTGAACTCTCGACGGGCTTTAATTTTCATCGAACACCTCCCTCCCGGGTTTGGGATAGAAGATCGAGAAGCTCGTTCCCATAATAGGTCATTTCCTGGGCATGGCTCTTGACCTTTCCCATGATGAGGTGATAGAGGATGAAACCAGGGATGGCGACCGAGAGACCGGCGGCAGTGGTGATCATTGCCTGGTAGATTCCCGCGGCAAGGGCATTGACCGTGATATTGGTTCCCATCTGTTCCCAGGTCATGAAAGCCTGGATGAGGCCCACAATGGTTCCAAGAAATCCCATCATCGGTTCCACTCCGATAATGATGATGAGAGCGCCAAGATATCGCTCCAGATACTGGATCTGTTCGTCTCCTTCCCGCTCCATTATTGCCTCGACCTCATCCCGCTTTAATGCTCTATTGATAATTCCCAGCTTGAAGACATCGCCGATCGGATGTCTCACCCTGGAACACCGTTCCAGGGCTTTTTGGGTCTGTCCTTTTTCGATGTAGTGGAAAATCTCCTGGGTAAATCGCGGGATGTTGAGACGGATCCTCCAGAGAGTCCATAATCTTTCGAGGATGATGGCAAGGGCAATGACCGACCCGAGGATGATGGGGATCATGACGGGTCCGCCTTTTAGGATGAGCGAGACGAACATAGGCTTCTTACCTCCCCGAATGAAAAAATAGGGCAATCGAAATTGCCCTGATGTGATAGCAAAGTGCCGGGTCGCGGAATCGAACCACGGACACGAGGATTTTCAGTCCTCTGCTCTACCGACTGAGCTAACCCGGCATCCAAAGTTAACCCATTTATATTACAACCTTTCCATCGTGTCAAGAGTCAGTTTTCATCAATTTTTTGAGACACACCGGCTTCTTCAAAGGTGGCCATTTCGTTGAGAACCTTAAAACTGGCCTCTACTAAAAATATTCCCAGAGCGGCCCCTGTCCCCTCTCCCAAGCAGAGATCGAGATTAAGCAGCGGTTTCAGACCGAGATATTCCAATATGATTTTATGCCCCTGTTCCACCGATTGATGGGCGGCAATGAGGTAGGGGTTAACCTGCGGTGCAAGGGAAGTTGCGATTAAGGCGGCGGCCCCGGAGATAAAACCATCAATCACCACAGGGATTCTGTATCTGGCTCCTGCCAATATCACTCCTGCGATTCCTCCAATCTCAAATCCTCCTACCTTAGATAGGACATCAATAGGGTCCTTTGGATCGGGCCGATTGATATCTAGAGCTTTCTTAATGGTCTCTACTTTTCGCTTCAATCCCTCATTGTCAAGGCCTGTTCCCCTTCCCGTGGCTAAGGCAACATCAGCACCTGTTATGACGGCTGTGATGGCACTGGACGGAGTGGTATTTCCGATTCCCATGTCGCCTGTTCCTAATATATCCATCCCTTTTGACAACTCCTCCTCGACCAGTTCAATACCGGCTTCAATAGAGCGGAGGGCTTCCTCTCGGCTCATCGCCGGCCCCTTTGCCATATTCCGGGTGCCCATAGCCACCTTCTTGTCCTTCAGAGCGGGATGTTGTTCAAGCACAGATCCGACTCCGAGGTCCGACACTACCACTCTTGCTCCCACATGTCGCGCTAAAACATTAATTCCTGCACCCCCTCGAAGGAAATTGTTGACCATCTGAGGGGTCACCTCAGATGGATAGGCGCTTATACCTTCTTCGGTGACACCATGATCTCCAGCCAGAGTAAAAATAACTTTATGAACGATCTGGGGTCTTGAATTTCCTTTTATTCCTGCCACCCGAATGGAAAGGGATTCGAGCTGTCCTAAAGAGCCCTGGGGTTTGGTCAGATTGTCCTGCCTTACCCTGGCTTCCACCATCGCCTGCTCGTTGAGAGGTTTTATATTGGCGATGACCTCATTTATCTTAACCATGATCTCCTCCTGAAAAACGGTATTATCTGTAGCTTTTAATATCAAGAAACCAATGTTTCCAGAACCCTTCCCTGAGGACCGGTTCACTTTTCAATATCTCGATTCCTCTCTGGAATAAGGGGCCGTCCACCACAAGGGTATGAAATTCACCATTCTCTCCGCAGGGACAGATTTCTCTTTTTTGGAGTTCTTGAAGCATATCTTTATCGAAATATCTACCAATAAAATCTCTGCCGAAGAGATCGGCCTTGCAACTCACCACAATTGCCTTGAAACCCAGTTCTATAAATTCCTCCACAACCCTTAAAGGAGAAATGTTCCAGAGGGGTTCTACGGGCGCAATCTCCAGATCGTTACATACCCGTTCCACCCAGTTACGGTGTTCTTCCAGGTAAACATCCCCGAAGACCATTCCCTCGATCCCTTTGGCTTTCATGTCGGAAACCGCTTCCTTAAATTCCGTTTCATACTTCACCATGTCGGCGCCCACTTCTTTCTGCATCAGTGGAATGCCGATTAATTTGGCTTGCAGATCCAACAAATGAGCCTCAGTGCCATGGAAACAGCAGCGTTTATATTCCTCAGAGGTGAAATTGAGCAGGAATCGGACCTGATGTCCACTTTGAATGGCTTTATAACAGGCCAGACAGCTATCTTTTCCACCGCTCCAGGAACTCACCAAAATCATTTTCCGCAGACCTCTTCAGTTAAAGATTTTGACCTTGATCGACCCTTTATCGGCCTATTTTGATGATCAGAAGGAGAAGGGTTAGAAGTTCAGAAATTTCATTTGCCCCTCCCAAGATATCGCCTGTCACTCCCCCTAATCTCTTTATGAAAAAGAACCGATAACCCATGCTAAACAGACCTACTCCCAAAAATACTAAGATTCCCTTCGTTCCTGTGAGCAATAAAGCTATTCCAAAAGTCAAGATAAGGGATACGGCCATCTCACGAAAATGAAGGTTTTCAGAAAAAGGTTTGCCCAATCCTTCACCGGATCGTGCATAAGGGGAACGATAACAGACCAGAACCATGGAATTCCTTCCCAGTACGGTCATTAAAATCAGGGATGGGTAGAAAGATGAATTTGGTATCTGATCGAGAGCGAAATATTTGGCCCCAATCAGAAAGATGAGACTCATGACTCCAAAAGCGCCGATCCGGCTGTCCCTCATCACTTCGAGGATATTCTCCCTTGATCCTCCAGAAGATAGGCCGTCCATCGTATCTGCAAAACCGTCCAGATGAAGCCCCCTGGTTAAAAATACAAGTAAGCCAATCGTTAACCAGATTACAAGAGGTTTTAGAAAAAACAACGATAGGAGATAATATCCCGGGCATAAAATCAAGCCGATCAGCAACCCCACTACAGGAAAGAAGGCCATTGATCGGGCAAGCTCCCTGTCCTCTGTAATGGTATTCCCGCCCATAGGAAGGATCGTCAAAAATGAGAGAGCATGAAGGAAAGGCCTCATTCTTGCCCCTTTAAAAAAACTTGAATTCCAGAGACCATAAAGATCACTGTATCGGATGCCTCAGCGATCTTCTGATTAGCCATCCCTGAAAGATCTCTAAAGCGTCGGCTCAACGGGTCTGCCGGCACAATCCCCATTCCAACCTCATTGGATACGAGGATCATGGATGTTCCAACCTCTTTTATGGTACTTCTCAATCTTTCAATTTCCTCGATAATCCTTGAATCGTCATCCCATTTCAGAAGGAGATTGGAGATCCAGAGGGTGATGCAATCGAGCAGAATTACCTCCACCTCTTTCCCGTATTGTCTTATTTTACCAACAATCTCTATGGGTTCTTCCACTGTTTCCCATTCAGCTCCTCTCATTCTCTTATGATCTTCGATGCGATAGACCATTTCCTCATCAAGAGGCTCGCAGGTGGCGAGATAGATTTTTTTTGAGAAAAAACGGTTGGCATAGTCTAAGGCAAAACGACTTTTGCCACTTCGACATCCTCCCGTGATCAACAGGTTCTTCTTCATATCATCTCCATTTCTCTTCGAATACCTTGAGTGAGCGATACAGGTCATCGAAGGAAAAGACCTCAATGGATACGATCCCCTGGAAGGTTCGAAGGCAAGAGAGGATCAGTTCCATCTTTGTGTCCTCTATCGTGTGAATTCCCAGATGGTCCACACCGTTTTCAAACCCATGAAGATGGATGATCGAGGTTGCCATAAGATATTTTTCGAAAAAGTTTTGAAGATCCTGTCCGTAGCTCAGGATGTGACCGATATCAAGGCAGATGGAGAGGCCAAACCTCTCTATAATGTCTTCAATCCATGAGAAAGGATAATCGAGATTCTCAATAGAGATTCGATTCGGTTCGATCCCTTCTCCCATGATCTCTTCCAAACTTTGTGTGATACGAGCCTTCCATCCCTCTATGTCAGCATGGTCTTGGCCGGTCATATCTCTGAGATCGAGATGGAGGGTATAGAGGGAGGGATTGAGCGGAAGCGTTCTTCTTATCACTTTTTTTATCGCGGAGCATGCCAGATACCTCGTCTCGTCCTTCTTATCTCCCAGAAATATATCAATGGGGAGGTGAACGTTGAAACCTAACTGTTGATTCAAAGAAATCTCTCCGAGCAGACAGATATCCGCTTCTTCAGGAAGGTTGTTCTCCCCCTCGCTTTCAAAAAGAACAAGCTCAACCTCATCAAAATACGGAGCGAGACGGATCACGTTTGGGACGATCCGATCGGGGTAAATATAGGAGGTCGTCGCCAAACGAAAAGGAAACATCCCTTTATAGCCATTTGGAATTGAAGACAATGACATTTAAAAACTCAATTTTATCCCTCCAAAGAGGGAGAGTCCAGGGGTTCCCCAACCTTTGGCCTCTTCATATTCTTTATTAAAAAGGTTATCAATGCGGCCAAATAGCTGGAAGTTGTTAGTGATGTTGTATGAGGCTGCCAGATTGACCAGCGCATATCCATCAAGTTCTACCCTTCTCGCTGGCCAGACGGACCAATCCATATCATCCCTTTTCCCAACATAGATCACTCCGAGGTTTACATTTCCCTTATCAAAAAAATGATAATTGATATCAAGACCAAACTTATTCTTCGGTCTTCTCAAAAGATCTTTCTTAGTTCTCTTATCCTCCGTATCGGTATGGGTATAGTTGAAGCTTAGTGTTAAATGATCAATGGGTTTTACCGAGGCAGACAACTCGCCCCCTTCGGTTTTGGCTTTATTAATGTTAATGTACCCTAGTCCGGATTCGTAATTGATCAGGTTCTTAAAATCATTCCTGAAGTAAGTGGCTCCTAAAATAACCCTTTTTTTCAGGAGCTCTTGTTCGATTCCAAAATCCGATCCTTTGCTCTTTTCCGGCTTGAGATCTTTATTGCCAATGGGACCCCATAAAGTGGCAGGAGCATATAATTGATATAGGGTGGGTGCCTTAAAACCTGTTCCGAAAGTCCCTTTAACCTTTGTTCCTGTCTCCTTAATCAGATAGGCAGGGGCAACCCGATAAGTCGTCTCTGTGCCAAAACGGCTGTGGTCATCAACACGAATGCCAAGGGTTGCAAAGAATCGATCCCGGAGTCTAATCTCATCCTGAAAATAGTATCCTTTCGTGTTCGCTCTCTTCTTCGGGAGAATACTCTGCCCCGGCCACCCAAAATATTCATAGTAATATTTCGACCTTCCTTCTTCCCTCTCATATTCGAAACCGAATGTTATGGCATTGGTTTTATGGAGTTTCATGTGATGCTGCCAGTCAAATTTTATCAATTCACCATCGTAGTTACTTTTCTCATATAAAGGATTCCATGGATCTATCTTATTCTTATAATCCCTGTGATGATTATTTATGGCAAAACCCAATTTTTGATTCCAGAACTGGTCAAAGAGGGATAGCCCTGCCTGTGTTTTAAAAAGGAGTTGATTTGACCGTTGGATATAATTGGGATCATCTCCCCCAATGCCACCGGAGTAATCAAGCTCGGACTCAGCATTGACGTATCGCAGGATGAAATCAATATTAAGGTTATCAAGAGGCGTGAATCCAAGCCTTGTGGATAGGGAAGTATTTTTATATCCATCCCTTTCATAATTTCCGTACTTTTTACCTGCGGCAGAGATTCCCTCGGTATCTAACCTGGAAAGGCTCAAGGAGTAATTGACCCATCTATTTCCACCACTCACTCCTGCTGTTTCTCTGAAAGTTGTAAATGACCCCCCTTCAGCCGAAAGGCTGAATTTTGGCTTTCCCTCTCCTTTTTTAGTGATGATGTTGATCACCCCACCAATGGCATCGGATCCATACAAAGTGCTCTGAGGTCCCCGAATGACTTCAATCCGTTCGATATTGTCCACTGTTAAATGGGCAAAATCATAGGAGCGTCCAGGAGAGATAGGATCATTTACCTCCACCCCATCGATCATGACTAAGGTATGTTCAGAATTTGCCCCCCTGAGAAAGATCGATGTTGTCCCTCCCGTACCTCCGGTTTGCACGACATCCAGACCTGGAAGGCCTCTTAGAACTTCTAAGACGGAGGTCTTCTGTTTTCTTACGATCTCTTCAGATGGGATTACCGTAATTGAACTGGCAATCTCTTCAATCGGGGTTTCAACCCGGGTGGCAGTGACGACGACTTTTTCGAGGGTCACCTCTTTCTCCTGTGCGGAGAGCAAGAGAGGGATCGAGATGAGAAGCGTGAATAAAGTGATGAGCAAAACAGAACGTTTCATGAAGCACCTCCTCCTTTAGGTTTTTGCTTGGCCCGAACCAGAGCCGTTCGGGGCCGGAGAGAAGGGTTCAAAAAAAATCCCCGGCCTTCGTTTTGAAGACTGGGGATTATACCCGCAAGGACCCTTCACAGTCTTATCCTCGAAGACGTTCGAGTGAAGAATATCCAGGCCAGGTTTTCTGACTCTCCCGACCTTAACTCGCCTTCCCATCCTGCCCCTTCGACAAACTCAGGGCTTCGGACAGTGGCTTTTTTTGTTAAGGCACTTACCCCTAAAATATGGGGCCGGGACTACAGCGGCGGGTCCGTCCCCGACTTTCTCCGTCTAACCGGAGATCACGGGGTTCCCTTTTCCTGGATATCACCTATTCAATTGTTTTCCATTTAACAGATGATGGGAAGGATTGTCAAGAGTTTCTACCGGGAAAGAAATGTCTGGACTTCTTCTAAGGTGGGAATGCCTTTTCTGCCGCCGAGGTCGAGGCATTTGAGGCCGGCTGCGGCATTGGCAAACCTTAAAATTTCTTCCGCCCCCCAATTCTGAAGAAGACCATAGATGAATCCCGCATGGAAGACGTCGCCTGCGCCCGTGGTGTCAACAGCTTTTATCTTAAACCCTTTAACATATAAAATTTCTCCGTTCACCAGGGCCATAGCGCCTTCGTGCCCCAAGGTGGAGCAGAGAAATCCGGAAGTCTGTTTTTGAAGTTCTATCAGGGCTTTCTCCCGATCCGAAATCCCGGTCATCAGAGCTGGAAACCGTGATGAGGTGACGACAAAGTCAATCCCCTTGATTAATTCTCCGGTAAGAGGTTCGACTTTATCGATGTCGATCACCGTAGGGATCCTTTCTTCCCTTGCCCACAGGGCGCACCGGATGGCAGCTTGGATATCGTGCCCGTCCAGATGGAGAATTTTGCCTGAGCAGACCTCCTCCCGCTTCAATTCCCCATCTCGGTACATCAATCGTTGATCCCGGTCCCAGAGGATCGTCCGTTCACCCGAGATGCCATCCACAAGGATGATGGCAAATTGATTGGTGGCGTTGGGTTCGATGGTCACCGAAGAGACGTCCACTCCTTCTTGGCGAATAGAATCGAGAGAGTATGAACCGAGCTCATCTCCTCCAATCTTTCCGATATATTTTGTTTTTACTCCCCATCGGGCCAGAGCTACAAGGGCGGTGGCCACCTGCCCGCCTCCCTGTTTGGAGAACTGGCGGATCCTCATCTTCGAGTTGAGTGCAGGAAATTCAGGGACGACGGTAAGAAAGTCCACGGAGTTGAGCCCCATTCCCACCGCCTCAAAAGGTTTGCTTTTAAGATGGAGATTAAATCGCATGGCTCTCTTTTACAAAGTTTTAGACGATTTTTCAAGCCTCCAACAAATAGAGGGGACATTTCTACTTCGCTAACACAAAAAAAATATTTTCTATTGACACAGCTTGGTGAAGAGAATAGAATGGAATCCCAATCAGGCGCAATGCATCATCATTCCTTCGGGCAGGGAAAAACAAAATCAGAATGGTCAAGAGAAAATATCCCCGGTTCTCAATTGAAGAGAATGTCATCGTTGCGCTTCAGAACGGAATCAACAGGATTGGCAAAGTCAAAGACATCAGTCTGGGTGGATTATCTTTTGAGCATATCTACGAAGAAGACTTAATGGGGGGGGATTCAAGGAAAAGTCTGACCGTGTGGATAAATGATGTCAACCTACCTAAGATCCCTTGCAGAATAGTTTATGACCATCCGCTCCAAACACCTTCCGAATATGACTCGTTCACCATTCGATTGATCACCAAACGTTGTGGAATACAATTTGAATCCCTCACCGATCAGCAAATCGCCCAACTGGAACTGTTTCTTAAAACCTACGCTCAAGAGGAAACTTAACGGGTCTTAGAATTTACCTCAACCCAATCCTTCTTAATCTCATACTAACTGTCTTAAAAATATGACTCTTCGCACAATCGAGTGGGTCATTTTAACCTTTTCTCTCCTCTTTTTTGGCAAAATTCTCTCTTTCTTTCCCCTCTTTAGCAAAAAGGGGGTATTTGTTCCTCCCTTTGGCCTTTTCACCCTGATTAAAACAGGCAAATGGAGGGGAGGAGGGATTTTACAAAACAATGTCGTAATGATTATAAGATGCTAATAAGCCTGAGGAAGGGTAAGAGTTGAAGTGTCAATGCGTTTGAGTTATTAGGAAGAGGATAAATCATAAATTCGTTGGGATTGAGTGAGAAAGGAAGGGAAAATCGATGGGACTTTTAAAGTTGTTGATGAGCGATCCAATCGCTTTTTTTATTCTTATCATTCCACTCCTTTATTCCGTGGTCATCCATGAAGTCGCCCATGGGTGGGTGGCTTACAGGATGGGAGATTCGACAGCGAAATGGATGGGCAGATTGAGCCTCAACCCGCTCAAACATCTCGACCCCATCGGGACGCTCATGCTTTTTCTGGCAGGATTTGGATGGGCAAAACCTGTTCCGGTCAATCTAAACAATATTCCGAACCGGCGAAAAGGGCTTATTCTCGTATCATCAGCCGGAATCCTTGCGAATATCCTGATGGCCTTTGTCGCATTGCTCCTTCATAGACTTCTGGGTTTGCCGTCTTATGGAATGATTGCCGGGATCGTCTACACCCTTGCCCACATCAATATCACGCTGGCGGCTCTCAATCTCATCCCCATCCCTCCACTGGACGGTTCAAAAATTCTCATGGGATTCGCACCGGAAGAAACTCGTTATTTTCTCGCCCGCGTCGAGCCTTACGGATTCTTCATCATCGTCGGCTTGCTCTTCCTCGGCCTGCTCAACCCTTTCATCGGTTTTTTCCGGGGAATCATTGTAACAGTGATCAAAGCTCTTCTTCCTTGAAACTCCCTCGCTTAGGAAAAGAGGCCCGCTCTCAATTGACCAAGCCATGAGATCTGACTTCATGGCTGAAAGGAATGGGATAATGATCACTCGAACCAAGTCTCCCCTCCAACAATCATTCTTCAGCCGCAGTCCCTTTGGCTTTGTAAAGTAACGATTTTCATCAACGTCCCCTTGAATCCTTATTTTGCCGGCAATTGCGTCTCTTGAAGATTTAAAGGCTGCCCAGAAAGATCTTCTGGAAGCGAAGGACTTGAACGAGTTGAAGACGGTATTTAAGAGATGGCGCCGCATCGGGTGGAAGAATATTTGTAAGCTGTGGCTTCAGGAACGAACCCCGGAACAATTAAAGGGGGAAGGGGGATGAGGTCTTAATTATTTTGGTGGGTTAGGATGAAGTTGCATTTGAACCAACGTCCCCATCTTTTCAAGTAACGATTTTCATCAACGTCCCCTTGAATCCTTATTTTAAACACGAGCGATCTAATTATACAGACCTATGGTGGTTAAAGCAAGCGTTTGCTTGATAAGCTATGCATGCCTTCTTTTCGTCTTTGCCAGATTCGTCACCGTGATATTCATGTCTTTCTTGCGTGCAAGTTCAATCGCAAGCTCCATATCATGTTCAGGAACACGGATGATCTTGTTCTTGTTTCTTTGGGTTCTCAGGCGGGACAGAGCGGTATTGATGCCATGGGGTGTCCCGCTCCTTTCGACCTCAATAGCATGATGTCCCCGAATGGCATCAAGGCGTCGGCCTCCTGAGATCGGTATTTCAACCCTGCCTGCCCTCCCTTTTCCTCCCTTGTGTGAACGACTTTCAACCATCTGTGTCCTCCTTTCCATCATAGCTTTCACACTTTATTTCTCTGGATAGATCAATCTGAACACTTTATATCCATTGGTAAAAAGTTGCGAGTCAAAGATAGACTCCCCTTTTCCTACTATTGTTATGGACATCTTATTCTCTACCGTTTGCGTTACGTCAAGTTTCCTATATGCCTCGTAAACAGAAGATTTTCCTGGTACGATTTCCTCTTCCAAAACCTTTGTAAAAAAGTTCTCACTAAACGATTTCGAAGTTATTGTATACTGGACTCTAAAACCTGGGAGTTCATCAAATTCAAGACCTTCAACATGCTTTTCCACTTTGTCATAAACCACCAGAGCACAAGGTTGGGAATGTTGTTCAACATATCTCCTTGCAGTCGCCTCAAATGACGTGCCATATTTGATTGCCAAATCAGTAACGACATTGCACCCCAGGGGAAAGGAGTTAGCCTCAATGGCAAAATGATCGATTTGGAAGATGAGATTCGCAGCTAATTTGTTAGCTTCACCCTCAAGCCTTAACTTAGTAAAGAAACTTAGGTCTTCGGCACTACAGAGATAAAATTTTTCGACATGCTCTGGAAGAACAAAGTGGCCTATTTCATGAAGTGTACTGAATATGGTCTGGTTTTTGTGGAGTAGTCTATGAGTTGCAATTATTCTGTCATGGTAGCTCAATACCGCTCTAATATCCCGTTTCTCAGTAATTTCTGGTACAAAATCCAATTCCTTCATAAAATCAAAACTTAATTGTTTCAAATTCAGATAACCGAGTATCTCGCCCACGTCTGTAGGGATTTTCCCTTTCGTGCCACTTGCTTGAAGTAAGCCCTCTACAACGTCTTCAATTGTTAAGTTCAAGTTCTCCGCAATTATTTTTTCAACCCTTGGCATAGGCGATCACTTGTCCTTCCTTTCAAAAAGCTTTTGCCCCAGCTTGGTGATTTCCGAAGAAGAGGCATCCTTTGAGTGTGCTGCAAATTTCATTTGTGATTCCTCAGACTCATGCAATCTCTTTTCCCTTAACCTCGCTAAGTAGTCTACTGCCTGTTTAACCCGCTCCTTTCTTTGAAGCTCATTCAACCTATCTCTGGTAGCACATCTTATTAATGTGTCCATTGACTTTGTCTGGATCGAAGTCCCATTTTCCCATCTGCAATAAGTCTTGTTACCAATGCTCAGGAAAGCAGCCATCTGTTCTTGGGTGTAACCCAGTTTTTTTCTGACTTCTTTCAATTCAGAAGGAGTAAGTAAACCGACAGCATCATACCTTGCATCATTTATTTGTCTCATGGCATTATGGTCAAATATCTTTTCACCGCATGCGTCACACTCATCCCATGAGATGTTTCCAACTCTCAATTCCTTCTTTTCTGCTCCGCATTTCACCTCTGTAACGAATTCCCCCTGTTTTGAAACAAGTGTGCCTTTATCGCAGATTGGACAACTAATTGAATTTTTCCTCCCGTTACCCATTCTATCCTCCTTTCTGAGGTACATGGGCCGAAATAACAATCAGAGTTTCTTCTCCCTTCCCTCCCCATAATTGAACTTTGATATAGTAACGTTTTCCCTCTATGACGGGTAGCATCTCAAATATCACCTTCCCTGTATGAGGTGGGTTTCGTGTTATACTTTTATTGACTTCCCCCCTTTCCTGTATATGGGACACAATGGCATCCAGAATGTCGTCAGGTGTCAAATCCTCGTTAAGAACATCATTGGCTGCTTTTTCAGTCCATGTCACCAACCCTTTTTTTGCAAGAGAAGAAATTTTTTTTAATGTGTTGGTATTCGTTTCAATAGTGCTGATTGACACCAGATACCTACCTACAATCAAATTCTACTACATATAAACAGAAAAAACAAACCATGTCAAGTGCTTTTTATCACTTTTTTTATCAGTGTGGTTCTTATTGAACGTAAGCTATTGAAATTATTATAGAGCATTGGTTGCGGTGCTGGATTAGAACCCCGTGCAGGAAACCCCACACCAGTTCCAAGTGACTTGCAAATCCATCCCCCCAGGATTGCAAGGGACGTTGTTCCTAAGTTTGTCGTTTTTTTTCCATAAAAGGGATGATCTTCTCGGCAGACAATCAAATCGGAAAAGTTTCCTTGGAAAGTACCCTGGATAGCGTTTGGATAGCGGATTCCTAATGGGGCAAAAAAGAAAAGGCCCCGAAATTAAAGGGCCTTTTCTTCCATAAATTGGTGGAGGCGGCGGGAATCGAACCCGCGTCCGAGAACCTTCCGACAGAGCTTCTACATGCTTAGCCCGTGTTTTAAATTCATCCTTCCAATCTCCCACGGGCAGGATTCCGGAAGGATTAGCTTATGGTGATTCGCCCCTCATCCTATAAGCGTCGGAGAGGAACTATCCTGTATTTCTGACATCCACTTTCCGCCCTGCAGGAGAAAACGGAAGGGACGCTAGCTGCCCTTAGGCAGCCAGGGCATAATCGTAGTTGGTTGCGATTATGTTTAATCCCATTTGTTTAACGAGCCAATGGGACCTCGGTATGCAGCCCTGACGTCAACGATCCCCGTCGAACCCTTTTCGCCCCCTTTCCATCTCTCTCTGCATTGTCTTTCGTTTAAGTGTTTCTCGTTTATCAAAAAGTTTCTTTCCCTTTGCCAGCCCCAGCTCTACCTTCGCCTTCCCACTCGAAAAGTAGAGGCGGAGCGGGATGAGGGTAAATCCCTTTTCCTGAACCTTTCCGATGAGACGCCGAATCTCCCTTTTATGGAAGAGAAGCTTTCGCGTCCTCAACGGGTCGGGATTAGACCGGTTCCCATGGGAATACGGACTGATATGGGCGTCGACAAGAAAGATCTCTCCGTTTTTGATCGTCCCGTAACTGTCCCCAAGGTTGACCTTCCCTTCGCGGAGGGATTTGACCTCTGTTCCCAGAAGGCAGATTCCTCCTTCCATGGAGTCTTCGATCGAATAATGAAACCTGGCCTTCTTGTTCTGGCAGATCAGCTTTTCGCCCATGATATAATATTTTAGTGGAAAAGGTGCTGAAAATCAATGATTTCGTTTAGGTTGGGTTTCATCATTTCACCTCCGAATAAACTTCTTCACCCTTTCCTCAAACAACTGATTCAATTGTTGACTGTTTTGGGGCGACCATCCAAAAACTTCCTTCCAGACCTCCTGGCTCTCCATACAGAGGTAAACAAAAAGGTCGGGGCTCACCTGTTTCAACCATTTCACCATTTTCCGGTACATCTCTACCCGGATCGTTTTTAAATAACGAAACTTACCATCCCCTCCTGGGAATAACTCCCCTAAAAATATTCTGGTTTTAGGAAATCGCTCCTCAGCAATCCCCTTGAGCTGAGCAGGATACCGGAATCCTCCCAGGCTGATCCAGACCACTCGCTTCGGATCGATCCGACTGAAAAGGAAATCGACCAACTTTTCATATCCCTCCTCCCATCCTTCATAGTCGATCATCGGGTCAAAATGAAATCCCAGAGGATAACCCGCCTCCTGACATCTCTTCGCCGCATCGATTCGCTTTTCTAAAGAAGCGGTTCCCCTCTCCTCCTCTTCGATCACTTGAGGGGGATTAAGCGACCAGGAGACCACTGTTCTCCCTCGATGATCGAGAGAAAGAAGTCGTTCCACTTCGGTCGACTTCGTCTTCAGTTCCAGAATGGCATTCTTGTTGGCAAAGAAGCGCACGAGAAATTGAGAAATCGGGAAAAGGGACTCCAGGGCTAAACTGTCGGAGAGTTCCCCTGTCCCCAAACGGGAAAGAGGGGGGCGCCCTATTGCGAGAAAACCCTCAACCTCCTCGAGAAGGTCATCCCAGTTCGAATAGAGGGTGAGAAAGGGATTGTTCAGGTATCCCTGAAGGACACAATAGGAACAATCCATCGGACAGTTGGTGATCGGGTTGATCACATAATATCCACAGCAGATATGGCGGGATGTCCCTGGACAGGGTTTCAACCGCCTTCCATAAAAATGGGTGATAAGAAGATTCTTCTTCCCAGTTCCGATGGGGTCCGGGACTGGATGAGACTGTTTGATCAGGATTCTCTTATCCCCGATCCTCTCAACCGGGACTTCCGGAAGGGCTTTCAGAATCGTTTGCGAAACCCAATCCGTCTCAGCCTGAACATCGAGATAAATTTTTTCAATTTGAAAAGGAAGCATCCTTAACCCCAAATTTCAAATGTCAAAGTTCAAAACAATTTCAAAAATTCTAATGGCAGATGTCATCAATTAATAATGAACATTGGGCCTTAGTTTTTGAGCTTAAAAGTTTGACATTGGGAATTCATTTGGCATTTGAACTTTGAAATTTGACATTTTCAAGAGCCCCCAAACAACTCTTTAAATTCCTTTTTGTCTCCAAGTTGAGATAGAGACGAAACGATGGTCTGATATTCCTCCATTGTTCGGAACTGAAACTCAATCTTTAACTCTTTCCCTTCAAAATAGGGAGAAGGATGCAGAGATACTGCGGACGGCAGATTGAGGTCCTTTCGCTTCTTTTCAAACTCCTCCTCCATTTGTCTCATCTTTGGGTGACGGAGGTTCATGAGAACTCTCTTCACGCGCTCTGTCCTTTGAATGGGGGTGAGTTCTTTCTGGGAAAGGATCCCCTGAATGTCAGGG
>Ga0194119_10001431_pt1 | contig 43278 bp, 45 predicted proteins | sample TA2MahC100mmetaG_FD_148620 | JGI IMG/M metagenome (GOLD analysis project Ga0194119, IMG submission 148620) | Freshwater microbial communities from Lake Tanganyika, Tanzania - TA2015018 Mahale Deep Cast 100m | ecosystem: Environmental > Aquatic > Freshwater > Lake | place: Tanzania: Lake... | reverse complement strand
TATAAATAATTTTTGTCGCTCCACGCACAATGTCATAAATATTGTGGCTATAGGAACCAGAACTTCTAGATTTCAACCAAACAAAGTCAGGCGAGAAGTTCAGCCCACTAATGGTCTGCGTTGAGCCATTGCCGGTGTAGAGCTTTACGTCCATATAGTCCGAGCCTTTGGCAATCGTCGGCGTCGGCAGGTTGGCGGTGCAGAGTGCCTTGAAGCCGCTGGGGGCGGTGTAGGCGAAGGGGCGTTGGCCGAAGTTGCAAGCAACTGTCCAGCCCGCAGCTTCAACCAAAGGGAAGAGTGGCAGGGTGGTTGAAAACGTAAGGGTAGGGTTAGCGCCTGTTGATGGATTACCAGTAGTGGCGTTGGCTGCAGTGAACCAGGTATTATTTATGCCAATCCATGCTTTACCAGCATCGTAGTCAATAGCAAGCTGAAGAATTTGCCCATTGGTTGTTTTTGATGCGTATTGCGTTGTCGTGCCATTGTTTTCATACACAAAGTTACCGCCATTGTCATACACCCACCAGAGATTCGACGCGTTTCCTGGATAGCCAGAGTAAGGGGTTAAGTTGCTAGTAAATCCCCACCCTCCACCCTCTGTGCCGCCCGTGCGGGTGAACTCCATGTATGCCTTGAGTCCAGCGGTAACCGCAATCGTTGCATTTGTCGTTCCGTGACCAGAAGGTGCTAGTACATCGAGATTTCCATTGGCAAGCACTTGGGTTGTGCCCTTAGCCAACGGATTCAACGTCGCATAATTTCCCCTCACCTCCCCACCAGCGCCTGTATCGGTGCCGTAATTAGTGGGGGAGTCTACGAGGCTGTCGTTTCCTGCACCAGCCGTGACCGATAGGTTGTTCGGCGTCCAGTTATGCCCGTTGCCAGAAGTGTCCTTCCCTAATGCGGCGGCGGTTGCTGCACTGTTGTCGGCAAAGTCGAGGTGAAAGGAGTTGCCTGAGTAGCTGCCGGAGTATGCCTTGGGCTGCCAGACGTTGTTGGTGTCGAACTCCCCAAATGCTGATGGGGTCAACGCTTGTGAGTCGACGAACCAGATGTCGGCGAGATAGGAATCAAGATACTCGTATGTATTGTCTAAATACCTGCCTAGGAAATGCGACGCCCCAGACTCGTTGATGTAAGCAATATCAAGACTTGGAGATGGATAGGTTGCTGTACTGAACGTAGTAACCTGCGTGCCGTTGACATAAAGCCGTAGGCGGTTTGATGCGGTTGCCTGCGTAGTGTCTGCTTGTAAAACAATATGATACCAAGCTGAAGGGTCACGAAAGACTTGTGTGGTAACTAGGCTAAAAATATCTGCTCCGCCAGATCGTGAAGCAAAGGAAAGAATGTTACCGTCGGTTGTTACCAACTTTGTCCAATATTCCTTTCGCGGCGAAGCCTCCTGAGCGACAAAAATAGGTCGCTGAAGCCCTGTTGACCTGACGGTATTTTTCCACCAAAAAGATAATGTAAAGATCTTCCTATTGCCCGCCGTTGATGGTTGGCGGGACAAGAAGGCACTGTCTATACTATTGAAACGAAGGCTTCTTTCGATTTTAATGCCTCTCGATTGACCACTTGCGCCAGCAAGTACGTTGCTTCCAACAATAGACATCAGTAGTTACCCGTCCAAACAACTTGCACTTCGGATGCACCAATCACCACATAATCAATTCTATCTGTTTTCGAACTTGTAGCTGTAATTGTTGGCGCCGTACCGGCAGAAAACTTAAACCCACTGCCCCAACCGCCAACCGTGTAAGGACCACCTGACGCCGGCTGCTTGATAAAAATAGAACCAGACTGACCGGCCGTAGCATTCGTAAATGTCACGGAAGTAATATTTTGACTTAATGTGCAAATAAAATTATTACTGTCATCAAAATTAATCGCCAAAGCACCGGCAGAACTCGTCACAGTTGTTACTTCGCCGCGTTGCCCAGCCGTAAACGTCTGAACAATATCTGTTTTAGCTGTATCAGCATCATATGCTTGAACATCAGTGTTGATCACCAAGCCTAAATTTGTTCTTGCGGCAGAAGCGGAACTAGCTCCAGTTCCGCCATCGGCAATAGCAAGATCATTGATCCCACTAATCGAGCCACTTGTAATTGCAGCAACTGCAGGCGTAGTCTGTCCGGCGGCAAATACAATCGCCCCAGTCATCGTCCCACCGGACTTAGCTAAAGCCGCGTCTATAACGCTCTTCAGGGTGTCTACCGTTACGGTCTGAGTGCTCGTAACAATAGAATCAATTTTGACAGATCCGTAAGTCATCAGAGAATCACCCAGGTGCCACCGGAGGGAACTTCAACGCTATAGGTTGCCGCAACCTCAATCGGGCCAGCGCTTAACCCATTATACCCAACTCCAATTGTTACATTCTGATCGATTACAATTTTATTTTCTGTGATCAGTGATGCACTGCCACCACTATCACCTATTTTGAAATCGATTCCATAGAAACTGGTTCCAGTTGGTGGAGCTGACGTAAACGCAATCGTTGAACCAGATATTGTGTAAGCAGAAGTTGGAATCTGAACAACGCCACCAACAATAATTAAGACTGCATTTGCATATTCTGGTGCATACGCAACATTGTTTACTTTTAAAGTGAATGATGTTGCAGTACCGTTGAATTGACTGGTAAGGCTATCAAGCTTTGTTATCCCGGTCGTTCCGCTTGTTGCAGCAAACGTACCACTTAAAACACCGAAAAATGTAGAGGTGCTAGAAGGAGCAGAGCCAAAAACAATATCATATCCTAATGTTGCGTTTGTGGTAACATAAAATCCCTCAAAGCTACCAACAGGAATACCACTATTCGGTTTTTGGATAACACCATCTACACTAATTGCAGCCAGAAGAGCACTGCTGACGGTAACAATATCTCCGGGAGAATCCCTTAACTGAAATCTTGTTTCTGTTCCGTCAAATGTTGCCGGACCTCCAGAATTATTCTTATTATATAAAGTTAAAATTGCAGGAGCGGTGTAACTGCCTCCACCGCCACCACCGGCACCAGTACCAATCTCAACGATAGACTCAGTGCCGTTATCCTTTTTAAAATATGCTTTACCATCAAACGTATTTATGGCAATTTCGCCCAGATCAATGTCCGTAGTAAGCGGTATTTTTCCTGGTACGCTAGACCGCTTTAGCTTAACAACTGGCGCTGCCATGTGGCATTCTCCGGCGGCTATAAAGCCCTATAGAGCCATTATCTAATGGCGTCCTAGGGTTCCTACCTAGTATGTGCCGCCATCGATTTCGTTAGTCCAGGAGATTGTGTCTGAACTTGCGGTATAAAAAAGCAATCCATCATTGACCCCACCACCATCCAAAGCGCTTAAGGTATTAGCAGCATTTGCAACCAGGACAGAACCTTTAGTTGCGGAAGTCAAACCAGTTCCACCATAGGCAACACCAATAGTAGTACCGTTCCATGTGCCACTGGTTACGGTGCCAAGTGTTGTAATTGAACTCTGGCCGACGTAAGTCGAAGCAATATCGATCGAATCAGCATTTACTGTGATTCGGTTGGTAGTACCGCCGACATCAATAGTATTGCCAGTCTTGGTAAGACCGGCACCAGCAGTAATTTGTCCAGCACCGGAGAACTGGGAAAAAGCTAGACCGGTAAGACCAAGATTTACGGTCGCATTATTAGTAAGAACCCAGCCGGAATCAGCATTTGCAGTACCTTCTTCTACGAAGGTAAACATGCCGGGTGTAACCTCGACATCACTGTTAGCATCATCGGAACGAGACCAAGAACCCGATGCGACAACGTAAATGCCGTTGTCGGCAGCAATAGATTGGTTTTTGACGAGGACTCGGTTGCCAGCAACTAATGCAACGCCGTCAATTGTCTGCGTGCCAGACAGAGTGATATTGCCAATAGTAGCAGCACGGACACTTGCTTTTACGTCAAGACCACTGCGGGCAGCATCAACGTATGCTTTTGTTGCAGCATCTTGATCGTCAGTAGGATCCGCAAGACCTGTGATCTTTTGGGCGTTAAACGCAACAGAGGCGGTCGGAGCCGCCATCTGATCAAGTCGATTTGTTCTGACCTGAGTGTCAAAATCGCTGATTTTTGATGCTGTCAGCGACGGGATATCATCAGCAACAAGCGTCCTAAACGTCGGCGCAGCATCTGCACCACTTGCAGGGCCTGCTAAAACTTTATTAGCCTGCTGAACAATACTCTTGGAAAAAAACGCACCCTCGCCGGCTATTGAAATAATTGAACTGGAGTTGCTCCCGACCCCAGACCCAAAACCATAATAAAGTGTTTTATCAGCTTCGTTAAATGCCAACTCGGCATGAAGCAGATTTGCGGGTGCTCCAGCGGCACCACTGGCGTCTCTCCGCTTGATCCTGATGGCACTAGCCATTTTAAAAACTTAAGCAGTCATTATATCATTCCTACTATCAAAAATTTCCGCCGTCTAAAGTAGCACCAATATCACCGGCAACATTAAGATTACCGGATATTCCTACGCCACCGGCAATCCGCAAGGCACCAGTCTCTGCACTTGTACTTTGAGTTTCATTTGTAATGTCAATTGTGCCAGAATGACTATGATCAGCGCTAATGACTCTATCAATAGATACATGAACATATTGGCTGTGGTCATCGTCTAAAAGACCACCTAATCTACCGTGATCCGTAACTCCAGCAGTTGCTCCGTTGACGCCAGATGATCTAAGGTCTTGATATCCTTCAATTGTAACTTTAACTGTACTCGTATAAGCTGTGCTGTATTTATAAATAATTTTATATAATATTCTGATCGGTATTACCTCAAGACCATTTAAATCTAAATCACCAAAGACAGCAGCTTCCGCAGCGCTTAAATCGTTATATTGCTGCTGGCCAGAAAATGCTACAGCGGGATATTCAGTATTGCCAGTCGCTGCAATATAAGAAATAAAGTATTTACCATTTCCTACTTGCTGTTTCTGCCAAGTTACATTAAAGTTATTGTAAACAGGAACTCCCGTTTCAACAACAAACGCATAATCAGAAGGCGTAGAATACTTCCATTCCGATCCATCTTGATGAAAAACAGGTAACTTTGCTACTGGATTTAATATCTGCTGAAATAAATTTGACGCAACATTCGGAGCAGGTGTTGCGCTATGATCAACTTCAATCTTTACGTCTTGGAACAGTGCCGTCCCACCCGTCAGTGCAAACTTTGCATGACTGTCGGTATTACCATTTGGATTATTGGTAATACCAGAAATAGTAAATCCTGTCTTAACAGCAGCACTGGTGGCTAACTCCAGGAATTCCTGGGTTGCCCAATTCATCGCAATTCCATGCCTGTGATCAACAAGCAATTGTGGAGCACCCAGCGTCTCGTTCCAGTAAATCTGGCAAACGGGAGTGTCTAGTTTGTAATTAAATTCAGTTGATTTAATTTGTAAATTAGCGCTACTGTCAAGATAAATATAATAAATACCGCTTGTCGTTGGTTCCGCAACCGACTTGTATGTCGTAAAAGTATGCTTTACTCCTTGACACCATACAGCCGCAGATGCTCCCGTAGGATAAAGCCAAAATTGCTGCTCAACAGGGCGATAGGCAATAACCGTCGTTGTCTTATCGACAAATCCAGCAGGTTCCTTTGAATCAGTAATCCCAACCTTATCTCTTAACCAGACTTCATCAACAGATAACGTAGTGGTAGGGGAAGATCCTTCGCCACCATTAACGGTTAAAAGACCATCGCCACCATATACCTCAAGATCAATAGAATCTTCTACAGCCTGATCAAGATCGGCCCGAGTAACATACTCGAGGCGGATTAATTGACCTTCTTCTTTAATATATAAAAGATTTTCATCTTTTGCATAAGAAAGCTCGCCTTCGGCAAACTCACCTACATTGGCAAGTAGATTGTTGTAGTTGCCTCGCGCAAGCTGTATCTTCGCACGATTGGCCGGAATCGGCATTTCCGTTTAAGAGCTGAACTAGTATTCCGCCCCTTTACTTCTTGGTGGATTTTCTGGTACCCTTGCCAGGTGCCAGTCTGCCATTATTACCATGGCCGTTCCTAGCCCTGTTCTTACTGGGATCTTCGAGCCTAAACCCGCCGCCTTCAGCGTGGCTCAGGTCCCTCCCGCCTTTGCCCATGATCCCACGGGCACGACGTTCTCTAGCCAGATCAGCCCGATACTCTTTTCTGTCAGGTCTGGAATTGCGCTTTTTGTCGTAAGCGAGTTTCTTTTTATATGCCTCAGGATTTTTTGCGTAAAAATCGGCGGTAGATCTTTTCTTCTGTGCCATTACTTCTTCCTATTGGCAGGCCGAAAGCGATCAGTAGCACCATTAAAAGGCTTAGTCCTTTTAGGTGAAGCTTTAGACGAATACTCACTAATGACCTTACAGGAAGACTTCTTCCGCGATACTTGCTTGGCCGTAGATAGCGGTAAAGCCATTACTTCTTCCCCTTTTTCTTAGTCTTCCGCTTTGCCTTTACTTTATCTTCTTCACGTTGAAACTTTTTAGCCACTTCTGGCTCAAAAGCATATAAAAATCTTTTTTGTTTTGCCGATTTAAATGGCATGACTAAAAAGGTGATCCATCTTTGTTCGTGGATCCCGGAGCGTATGCAGGCTTACCAAGACTGCCATCGTTCACGGGATCAGTTACTTGCCTTTTATGAATAACAGGCTGAGACGCAATAATATCGGCGTCTAAATTAACGCCTTCAATATATCTCGGGCCTGTTAAATATTCGGGCTCGTTCACTTAAACTCCTCGATTTCAGTCTCTTTGAGTGCCACAGTTTTAGGCTTGACTGCTTTTGGCTTCTCCTCTACTGTCTCCTTCTCTTCTGATGGTTTTGTAACTTCTGCGTCAGCAGGTTTCTGGGCGGCAACCTCTACCCAACCAGCAGCAGATAATTCACGGGCTTCAACAGTGTGATAAACCTTACGTTGTTCCCCGTCTTTTGTAAAGATGGTAGGCAGTTTGGGTAAATGCATGGCAATAAAAAAGGGCGACAAAAGTCACCCTTATTATTCCGTTTGAGGAAAAATCAGCCGACGTTCTCGACCACGTCGAGGAAAGCGCCGCCAACAGTAGCGGTGCCGGTGCCAGCAGCAATGGTGTACTTCACCAGGTTGTCAGCGTCGCACAGGGCGCCACGGACGTGAGCAATACCAACACCATTCAGATCCAGATCATTAGCACCAAATACAACATCGCGGCCGCCAATGTTGAAGGTGACGGTAGCGTTGCCTGTGATTGCGCTATTAACGAGAATCACGCGGATGGTCTTGATGTACTTCAGGGTCACACCCAGATTAGCATCGCTGGTGGTAACAGCCAGATTTGCGTCAAGATCAAATTTTTCGCGGGGGAAAATACCAGTAGAACGACGTGCCATAATTAATAAAAACGACGGAAAAACCAACGCGCAGATCAGGAACAAGCGCTGGTGGTTCTAAAGTATGTTTCCTAAAAGGCAAAAAAGAGGGGCCGAAGCCCCTCATTCCCCACACTTACCAGTCTATCAAGATCAGGCAGTAGCGTTCACGTTGCACAGGCGAGCAGCCGAGCGACCATTGATCATGGCCAGACCGCAGTACCACTCAACGCGGATCACCACCTGAGGAGAAGCAGTGGACTCACCCAGGTCACGCACCTGAATGCCACCGTTCTGGATACCGGTCAGCAGGTCGCCGCCGAAGGTCACCACATAGATCGACTGATCAGCGGGGGTGCCGTCCAGGATGGGAGCATTCTGGTGGTCGCGATCCAGCTCAATCACGGGCAGGCCGGCATACACCATTTGCTGGTAGCCGAACTCGTTGCGAGCGATATCAATCTGGGAAGAAGTGCGAGCCTGCTTGGTCAGGTGACGACGAGCAGACTTGGACATCACCAGATACTTGGTGCCGCCTTGTGCGTCCACAGCGTCAATAGCTTCGTCCAGAGCGTTCAGGTCCAGGGCAGCAGCGGAAGCTGCGTTACGGATCACTTGGCTGTTAGATGCATAGGCACTAGCCGGCAGGCGAGTAGCCAGGCCGTCAAATTCGCTGGGGGACTGATCCGAATCGCCGTTGATGAACAGCGACTCCCAGGAAAGACGCATTGCGCGGGTCTTAGCCTGCACCTGATAAGCGCGGGATTCAGAACCCTCGAGGTCCAGGATGGCACGGTCAATCTTGATGTCGCCACCGAACAGACGGAGGCTTTCAGACTGCTGGCTCACCTCAGCATAGGCTTCACCGTAGCTAGCATTATAGTTACGGAAACCCACGTCACCGAGGGACTCTTCACGCTTCCAGAACAGGCCATTGCCCTGGATCTCACGGAAAGGCAGAACGCTCAGCAGGGGACCAGCGGAGAGTTCAGAAATAACGGCAAGCTCCTGGGGATTAGAAGCATGCTTTTTGGCTTCAGATAAACTAAGGCCCATTTTAAGACTCCTTTAGATGTGAACAAGGAAAGGTGAAACGTTGCTTAGGGCCTCACGCCCCAACATCGGAACACCCTGCCTGCCCAACCATCTCGGCCAGCCAAAACCGGGTGCTTTCTATCATATAGTTCCAAAAATATTTATTCTTCCCAATAAAAAAGCCCCTTTCGGGGCTTCCGCTTCAGCCAAAGGCTTTCAAGAATAATTCGTCCCGAGATAAAGACGAAAGATCCTCAATTGGTTGACCATTGGCATCAGTGCCACCATAATTCAAGCCAGCTCCAGAACCTTTGACACCCTTAAAAAATGTACCATAAACAGGATGAGACTTAAACTGCGCAACAAACTCTTCAGGCGTCAAACGCTTACCTGTCTCGGTATCAAGGATTGGGTCCCCCTGTGAGTCAAGTGGCGTCAGACTGCCGTCAGGTTCCTGCCGAAAACGAGAGCTCAGTTGACTGGCAAACATATCAAAGAAAGAAATACCGTCAGCGGAATCAGTTCTACCACCAGCGGAATTAAATACTTTCTCTAATGCATACCGTTTAATGAACTCTCGGTTCTTTGATTCAAGCTCTTTCGCTCTTTGCTCTGCTTCTGCCGCTTGGCGGCCGTATTTTTCTTCAATGGCACGGATTGATTCGCCATAACGCGATTCAATTTCCGCAGCGCGAGCGGCATCGGCCTGAAGTTTGCGATACTCTTCCGGATTAAACTCTTTAAACTTTTCTAACTGTTTTTCCTTCTCTTTAATTTGACGCTCATAAGTCTTACGAGCTTCTCTTTCGGATTTTAATGCCTTAAGAAGATTTTGAATATCCTCTTTTTCTTCAACCCCTGTCTCTTCAACAGTTGTTTCCGGAACCTGCGTGGCTTCCATCTCGGTCGCCTGATTCAGTTCTTCGTTCATATAAAAAGAGCAATCACTGCTCCTTGTTTAGTGCGACGTAGGATACCTATTGTTAAGGCGTCTAGTCTCCCTCGCCAGCCTGCTCGGGATCTTCTTCAATTTGAAGTATCACCAATGAAATTTGTATATTTTGCTGGTAATAACCACTTCTATTTCTTACCTTAGCATATGCAGTCCTTGTGATCGGTACATCATCATTAAAACCATAAATCACAGGCGCTACTCTCCTCCAAGATGTGTCAGTTGGAGTAAGTTCAGCAAAAATTCCAGCCCCAACTCTTGGCAGTTCATCTTCAGCTCTATCAAGGTCAAATTCGCGCTCATAGTCACTTACATAGAACGTAACGGTACACGGGGCTGAAGCTTTCATCTTGAATAAAGCGTACCCAGTAAACGCTTCAAAATCTACAGTTGTTACTTCAAGGTTTTCAAGTGGGCCACTATAAAAACTTACTTCAGTCCTGGAAGACAAACTTGAAAACTGTTGAGGTGTCCAGGCTTCCGCTGCTTCGTCATACGCCAGAATGGCGCCATCAGGTATAATTTCTGTAAAGCTTGGGTCGTTAACATCTATTAGGTCATCAAGTATAAAAGACCTTGTTTCAAACTTATCGTTTGTATCATTATAAATAAGTGCATTACCATTCTCCGGATCAATTATTTCTACATCCGCAAATTGACTTAAGCTGATAAAGTTCGCTACGTTTTTCCATGTAGAACTAGTAGAGTTATATTGCAGGATCTGACCATTCTCAGGATTATCAATATCAACATCATTTAAAGCATTAAGACTGAAATTATTTATTTCAAGAGCTTTGTTAGTCCACTTTGTTCCATCATATGATAAAACTTGAGAAGTTATTGGTTCAAATTTGGTTATTGTGGGAACAAAAGCATCCGTTGGATCTGCTTCATCAATACTTACTGTTAAATTTAGATTTACTGGAGCTGTTTTTGGAGTTAACGTGATTACACCATTTGACCTAGTCGCAACGACAGGACAATCTTCGTCAGCATTTATTTGATCACGAATCCGACCAGCAATCAGCAGCAACATCTCTGCATCAAACTGCGCATCTGTGCTGGTGGTTTCCTCAATATTGTTTATATCTTGCTGAGTAACTGTATAAGTGTACAAGGTTCCAGTAATCTGAACATTAACTTTGTCATTTTTAGCAAAAGATCCTCCAATGTAAATTCTTGCAAGATTTTGTGTTAGATCAGGTAACGCTGTTAAATCTACATCGGCAAGATCGTTGATATCATTCACATAATCTTGGTTCTTCCATATTGTTAGCGTAGAATCATAGGCAAGAATTTGGTTATCCGAAAGAGTAGATTGGTTTATAAGTACATCAGTTAAATTGTCAATCCCAATACCAAATTGCTTATTTAAGAATTTTGAGATTGTTCCTGTTTGAGTCCATGTCAACCCTTCTGGAATATTATCCGGCTCTTCAACACCAGATTCAACAATCTGATCTTCTTCGTCTGTTATGTTCCCAACAGGAATTGCTGTGTATTGAATAATATGATTTTGTTGGGGATTTGTAATTCGAACATCACCCAAATCTTCAAGCTTATAAACATAAACCTGCTCACCCCATTTTCCAGTTGCTTGATCCCAAGCAAGTATCGCTTTATCTTGTGGTTCGTATTTTACGGCGCCTGCGTCATTTGTACTTGGAAAATCTGGTGTAGCAGCTTGAAATGTTAACGAGGTGATTCCGGTAACCGTTATCTGTCTTACGCCATTAACTGCTGCGCGAGACGTTGAATAAACATACAGAAATTGACCAGTCTCTAATCCGTGCGGCAAGGTAGTAACTATCGATACAACGCCAGCGGTCGCGGCGATAGCGGAGATAGGAATGCTTACTTCCGATATTAATTCTACATCCTGTAAATCACTTAATTTATTATTAAAGCCAACAGGATTCCCTCCAGCCGTACTACCGTCTCCGACATAAAGACGTTTGGTATCAGTTGTATATACCGGCTCCCCAAGCAGGGGGACAAAAGTAGTTTGCTCCCGTTCTTCTTCTGTGCCCCTGCGAAACTGAAGTGCCACGGCGAATCCTAAGTCAAAATAGTATTCCCTCCCTAAATTTCAGTAATAAATGGAGTTATCCAGTCTTCATTTGAATTCTGAACCTCATTGATAATTAATCCGGCTTGCTGACACCTTTCATAAAAATAAGTATAAGATGCTTGAATTGTACTTTGTGTCATGGAACCAGATCTATCAACAAAGAGACCAATCACAGTTCCAACTGGTCTTCCTTCTAAACCGCACATTGCAAACCAGTCCGTAATATTAGTATTATTACCATTATCTCTAACCACTGCATACGGACCATAGCTTGGAGCCCCCAATGCCGCTTCAATCATTCTATTTGTTGGCGTACCCATTTGATTATGGAGTCCTTGACCATAGATAGCGTGTTGTATGCTTGCCCATTCCTTTGCGTTGAATAATGTATATTCAGTTCCATAAATTGTGGCATTAATTGATAGCGCAAAGGCTGATGAATTTACATTGTATAACTCGGTAAGTGGTAAGCCTGGCCTCGGCAAGTTTTTAAGTTTTACCATCAAAACAAGCCACTTACCTTGAGTATGTACCTGCTGAGGACTAAAGTATTGTTCAACCTGTATAAGTGGGATGGTTACTTCTGTCGTATTTGCAAAACTTGTAGACTGCAACAAAGTATAAGTTACATTTGTGACTGGATTTAAGACTTGAACGGTCATCTGATTGTCAGCAGCACCTTTGATCTTCAAGCTCTGAGTCAAGCTGCTGATACCAGAAGGTATCCTCATCCGATAGGAAATTGTAATCTCTTGGTCCTCTAAGCTCTTGAGCGATCTTTCCCCTCCATCATCAAGGGCTGGATCGGCGATCCAAACCATATTTGCTTTAAAGAACTCACTGCCGGCAGATGTCCAGGTTGGATTGTATCCTGGAGATAAAGTATAAGTAAGAGGCAGAGAACTCTTTTGATTTTTGCTGATCGGGTTAAACTTTTGTATTTCCGGTGGATTCCCTGTTGTAATCTGGGTGCCAACACCGTTAACAATGTGATCCCATCGTATGTATTGACCCATTGTGCCTGACGGCGGCCAAGAAACGCTTGTCTGAGTCGACCAGTTGATACCATCAATACTTGTCATAACCCTATCACCAACACCATAACTAGCCACAGCCAAAAATTCCTCTCTGTCTGGATTCCAAATAACAGAAGACCAAGAATTTGCCGGGGCTGGATTTAACCTGGTAGTCCAAACAATGCCATCAGGACTGGTAATAATTGCCCCACTAACATTTTGCTGATCTGTAATTGCGACTAATAACTGCAACTTTGAAGAGTAGGCGATTGATTTCCATGGCAAAAATTTATTTGTAGATCTCAGGGTCCAGGTAATCCCATCTGGACTTGTCATTACATCGTTGTTAGCTGTTCCATAAATACCAATGGCAACAAACAATCCAAGTTCTTTAGCCCATACAACTGATTTGAACCTATTTGCTTCACTATTTGGAACGCTTCTGGCAGTCCAGTTGATACCATCTGGACTCGTCATCACTGGAGTGTTGAAATTCGGACTGTTCGTATCATGAACAGCAACAAATAAATTCTTTTCGGGCGACCAGCAAATGCTAGACCAGTTCAATGACTCACTATTTGGAGAAGATCCATGAATCCAGTCAACACCATTAGTACTTCTCAATACAGATGCGCCGGGCTGACCACTCTGCGGAGAGAGGGCTACAATTAATCCAAGTTGAGGTGAGTATGCTGCGCATGTTATTGCTTTATACCATGACAACGTTGGAGCATTTGGCGATAACGCGACGCTTTGCTGAACCCAAGTTATACCATCACTACTTGTTGCGATCTTTGATGAAGTAGAAATATTGCCATGTAATGAGTCTGAACCGGAGAAAGATACAAACTTATTGATATTAGATGCCCATAAGACTGTACCATGTGATCCAGCATTTACAAAAGAACCAAAGATCCCTGTCCAGCGCTTACCGTTGGCGCTGTACATGACATCATTGCTACCATACAAATTAGCTACAGCCACATAACGGGAAAGGCCAGGAGACCATGCAACAGATGTCCATTTATTGTCAGCCTGCTCAGAAAACACACTAGTTTGGACTAAACCAGCGACAAAAGTATTGCTAACCGTGGTTCCATCAACAAAATAGTACCAATGGTACGTCCACTGAGTAGATTGATCAGTTCCAGTACCCATAGGGAATCTTAAGATTAAAATTTCCCTATTATCTGGAACTGGCTGGGAGGTGTTCCCAATAAAACCACCACCAACCCAACTGGCATTTACAAAGCCACTACCATTTCCTTGTGGAGGTATTTTGGCAACAACTACGCCGGCCGATCCACCAAATTGCGTAGGACTTATTATGTTTGTTAAGGCACCATAATCAAGCGTTGAATGTGGAAATGGTGCAGTATAAATAGAATTACCTTCACTAGGCACAAGTAACCAGTGAGGTCTATTGGGAAACTCTGATCTAAAACTTTGCCATCGATCATAGCGATAAGATCCATATTGGAAGATTGAACTTTCGTCGCAGAGACCAATACAAACCGCAGACTTACTTGCCACGATTCGCCCAAGACTTGCAGTAGCAGTGCCTGCTTCCCCAGTCTTAATGTCATTGCCTGCAACAACCTCCAAAACATCAACTGTTTTGTCTTTAGTCCAAGTCTGCCCCGGCTCTGCGGCTGACTGTTCTACATTCGTAGCTATAACGTTACCATTCGCATCTGTAATTGTACCTAGGTCTTTCTCTCCAACCTTTTGGGTCTTCGGGGTCAAAGGAGCACCACGTCTCTTGACACACCATCTCACGCCATAAACATGATTCGAGCCAACTGCAGGTTGCAGATTCATATTAAATGGGCCATTCTCACCCAATGTTTGATTGACGGGAGGGGCGTATGGAGACCCAGTGCTGGGAACAATTAGGGTTGAAGTATTTGGAACATTTCTATATTTAATTCTATCTCCCAGTAAAGCATCTCTTCCTCCGCCAAGTGTTTTGGGCAAATAGAATACAAAGTCGCTGTAATCAGTTCTACGCCATGTATAAAAATTAGATATAAACGATGCTCCAGTTCCATTCGCATCCAAAATGGGTCTAGGCAGGTTTTCTAAGAAGGTATAACCAGCAGGTTGAACAGCCCCATCATTATGAAGGCCACCATCCAGGTTGAAACAAGCAGCACCATCTGCCGCATTAACATTCAAGCCATCAATAAAATAACCTTGGTTGCCATATGGTCTGAAGATACCTCTATAGGTGACAATTCCGCCCGGCATGGAATTCTGTCCGGTCGTGGGAGGTGTTGCCCCAGAGCTATTCCCAAGACTAAGACTAAAAGAACGTTCATTAGAATACTGTAAAACACTAGCGGCTAAATTGCATTCTCCAAGACGTTTCTCAATATTAAATGTTTGAAATTCTGCAACCATTAAATGCTGAAGCGCAGAATGAACATTGATGTCATACATGAAGACTCCAATGTCTGCATTCTGATTGGCTAGATTCTGACGGTGTGCAGCTTTATTGTTAACATGAATTTGGATATTGCCTGCACCCTCTGGCAATACACTTAAGGCGCTTTGCGTTTGCAAATTAACGCCAACGTAAACAAAGTCGGCATCGTCACCAGGTTCGCCAAATCTGAAGACAGGGTGTGTTTTTCCACCAAAAGTATTTTTTCCTGGCGTACATCTTAATTGATAAACACCTTCGAACAATTGGGATTTTACACTGAATGCCGGTATCTCAACAAACATTTGTACGGTTTCACCGCTAACAGATAACGGTGCCGGCTTAGTACCTGGAGCAGGTGCTGATGCGGTTGAGGTTTCAATTAGACATTCCCAAACCTTATCATCATAAATTACCCTTGATCCTTTTCTGTAAGTTGTGCCTGGATCCCACTCCTCAAGCGTGTCACGAATAGTTGTAGAAGTGAATTCGTCTAATTGTCCTGTATAAAGAGATGAAGGATTTTGCCACTCAACAATTCGCAGCCATTCACCCGCCATAAAGCGGGAATCATCAGCGTCATAATAATAAACAACTTTAAATGTATTCAGCCTGCTTATCGTGCAAGCACAACGTCGCATGTAAGATTGAGCCAGCAGCCAATGATTTCTACTGTTATAAGTTAATGCAGATGCACGCTGGGTATAGGTGAAATAATAGTAACCATAGACATCGGTACTAGCTCTCCAGCCCATCATAATTGGAGGCTTGTCTTGACTTGATGCACCAGTTGGATCTACGGTTTCAAATTCAAGTTCAAGCCCACCGCCACTGCCACCACCAGCAAGTGAATCAGGCAGTAACTTCTTTAATAAACGACGCCTTGCCATTAAAGCGCCAAAGACTTTTTTTAAATTATTACCAAGATTTTTGTAAGCATCTTTAAATGCCTCAGCCTCTTCTTCCGGACTTGGAACTGGCGTAGTTAGTGCGTCAAGGCCATCATCAGATCCAGCACCTCCACCACCGCCCCCGCCGCCGCCGCCTCCACCGCCGCCGCCTCCCGCCGCGACCGTGGCGAGAGCTAATCCAGAGAGACCACCAAATCCGCCTCCAAAACCGCCGCCGCCGCCGCCGACGACTTCTAATCCAGGTCTATTTAAAGCTGATTTACCAGTACGAGTGTATTCCTTTTTATTTGTTTTCATTCGCGCTACTTTTGCGCCTTTTTCTTTGGCAATTGCATCAATTGCCTCTCTCGATAAGATCCCACCAGGACCTAATGCTCGCTCGGCCTCCTCAAGAGCTTCCATGAACTCTTCGCGCTCTTCTTCGCTATCAAAGAAGAATGCATCAAATTCTTCCTCTTGTCCTTCAATTTCAAGCTCATCAAGATTAATCTTGATACTTTTAAGTTCTTCTCCGTCTTCTAAATTTAAGTCAAAAGTCCCTAAGCCCTGTACGCCACCTCTCCACATTGCATTTGAGAATTGCGTCCTGGTCCTAGGCAGTGAATTGCCAATGCCAACACCAGCAACTCTGTCAAGAGGAGTTGTCCACTTCTGTAATCCAGCATCCCAGCTCAACATTTGATAGTTGGCTATATTACCTTCTTCATCAGAAGTGATTAAAACATTGCCAAACTCTCCAAGTGTATAGCTAAATCTTTTTGCATTAAAAGCTTCCAGCGTATCATCCCATTGCATAACAAAAGGCTTGGGAGCTGGCGGTGGCGTCACCTGAACTGCATTTCCGAATTCCGGCTCCTCTACACAAAAATAGAAAAAGTCATTTGGCGGGGGATTTTCTCCAAATCCTGTAAAGTTTATTCTGAACTCGCCATCAACACCAGGAGTTCCCGTAATTACAAATCTGTTACTTTCCAGTATTACCCCAGGAGGGTCAATACTATGTGTGCCGTCAAGTGTCGTAGAGAACCTAAATGTTTTACCAAGTAAAGATGGATCTGAGAGGTCAAAGATATAATCACGATCATTAAAAAGTTTGAGGATAGGCGCTACCCTGACTTCATCAAAGATAAATTTTCCGTCATTAATGATTACCTCAATTGTGACATCATCCGGAGGCGGTTCCTCAAGGCCATCAAGGCTCACCAGGTTTACATCTTTAAGAAACGGTGTGCTCTTTTCAAAAAGACCACTAGTCCCGTTATATTTGATGGTATCAAGATTATTTAAATTAGACAAATTTGCGTGATAATTTGCCTTGGTTGTACTTAAAACATATTCGTTAAAAAAGTTATTCGTGGTTTCATCCAAGAAAAGCATGTGACCCCTCTTCTCGGGATCCGTAATTTCAACACCAAGTAAATCGCCAATTGAAGGTACTGGCGGAATTGGTTTTGATTCAAAGTTCTGGGTCTCTTCGTTATACTCTAAAAGACTATCAACCGCTAGGTTTTCTTCAATAGAGATGCCATCAATATCTGTGATAGCCTTAGGCAATTGTTCTCGAATAACCCATTTTTCAGTCGTAGAATTATAAACGATCATGAAGCCAGGCTCAAGATCCTCTGCTTCGGTTACATCTTCAAGGTCGCTTGTCGTAATTATTGGCTTGCCAATTTTCCATTTATTCTCGGCGTCTGAATAATATATAAACGTACCATGAATTAAATCTTCATTTTCCAGTTCGGCATCGAGAAAATCCTGCACAAGGATAGTCTCAATGACATTAATCCCACCTGGTGTAGTACCATCCCCAACATAGAGCTTATTGGAATCGTATGCATATACCGGCTCTCCTATAACAGGTGTAATCAAAGGGCGCTGCGCTTCTGTTACCCTCCTTATCTGCAGAGCCATTCATAAAGCCAATCTGCCATTAGGATACCGCTCGTCTAACTAGACCAACCAAAGATCATATAGCCTTTTAGAGGTTGTGTTCTTTCTCTGTCAAGCCTCCATTTCTTACCAGTTTGGTCATTCCGATCCATCCCGAAAGGCAGTGCGTCCCATAGCCATTTCTTCTTTATTTGTACCTGACTAGCGTTTGCAATCGCCTCCAAGACCGATTCCTCGTCAAGTGCTTCAATCTTGTTTACATCATCTGCGGCATAAAACAGTAATTCTTTATACTGGCTTGAAAAATCCCAGGCTAAGGGGACAATCTTGACGTACTCATCTTCATATGTAGTCGAACTGTCATCAGATTGTTGAAATCTCAATGCATACTTTGGATCTTCTTTGCCCTCTTCTTCGCTATACCATGTAAATTCTCTGATCCAATTTGCCGTCACATCTCTTTCCGTAATATCAATATTCAGTTCCGGTAAGTTTAATGTATCTCTAGTCGGAGAATCGCCTACCACATCAGCAAAAATATTATTAGCGGGCTGTTCTTGTCTTTCATTGAATATATTCTTTCTCCAATCTCCAGCAAAAGCAAACTTAATAAAATCACTTCTAATTTTTCTCTTCTGGTAATCAATCAAATTTTCAAAATTACCTACGAACGGCGCATTGTTCAGCAATCCTTCAATCGTGTAGGTAATTGTAAGTTCTTGGTCTGGGCCAAGACGATCATAGTTAGCTTTTTTGACTGTAAAATCAGCAATAAAATTGTTTGCACTGCCGATCCGCCCTTGATCAGTCTTTACAGAGAAGATAAAATCTTCTTCACTAAAGCCTGCTGGGTTATCAAAATACTGACCTCCCACTTTAAGTTTAATAATTGGCGGGGCTGTATCTTTTATTTTTACTTGAGCCCTTCTTCCGGCGTAACCCCAAACATTACCTTGAGTGTCTTCATTCGGCAATGGTATCGTAGTGGTAATCTTTTCAAAGGTTTGCTCTTCTCCTGTTTCGGTAGATTCAATAATAGGATCCGGGTCCCATTCATTTAATGGTGGAGCGCCTCCATCGCCAGTACTACTGCTCGCAATAGATCCTATCAATTCTGATCCACTTGATACAAATCCAGTGTTTCCGCCAATCAAATAAATTGTAATAATTCCTGTCGATTTTGTTCCAACCGAATCCTCCACCGTGTATTCAAAATCAAACTGTGTTCCTTGGCCGTTATTATACACAGCATAGGGTGAGATATTTTGATCAAACACATATTCACCAGTATTTGTATCCAATAAAAAGCCCTGTGGTGCGCCTGAAACCTCAAACTTTAAATTCTGTCCAGGGACATACTTATACTTTCCTGTCTCCTGATCAATTGAAACTGGGATTGCGTCAGGATCGCTTCCAGAAAGAAGACCTCTTTTTTCTGTATCACCCCTGATCGCTGATATTACAACTTGGCTAACATTTGCGGTTGGGTCATCAGTTCCTTTAATTGTATAAGTTATCTGCCTTCTGGCTACATTCCGCTCACCACCCTGCAATGGAAATTTTGGATCTTCAAGATAAATTTTCCCATCAAATTTAAATTCCTCCGGCAAATCAAGCGTGCATGGTTTGAATGAATAACTTACTTCAATCCCACCATCATCAGGAAGGTTAGTCGCTTTAATGTTTAAAGCGTAATAATTAATCCTAAAGGTATCACCTAAATCAGTCCAAGGAGCATAAGCTTTTACTACATAATTTAGATATAAATTATTCTGCGAATAAGCTGCAAACTTTGTCAAATCATAAGCTGCCTCTGGATTATCATAGGTCTGGAAGTCATGCGCAGGAATAATCTCATATGGAATCACCTCGGAAACATCTTGTTCATTTTCTGATACTATACCACTCCCAAGCAAGGAATTCCACTCTGTTATGTCATCCGGAATCACAAATTGCTTATGCTTCATTGGAAGCAGTTCGTTCAGAGTTTGATAATAATTCTCGCTTGCAGGATTTAAATCAGGCAGTTCTCTATCAGGTGTCTGCCAAGCGTGAATATTGATCTTAAATCTCTTTGGAGGAAAAACGCCAACCACACGATATAGACAAGCTTGAACTTTGCCTGGACCAAAATGAGTCAACAATCCAACCAACTTGTCAGCAGCATTGTAGGTCCAAGGCCTAATAAATATCTTGTCGCTAAATGTTAATCCTGCACCAGGTGTAAATGTTTCAACACTCGTCTGATTGGTTTGGCCAATAAAGAAAATGTTATTAGATATTGCTAAATTCTTGCCTAACCAAAAACCATCTGCTTGGCTGGGGGGGTAAGCCAGTAAACCGCTACTTGTAAATAGTTGATCGACGACACCCTGGAGAATTAGAAAATAATTATAGTCATCAGCATTTAAATTTGTGTTAGTTAAAATATCAGGATGATTTTCTTGCTTAGATAAATCGTTTACAATGATTGGATCAACTGGTTCAATTTTAAATTCAAACAATGTCCAGTAGATAACTCCAAGTAGTAAGCCTCCGCTAAGAATCGCTAGCGGGGCCAGTGACAGAAAAAGACTCCACCCAAAAAGCTGAGGGTTTGTACCTATTTGTGCTTCAGTTGTAAGATTTAATTCTTTAAGGTATTCATGGTAAACCAACCAAGTTGAACCTTTGACAGTCTTGATGACTTTAGGGGGAATTGGAACCTTTCTTCTTCTTTTGAATGGCCTGCGGTCATAATTAGCCTGTTTCCTTTCGTCTGCCTTATCTTTCTTGGGAGGCTTTTTAGTTTTATATTGTATGGTAAAAGTTTCATCAATATAAACTTTAGAGCCAATAGGCAAATTAATCGAAGATGTCGCTTTTACGATAAGTATTTCGCCATTCTTTTTTACAGTTGGTTTATTTGCTGAATTGTATCCCATCCATTCAGCTTCACCTGGAATGCCCTTGATCTCGCTAACCTTCTTGGCTTGAAGGATAGCTCTGGCTTCCTTGGCAAGAGCGTCTAATTTTTTCTGAAGCTCTTCAAATGCACCCATTATCGCCAGGAAGCAGACAGCGTATTCTTCCCGACTCTTAAAGTCACGCTAGAATTCATTGGGAGCCCCGTGAAGCCGTCTCCGTTTACATTGTAAAGGGATCCTTTGTATTTGACCGTAGGGCGCCCGTTAAGCTCAAAACCGCGCCAGGTTGCATTGAAATTCTTTTGCCCTAATCCGCCGCCGGCTAAAGCATTTTCAACCGTGTTTAAACGATTGGCCTGAGCGGACTCATTTACTAGGTCCAGTAAAGTCTTGCCACTTGTGTTACTCATTTGTTCTTAACATTAAAACGTAGTGAAAATCTTGCTCTTTCGCCAAAGAGCCTTAAAGTATAACCAACACCAAGATTGTAGACGCCAACAACATAATAAAAATTAAGTGGTTGCGCAAACTCCTTTTCAACAACAAGAATATGATCGAAATTCATGGCTTCTGCATTGCCATTGTGAAACCATGTCAAATACCGGCTAACAGTATGAACACCAGTTGCCGTAACTGTTATATCTGAAGTGTTAAACGTAAAGGGAATGCGAGTGTATCCACCGGCAGTAGTTTCAAGCTCGTCTTCGATATAAGATGCGTATGTCGTTGTTGAATTATAAGGCTTTGTGCTGTTTAAGAGTATTGCCTCAAAGTCTCTATCCGTGACCGCTGTTACAGCCTGCCTCTGTAATTCGGTCGTACTAATAATTGACATCCGACCGGATTTTTCTCAACTAGTGTGCCTATTAGGTTGCTACGTTGCCGGGCACCGGCTCTTCATAATTCACAATACTATTGAAGTCATAGCCTTCATCGGGCTCAGACGTAATTGCACCATAGTCGATATCATAGCCAGCATTAGGTACGATTGATCCATAGTTAAATCCTTCAAAGAACTTGGTTACATAGCTAATCTGCAACTCAATAGTATAATCCAGATTGAACAGCAGATCCGGCATGATTACACCAGAATCAATAAATTGCGTATTTGGCAACTGAGATGTTTGGATGGGCATCAAATCCTCATCCAAGAGCATTACGATGTTTTCGACCTCGGGATCCAGTTCTCCGTCAGCATAGAAATTATAATTACTTAATGGCGGTGGAGCGACGCCAACTCTGTCGCCAGTATTAAAATCACCACCATCATATGAGTAACCATTAATAACAAATCCTCCAGCGTCAAAATCACCGCCATCTGGAGCTATGCCAAAGCCTTCTTCACCAGTTAAAAAATTACCACCATTGACTACATTGATGGTTATATCACTAACGATGTCAGGCGGATAATATACCTGAAGCAATGAAACTATTTGATCATTCTCGTCAAATCCAAAATACGATACATCAAGGAATTGCGTAGTATTAGGAAGGTTGCTATGCCATTGAAGCTTATTTGCCTGTACGTCTGCTTTTGAGATCTCTGTTACACCAGCCACTATATTGACACCGTCAAGCTTAATAACCCCTGCGGTAGGAACCTCATTGAAAACTACATATGTTGCTTTTGCTGGCAAATGCAGCAATGCAGGAGAAATCAAGACAACTCCAGTTGACCCAGTCGCAACTGGTGCATAAATATTAAATAGATCTGGGCTGATTGCAGTAGTCATTTAATTTAGTACATAACAATCAAGCGAACAAAGGGCATTTGTTGAGTCAAAAGCCCAAGTCGCCGCACTTGTTCTAGTCAAAAGTTTTTTCTTGTTTGCATTAATAACAACTGTGATTGGCATAAATGGATAGTATTCAAATAACTCGGGACGCATTTTTTCAACAACTCTAACGCCGCGATTGTCCATTCTTCTTTTTGCAACCTCAACAGCTAAATACTTGTTTATATATTTTTCATAGTTACGCATATTGGATGTAGCAGTGCTGATGAATTTATTAGTAAGAATATTACAGTTTAATTTTGTCATGTCTTCATCTGTTTTATCCTGAAGCTCTTCAGGTATTAAGGGTTTAAAGCTAATCGGCATTGAGATTTCCTCCGGACTCGGTGAGAACCCGCCCAGCCATGACCCAGGAAGAGTCTGAGTCCTGTTTCCTAATGTCATCCTGTATATAACTTCCCTTTGTTCAGTTGGGATATTACAGCCCGTCAATTCAGTATAAGAATTAACCGTAGGGTCATCTGGATCGGGATCGGATGAATTTGGATCTCCATCTCCATCTCGGTCAGGATCGTCGGAATCAGGTATTCCGTCGCCATCCATGTCTTGGTCAAGGCTGTCAGGGATGCCATCACCATCTGCGTCTTTGCACTTATCAGGCGTGTCAGCCGCATTTCTTGGTTGCGCGGTTGCAGCAGTTGAATTATCAGTGGAAACCTTGATGTCAACAGTATTGTTTTCAGGATTTTCGTAGTCAATCTTTGTTATCTTTTGCGTTACTGTGCCAGCACCGTCTACACCGTAAAGATATTCTTCAATAGTTTCACTCTTTAAAAACTCCACTGGCCAGTATGGATAGTAAACACCACCCACATAAAAATCAGTGCCCTGCTGTAGCTCTTCATAATCGGTCTGAGTGCGCAAAATTTTATCTAAAGGAGGAGAAAAGAAAAATTTTCCACTTCTCCTTTCTCCTCTATTGTCAACTACAGTGCCATCTGACTCAGCCTCTTCAAATATTTCACCAGCCCTCTTGATTAAATCAACTGTCGCTTTGGCTCCACCACTATAGACATATTGTTTTTCAATTACACTTACTATTTCGCCACCATTCCCAAAGAATATTTTCTTTGTGTTTCTGTTAGTGCTTGTTTTCCATCCAAATATACCTTGCAAATGAAATTCGGTTAAACTCCTAACAGCTCTCGCGTAAATTACACGACGCTTTCTTAGTTCCGCTCTATCGGAAAACAGGCAATCATAGAAGCCTTTTGTCGTATCCATCTGGACAATTTCATCAACTTTTAGGCAAGCCCTCTCTGCAGCATCCTTTAGGTTTATATCATTCTCATCTCTCAATCTCGCATATTCGTTCATTTCATTTGAAAGCGCATTAGCTTCCTCGACTGCCAGATCGTATTCTTTGCTACAGTTCTCAAACCATTGAGAAATTGCAGCATCCCCCGCTCTCCAAACACTCATTTCTTCCCAGCTCTCTTCGTATGAGAGTTGTTTCCCTGGACCTTCGTATTCAGTGTATTGGTATTTTTTAACAAAATCGCCGAAGTAAGCGTCTTCAAATGTTTTCAGTGAACCCTTGACCGAGTATCCCCAATCTTCGGTGTCTTCGTTGATCCATTCCCCAAGTGTTAAAGGTTTCTTGCAAAAATCATTTGCTGCAGCTAGTAAATCGGTTGTATATTGAGGATTAATGAATTTACCACAGGCGTATATCTTTTCTGGATTTTCTGTATAAATTTTACCATCGTAGACCTTTAAGCACTCGTCCTCCGACAACAGTTGGAAATACTTTGTATTTAAATACTGAATTTCGTCAATGGCACCTCCTTTTCCTTGGCCGCCTTCTTCCTTGCATGGATCAGCCTCATCCTCATCGGGCGTACCATCATTATCATCTTCTTCTTCGGGGTCCTCTTCTTCAAACATAGGAATATCCCAACTCATTGTTATAGTCAATTCGCTAGGATCGATCAATGAAGATGTATCGGAAAGAGACTCAATTGAGATAGCTGTTGAATCATCATATGAAGTAAATTTAGAAGATCCACTGGCAGATCCAAAATTTGTACCACCAAATGCTTTAACGCACTGAATACTCCCGTATTTGTCCTGGTACATGACGTACCCTAAGGACTGGAGAACATTTCCAAGTTCACTTAAATCAAAGTTTTTAACATCAAAAACATCGTACCTCTCAGGTATAAGATTAAAAAGACTTTCAATTCTTGTCGTAAAAGAGCTTTCGTAAACACTTGCTAGATAAAGAGAACAACCAACTTCAAGTGTGACAGTCTGCTGCTCATAGTTTATAGTAGTATTTACAAGATATAAAGCGCCTCTGGGATGCCTGGCACTTTGATTGTTAGGTAGAGTGCATTGAATAATTATCGGGCTGCCAATTGGCAGAGGAAATTCTTTCGTTAGGATAGAATTATGAACACCACCTAAAACGATAGTACCACTGGTCTTGACGATACTGCTTGAAAGCGTCGATTCATCACTAACCGAACCGCTTAACAAAAATTCTGTATACTCTCTGCCACCAACCCAAATTCTTGTTGGTGTTGTAGTGTTTATATATGACATTTAAGTCTCCACCATAACCATAGTTGCCACAAAAAAGTTATTGTTTCCAGCACCTAATTTTGTGATAGCAGGTGGTTCTGTGATAAAAACTTTATGGGTAACACCAGTAGGAGAAAGAAGATAGTCTGTTAATTTTACAGTGGCAAGATTGTCTCCCTCTGCCCGCTTTGCATCCCAAGCCTCGTATAATGACATCAATGTGGAAACTTCACTTCTCTTTATGATTGAAGATATTGACCACATTTTTCTTTGCTTCCGAGCAGGGCCGCTAGCATAAGCAGTTCCCAGTTGAGAGAATTCAAGATTGGCTTGCGCCATATAAGAACGAGGGAATTGAGTATCAGTAAAGTTCTCAAACCCTACAATATTTGTTCCGTATTGAATCTTTATTCCCGTGTTCATCCTCTTATGCCTCTCCGCGCCTTAAGCCTTGCAACATTCGCCATGATCTTGGATGCATCCATAACAGGCGATTGACTCTGAATGGTGACATTATTGGTGATGCGCTGAGTCGTAGCGCCTCCCATCATTGCACCCATTTGCTGAATTAGGTTGCCGGAATTTGACAGCCCAGACGAATATGCATTATTGGGTCTTGTGGCGGAGGCACTGTTTACGGCTGCAATCTTTGCGTTGATCTGACTGTTTTGTACCAGCGATGCAGTCATTGGAGCGGGAAGCACAAAACCATCGCCAGGTGCTCTCCATTTGATGTTTCTACCTGCAGGCAGTAAGCTAATTTGACCCGTCTTATTCATAAATGCCTCTCTGCCGCCACCGTCATTAACGAGGTAAGTCTGACCCCCAGCGACCGGACCGCCCATTGCCCTGGCATTGCTACCTGAAGGTATCCTGCCCACTGCTCCGCTCAATTGTTGAACCAGGCCTATAACTGTTCTTACTTCGTTACTCATTCTTTGGATAGGATTAACAGTCGCCAAGAACTGGTCGCCAAGTCCCTTTGCAGCCTGAACGGCCTGATTGATTAAGCCTGGAGACTTCTTCACCTCAGCGTTAAACGCCTCGCCACCCTTCTTGCCGCCTTCCTGTAAACCTTTTGTTAGTTCCGCAGCGCTTAACTTTTTAATTCCTTGCTCCAGGTTTGTTACTGCTTGCTCAAATGCAGTGCCAGCCTGTTTCGCTGTACCAGCGGTTCCAGCAACAGCAGTATTAACACCTGTTACACCTTGAGCAAGTTTTTGTGTACCCTGGTTAATACTTGTTGTTGCAGCATTACCAATTTGAGAGGCAGCAGTTTTAGCGCTGTTGTAAATACCATCAAACTTACTTTGGAGGCTGCCGGCAGATTCGATATCCACAATATTGACAGGAGGTAAGCCTTGGGCTTCGCGTGCAAGGTTTAACTGTGTTTGCTTTTGCTGCGTTTCAGCTTCAAGGCCAATAAGAGCTGCATCAGATGTAATCTGGTTTGCAGCCTGGATTTGAGGAATAATTGCAAGCTGACGTTCATATGCTTCTACCATTTGCTTGGCAATTGGATCACCACCAGCGGCTGCAGATTGAGCCTCGATTAAAGCCGTTTGAATCTTGAGCTTTTGAAGCTCAAGTTCAAATTGCTTTTCTGCTTGCTGTTGTTTAATTTTTAAAGCGCCAATCGTGTATTGGAAATCAAGAATTTTACCTTGATTGTCAAGTGTTTGTTGCAGGAAAGATTGATCACCAGTAATACTAAAGTTGATTACGGCTTGTTGAGTAATAGTATCGGCAAGGCTTTCAAGGGCGCCTTCCACGCTTGAACCAAGGTCGTTAACAGCAGTAGATGCAATGCTTCCAAGATCCTTATAGCTTCCTGCAAGGCTTTCGACCGCTTTCTGTCTTTCTTGAATGGCTTTTATTTCTTCTTCTGATAGTTGCTGAGTTTGAACAGCGGCTCCAGAGCGCAATGCTTGCTCTTGTTGGGTTAATTCTTGAATCCGCCTATAGGCTGCATAATCAACAGTGGTTTGTGTTTTAGCCCTGTTCTCAAGAGCCGCTTTTTCTTTTGCAATTGCAGCAAGTTTTTGGTCTGTTGATTGTTTTTGTAAGTTAGCACTTTGCGTTGCAAAACTTGCACTGCTGATTTGACCCTTGTTGTATTGATCTTGCAGGGCGTTGATTTGAGCTTGCTTATCAGCGTCAATAGAATTAAAATATTGTTGCTGAGCTATTTTTACGTCCTTAAGGGCATCGCCTGTCTTTTCAATAGCACTTACGCTTTCCCTTTGTGTCTTGGTTGCATTTTCCCATTCACTGGCGTAGTAGTTGGCTCTATCAGCACCTTGCTCAGCCGCCTGTTTCTGCCTTTCGAGTACTTCAATCTGATCCTGCGTGGCACCGCCGGATGACTTCAGTGCAGCGATCTGGCTTTCAATGTTGGCGGCAGTTTCCTCGTAGGCCTTTTCTGTAGCACGAAGACCGCCGACCAGTTGAGTCGCTTCTTCTTTGTTGAGTTTTGATGCATTCGCAAAATCATTAAGCCCGCCGGCACCAGCTTTCTTAGCCGCTTTTTCAATGTCATCAAATTTATCAGACAGATTACTAAGACCTCTATCTCCTCCAGCAGCAAGTCCAAGTGCTTTTAATTTATCTCCAATTTGTTGAATAAAATCAATTACTTTTTCAACACCTGGAATCCTGCGCAGGTCATCAAGGAATCCAAGCCATGCCCCGTGTGTTGTTTTAGTTTGAATTCCAAGCTGCCGTAGTGTACCTTCCAACTCTCCTAATGGCTGTTTGGCTTGATCACCGCCCTGGCTAAAGCCTTCAAGCACTTGTAGCAAGCCTTGTAAGGCTGCAGTCACAACCGCCGTGACAAGAGTGGCCTTTCCAAAGTTAAGCAATGTCTTAAGGAAGTTGCCAGCGCCTACACCAGCACGCGCAAGTTGACCATTTGCCAAGCCTGCCGTCTTACCAACCTTCCCAAGTGCGGGAACAACCTCCCTGCTAACTGTGGCCGCATTCGCAGAAATATCTACAGTCGCATTAGCCGCAGCGCGGCCCACACCGTCATAGGCGATTCTGGTCCCATCTGCAGCCCTCTTGAATTTAAAGAAGTCGCCAACATTTTTAGCAATCGTTTGACCCGCTGCTTTTGCTTTAGCCGTAAACGCTCCCAATTTAAATACAATAGCATTAATTAAATCTCCCAATCCACTCATGGAGTTTTTAAACCTTTGCCCAGCGACAGACACAAAATCCATTGTTGTGCCAGCGGCCTGCGCAGCTCGCAAGCGGCCAAGTGCATCAATAAATCTATTGATGATATCGATGTTCAATGCGCGAAGCGCATATGTCGCCGAAAGACCGAGATCGGAAAGAAACTTACCAACCTTGAGAGTTAACAGAGACTTAATTGCAGCGCCAAACTTAACAACGCTGCCAGTCAGTAATTGAAGGCTCGTGGCATTTGCCAGCGCAGCAGCCTTGGATTGAACTAGTACAACCTTAAATGCCTTTTTCGCCAAGGCAGCGCTTAGCGTTGCAGTCTTAAGCAGTACGAGAACCGATATAAGCGGAGTAAATAACTGGAGCAATTTGGCTATTGGGTTTATAACCAATAGCAATGTCTTCGTCAATAAAGCCAGGCCATCAATAAGTGCTCTAGTTGCATAGGCTACTTGATTAAATACCTCTGCCAAAAGCTCACCAAGTGGTGATTTAGCAATCTCATTAACGAGTTTGCTGAAGGCAGCGGCAGCGGCGAGAAACGCTCTAATTCCTGGCTCAATATTCTTGCCAATTTCCTCTAGTGTCTTCGTATTTAAATTAGTAATTGAGTTTTGTAGCTGTTGAATGGTTGCGTTTCCACTCTCCAGTCCACCCGTCAAAAGCTCAACACCATTTTGCATGCTGTTGAAAGCTTTATAAAACACATCTGATGTGACTTCCCCTTTCTCAACCATTACGGTTAGTTCTTGGGTTGTTACACCAAGAGCATCCGCTAATTGACCCCTGAACGCACCATCAAGTTCAGAGATCTGCTGGTTTAATTCTTCACCTTGTAGCTTACCCTTGCTCAATACCTGAGCAAACGCTTCAAGGTATCGGCCAGATTCTTCAGTTGACAAACCAAGAATCTGTGTTCTGGCGGTCAGATTCTCAATAAACTTATCAGTGTCCTCGGTAGTTGCACCAATATTTTTCAAAGGTGGAACAATTCTTTTATATGCTTTTTCGACCTGTTCTAAAGGCGCCCCAAGACTATTGGCTGTATCAGCGGCTTGCTGGAAGAATCTGGCACTTTCAGATGCACTTACTCCAACATTTTTAAGGGCAAGATCAAAAGACTCTACGGCCTTCAATCTTTTTACGACTTGATCAACAGATCCCGCAACCTGAGCAATAGCTGCAGTGATGGCTATAATACCAGCCTGAACAGTTGCAACTTTATTTAAAGCTCCAATCAATGAAAATGTCTTAGGCGTTGCAGCGGCAATTTGATCACCCAAGGCTTTTGCGTTCTTGGCTGCCTGGAGTTGGGCATCACTACCTACGCGCAAACTTTGCGCTAAGCGCTCTTGCTCTTGTTGTTGTTGGCGTAGATCCGCAATGCTCCCCGCTTCAATTCCTCTCGCTCTTTGCGCAGCAACATTATATTCGTTGATTTCATTTGTAAGGCGCTGCCTTGCATCGGCAGATAGATTTTCAATCTGAAGTCTTTTTTCAAGATCTTTTACGTTAAGATTAATATCAGCAAGACTGCCTACTTCAATACCTTGCGCACGACGCAATGCCTCCGTTAGTTTATTTACTCTTTGCGTTTGAGCGTCATAAGCAGCATTCTCCTTACTCATGCTGGCAAGCTTTTGCTTTGCCTGATTCAAGGATTGCCTTAAGTTTGTTAAACTACCTTGATCCGCTTTGTTCTTCTTCTCAATCGCACGGATCAGATCAAGGATTTGTTGCTCTGTATCGCTAAGAACTTTTTTGTAACCCTTGACCTCATTTAGACCGGCAACTCTAGCTCCAATATTGAGATTATAAACTTCATCAAATACATCACCAAGAGCACCACCCGCTTTTACGACAGCAGCAGCAAGCTCTTCAACCGATAATTTTGCACCCTTTGTGGCCCTGATAAAACTTTCGGCTTCTCCTTTCGTTCTAAAACTAATTATCAGGTCGCCGTCAGCCACAGGATCAAAGCACAGGCTAGATTAGTCTGCCAACAAAAAAGGGGGTCTTTCGACCCCCAAATCTAGTTGAGATAAGTGATCTCAGGGGTTGGCGTCCAGATCCAGCTTGTACGGGCCATAGCCCTGCAGGGTGGCAGACCAGGACACAATCGAGCCTGCTTCAATCGACTCGCTATAACCCTGGAGCGTACCATAACCATACACGGCCTCATCGGTACCGGTGGGGCCAATGCGAACGAACTTCACGCGGAGGCTGTTCGACACAGTGTTCTGTTCAGCCAGGCGAAGCACCTGATAACCAGCGTCACGGAAGTCAGCCACACCCTCAAGACTCACGCTCCAGGACTTGGAAGTTGCAATCGAGGTGTTGAAACCTTTAGTTTCATCGTCATAGGTAACGATGTCTTCAGAAGAAGTATCGGTTTCGAGTGCTGCGTTGGTCAGACCATACAGACGGAAAGGTTGATCCTTACCATCCATATCATAGAGAGTGCTCTCAACAGTAAACTTACCAGTAGAGCCGCTGAAGGCAATAGTTGCGCTAGGCGTAACGATGTTTAAACCATCGCCAGAAGCAGCACTGTCAGTCTTCAGGAATGCAGTGGTCGCAGAGGTGCCAATTGCCTTTGTAACACCAGTAAACGCAATATCAACCTCATTGGAGGCCAGAGGTAAGATATAAACGTCGTAGCCAAAGGCTGCGGAATAGTTTGCCACGGATAAAAATCCGGAATGAATCCGGCCGAAACGACAAAATCGGGGGGACCCACCCCTCTCCTGTAGGTTGCCAAAATGGAACCCTACTTAATTTTTACTTTTACGGTGTGACTGTTACAGATGCCTCGTCCGTTCCTTGTGTACTGTAAGCCTCTAAAATGAATTCAGTAGGAGAAGTAACGGTTAGCGTCGTGCTACCATTTAAGGGCCAGTCATAACGACCATTGAACCTGACTTCTTGCGCATGAGATGTCGCCCAAGTAAATGTATATTGATTGGTCAATCCAACTCGGTTGACTTCAAACATTGCCACGACAGGATCTAACACTACGATCTCAATTCCTGCTGTCGCACTTGTAAAGTCGTTTTCTGCGCTAATACTATAGGTCGTGGTTCTATCAACAGTAAAAGTCTGATTACCTGTCAAGGGAATATTCCCAATGCCTTCGCTCAGTGTTGCACGCAGTGCATTAGTAGTTACCCAAGAGATAATTACATCTTGACCAGGCAAGATATAATTATTGTTGGACGTTAAAGTAACAGTAGGCTGCGGACCATAGATGGCCATTCCATCAATGTCAAGTGGTTGATTGGATGGGATTGTCACTACCGTCTGAACTCTTGCATTCAAGCCCTCTGACGTTCTTACGGTCTGCGTCGATGTCGCCCCACGAAATAGTTCCATGATCCGGCGGGCAGCGTTGTTTACATCTTCGCCAGTCGCCGGATCCCATGCAACAAGGAAGACTTTCCATTCATTAACTAGAATACTGTTATCAGTAAGGAAGTCAACTCTTTTGATATCAGAAATATCATGAATAATGCATTCAACGCCAGTAACACTTTGAACAGAAGGAACACTGCTGCCTGGTGTTAACATGCTAATTGCATCTTCTATTTGATTATTAGCAAACTTGTAACTGCCAATATGTGAACTGAATTCAGGATCAGCAGCAAGAATCCTATAGATTACACCAGGAGTATCTGGATAAACTTGATTCATTTTCTGCTTAAATTCCTGCTCACTAGGGTGCCATAGGTGGAACCATATAGCAGGTGCAAGAATGCTTATGACGATTGGTCGTTTCGTCGTCTACACCATTCCTGCCCCGTAGACGATGAGCCTCTGGAACACGCCCCGAGAAAGGGCTTGTGAGTACCTTTTCAACCTTGAGGCCATGAGCGGTAAAGAAGCAAAGCGTCTTTGGAGGCAATCGATTCGTGATGCATGGGACAACAAATGTGCTTATTGTGGCAGCCCGCCAATCGACATAAAGAGCCTAACTTTGGATCATGTTAGACCTAAGAGTAAAGGAGGCGAAGATCGCACCAGTAATTGCGTTCCGGCTTGCAAGAGATGCAATCATTCCAAGGGTAGTGAAGAATGGACCCAATGGTACAGGAGGCAGGAGTTTTATTCGGCTACTTCAGAACTGAGAATTAAGAACTGGCTGCAAACAGGTATCGTCCAAAGCTGCATCTATGAGCAGTGGATGGCTAGCTAATTAAAGGCAGTTCGACATCTTCTTGTGCGTAGAACTTGCCATTAACAAATGGCAGTTCAACATATATTTTTCTGCCGCATGGTGATGTCATTGTCATGCGTTTTTGACTTGCTGACTCGGTTGCTATCACCATACCTTTAACTCTATCTTCGTAGTGTAACGGCGCAAGTATCATCGCATTTTCACCAATGTAAGCAAGCAACTGTGGTGGTGGGCCATCAGAAGCTTCCTTAAGGTCCTTAAACACAAATAATGCCCAAGGAGGCAGAAGATTTTTAGCTGCAAGCTCCATCGCAGCAGCGCCATACACGCTAGTTGGGATATTTTTTGCATCGCGAGGTTGATACAAGAAGAAATCATCCATCTTGTATGGTTCTCTTTTTTTCTTGGGATCTCTATTGGAGTTAGCAATGACAGAGGTAAGAAGAGCTGTAGGTGCCTCTTGAACGTGCCAATTCCTTACCTGTTCTTTCTTTGCGAAATCATACGCATCCAGAACATAGCGATAAGGAAGATCCCAATATCGATTAAAAGTAAATTCTGAGTCACCAGGAAATAAAACTTTTAATTCCCAGAAGATTGAGTCGAATTCGATGACTCTTGCCCATTCTCCTCTGTTGACTTTCCCACAATTTCTTCCGCTGTGGGCTCAGTTGCTTCCCCTTCTGAAGCTGCTGCAATGCCGGCTTCTTCTTGGCCGTAAAATTCCGCAAAGGCATTAATTAGCTCAGGATCCTGTTCCAGAGTGTCTTCCACGCTCCACTCAGAATCAATTCTTGATTTGATCAGAACTGTAGCTGCAGCAATGGCACGTTTCTGCACAGACTCTGACATCTGCGTCAGAATCGTACCCAGTTCATCAGGATACTGTTCTTTAATTTTAATTGCAAAGCGACTTGTGAGATCACCTTGGATTGCGCCCATAATTGCGGTATAGCATTCTTCAGTTGTATGACCCGTTTTACTGCTAATTCGTGTTGCCAGGGCCACGACTGAGGTTACTGCATCGGCACCTTGCATTACGGCATCAACAAATGCCTTTTCGCTTACCGTTAAGTAACCCCGCTTCTCGATTTCAAGGATGCCGATGTCTTCCCTGCCGATCTTAACAGTGGTAAAAACCCTTTTAGGCTTTACAACAAAAGGAAGAGTTCTCATATCTGAAATCAAGCGCCATAGTATACCAACTCTTAACTAAAAAACTTAAAGAACTCCGTTTTATATATCGCCGCAAACGGGAACATCGCTATGCCGTTTGTTCCTGTTAAAACGGCCTGAATCCAAGGTCTTGCTGGATAGTATATTTGCACATCACTGTTATAGCCAGATTTTACATATCCACCATAATGAACAATCGCTGCATACTCTTCTCCATATATAATTGATATATTCTGACTAGATCTGTTGTAAGACACACGACCCGATTCCCTTAGGGCACCGGTATCAATAATATCTCTAGTGTCAGATATCCACTGCCAAACATTTGCATTCATTGCCTCGTCAAGGGCTTCCTTTAATCTTAATGCTATAACTTCCATTGTTTTGTGATGCGCCTCTTCAATCTTTCCAGGCAGCGCGTCAATATAACGTGCAAATTCTTTTAATTCTTCAACGCCACTGAGATCTAATTTGGTGTTGAATTTAGCCGTACCATTAAAGCCTTTAAGTTTTGCTATTGCTTGCATGCTTTTTTCAAGGGAAGCAATTCCTTTGATGGCTTTACCGAAACCTTTGTTTTTTGCCATTAATTTAATACTTCGGCTCCAGTTAGTTGAAACTCAATGCCAATAGCAGGGTAAATGATTTCATCAATACCGGTTCCGCCAAATTTACCGTTACAGCGTTGAATAACAGCTCTCATAGGCTCCTGGCTGCCAAATGTAAACAACACTTCTGACTGGGGCCTTAGGAAATCTTCGTTCCCAAGAAGAGGCATGAATGCATAAGTAGAAACATCTTCATCTTGAATCCAGGGATCATCGCTTGCGATTACAGCTTTCTCTAATGCATATCCTCTGTAATAAAATTCATCCCCACTTGCGCCTGGCAGCATCTGACCGTCAAGCTCTGAAGCTAGTGGAATTTTCCTTGATCCCGAAGTTACACCGGTATATTGAACTCTTTTCATGTAACATATGAGCAGATAATGAGTATTGTCTGCTGTTACAAAACGACCATCATTATCCCTTGAAACTGTATCAGGTGATACAATTCTAACCTTGGCATTTGCAAATTCTAAAAGTGGACTTGCCATGCCAGAGAATAATCCTAGGCTAGATTGCCAACAACGGTAAAATAGGCTTATGGCAGAAACTTTCCTGATATCCGATATGCACTTCGGGCACACGAACGTGTGTAAATTTTTGCGTGACGACGGCACGCCTCTGCGACCATGGGATGATATTGAGGAGATGAACCATGACCTGATTCGCAACTGGAACAGTGTCGTCACACCAAACGATAAAGTCTATGTTCTTGGTGACGTTGCAATACCTCGCAGGGGCTTAAAGTGTCTTGATTATCTTTATGGTACAAAGGTATTAATTCGTGGTAATCATGATATTTTTAAAATGAGCGATTATCTCCCTTACTTCAAAGACGTAAGAGGATGTCATTATCTTGATAGAGCAATTCTGACTCATATACCAGTTCACCCAGTGAACTTAACACGGTATTCGGCCAATATTCACGGGCACTTGCATTTTCGCCTTGTTCCTGATGAAAAAACAGGATTACCAGATCTCCGATATTTCAACGTCTGCGTAGAAAACATTAACTACACCCCAATTTCGTGGAACGTTGTACGCAAGCGACTACAAGATCTTGGTATAATGTAATCGATAGAGCTGAGGCTTCTGGGTCGTTACGCCTGGTTCGCCAGCCCGATTGTCGGTGCATACCCACGCCTCAGTCATCTATCCCAAATCAAGTCCTCTAATACTTGGTTTGTGTACGAAGTCCTATTTCGGTAGGCCAGGGGAGTTGATCGCCTCCTGCAGTCCCCCAAAGCCTCTCAGTGCGAAGCTCAAACATGGGGGCCTCTGGCGCTTTGGTGTAGGAACACGTTAGGCAGACAGCCTAGAATGCTGGGTTCGATTCCCGGAAGTGCCCTTCAAAAAGAAAAACGGCCCCGTTCCCGGAGCCGCTTCATTTGGGCCTTTGTGGCCTTCTTGATTTGCCTTAGACGCGCTGATGCCTGACGGCTTTTATCGTTGCGTTTAGGCCCTTCTGATGGCCTCTCCCATCGCTTTAGTAATGGCATTTGCCTTCTCCTGTGCCAGCTTCCAGCGCAAGTACGGAAAATTTCCGATCTTTTGCTGTTTTTTGAGTTGTGCTTGAATCAGAGCGAGTGTAGTCATGGTTCCTCCAGCAACGAAATTGTAGCAGATGCTACGACTTTGCTGGTTTGACACGGACGGTAATCCCGTCCGCGATACATGAGATGCCGCGAGGCATCATGGTGAATCTTATTCCACCATTGCTCATACTCTTTTTTGGGCACGTCAGTGTCATACTTGACACCGCGATATGTCGCAATCGACATAACAGAATCTCCTTAACGAGGGTTAAAGAGCGTTCCTTCAGTCGGCTATCAGGATTCTTGATAAATAGCGTTTATCAAGAATACGAGTAAAAGTCGGCTTACTTCCGTTCGCTATTCAAAAACAGCGAATGAACGTGTCCTATTTTGCCATAAAGACTTTCTCAAAAGTGTTCTCATCTGAACCATTTTGTGCAATTTCATGTTTTGCCAGCACTCTTTCAGCTTCTTTTAGTATGATTTGCAAAAAATCTTGCTCAGTCCAGTCGTTAAGGGCACGTTCAACTGGGTCGTTTGGGTCCCAAGAAATTTCGAACCCATCTTCAGTTTCTACTACTTGCATTGTTATTTTAGACTCCTGCAATCGAGAAAAAATTTATACTCAGCATAACCCGAAGGTTCCCAACGGACGATATCGCATCCCTTGTAATTATCAACCACTTCAAAACGGGGCGACTCCACCCCTTTCTGGGGTGGTTTGAAAGCCTCCAAGAAGGATGGGAACAGAAGGAAAAGACTTCCAAGAGCAAAGCCTGTAAGCAATCCAAGACCATAATCAAGCTTTTTCATTTTCATTTTGAACCCATAACATATGCCATTCTAGCCCTATGATCTAAGTTGTATAATAGTAAAAAGATCAAAATCATGTCACAAGAAGAGTTCTCGATGCTTATTGACTTCGCAGCAACCTGCCTCTATATGACCATCGCCCTAATGTGCGGCATGATCATGGGTTATATTATCGGAAAAAACGAAAATATGTATTAATCTATACAAAAGCATACTCGGGTTTGTAAGCTTCATACTCATGATTCGCTAAAGAAACCAGGAAACGCTGGTCAGGGTCGCACCTGAACTCACCCTTTTCAAATAATTGCCGCTGAAGTCTGGTTAATTCAGCAAAACTGCGGTAATTATACTCAACATAGTCCACGCCGAACATTCCCTGGCTCGACAGGTAGAAATGATCCACGGCTAACTCGTTTCTTCTTATCGAAATCAAGGCTGGAGCTGTAATTTCATTCTGGCGAACCTCTACTCTCGCTTGAGTAACAGGCGTTGTTCCGTCCCCTTCAAAGTAAAATGATGGGACGTGACGCAAAATCTCCTTACCAACCAGCCTCCTGGTGTTGGCCAGTTTGTGGGGACCGCGTGGAGTTGGCACCTATCCAAAGATGAATGAGACCTTAATATACCTTGCATGGCAGCCAAGCCAAGGGCTTCTCAGCAGTCCCTGACAGTCCACTTAAGACCAGCTTTATATTTTCTTAATGTTTAACCCGGTAATCTTCATCCAAAAGTCTGACTTCAATTGCTGCCTTTCCAAAAGAAAACAGCGCCATCAGCAAAGAGCCATACCCAAGTCCACCAGAAACTTGAAAATAAGGCCACCCGCCGTAGTCGGACCAGCTTAAAATTACATTAAATAAGGTATATTTGCCTACAGTAATGAACCTAAAATGATAATCATCACCAAAGTCTCTCAGGTGATCATACTTAAAAATTTTCACCACGCTTGCAGCGACTGTACTCAATCAGCTTACCACTTTTAAAGTGTAATTTCATCCTGGGCCAATCATCCCACTCACCCTCCCAAGTTTCTGGATAAATCTCAACGTAGGCAGTTATATGATATGGCTCAACTTTCCCATGTTGCCCCGTGGGAACCCATCGATAATTTAAAAATTGACGACTATCGTTATACTCTGGATCCCCTTCCTCTATAATTTCAAAATTATGAGTCCCTCTATAACTCATTAAATACAAATGGCCGGCCGGTGAAAGCCAATAATGGCTCATCGTCCCTCCGATACAAGCCTCCATGTCTTTGGTCTGACAGGAAACATTAGTAAAACCCTCACCAAGGTCATAAGAAGACCGAAAATAATCAAACATCCCCATCGTTGAATTCCTCTAGGATTTTGTCAAGTTCTACAATCCTATCAATATTCATCTCAACTAAAACCTCGCTACCGTTTTCGATTCGTTCAATCATCTGCTGAAGATCCTCAAGAAAGGCTTTAGGTAACACTTCATCAGCGCCAAGTGTCGCCCAAAACCAATCTCTACACTCTTCAAACGGATCATCATTCTTCAATAATGCATAATCAGCGTAATTACCAATCATCAAATCTTTCCACATACGAAAAGCAGACCCAATGGTCTGCCAACCTGTAGGGATGCAATGATAAACTAAATAATCAACTTGGTTCATAATCGTCGTTATCCTTACTACTATAGTTTACATCTTTATACATTTTTCTACGCTCCCGTTGCTGCTCTGCCTCTTTTGGGATATCCAGTAAATCATATTCGTCAATAAGTTTATTCATTTGCTCCATGTCACGCATTTCATTGAATACTAAATTACACGCGCCTTTCATGATTGAGTACTCATTATAATCCATCGCCGCAAGCACCCTTGAAAAGGCTTCAAATAGTTGATGGGTTGACATGTCCGATGGATCAAGCTCTAATTCAAACTTGAAATCACAAAAAGAATCTTCGATTTCTTTGATCTTGTTGTCTTGAGTGGTGTAAATGAACACCAATTTGTCGTTACTCATTAGTCTTTCGTAAGAATGTAAGTCAGGCAAATGAGAATAGTAATAGCAACAAGCGCTTCAGGCATTGCTCTCTAATTCATCAGCAACAGACAGCAACAAAAGCGTATCCCGTCTGCAATGCAGAGCCATTGCCCGTAGCGTCACCGCAGCGATTTCCCGCGAATAGCACTCAGGGTTGATCTCATATTGCATGGCTGCCTCTAGGACACGCTGAGCAGGAACAGAAAGCTGGTTCATTTGGCACTCCAACAAACAATAACACAAACAACAACAAGAGCAATCAGCCAAATACTCATCGAGATCCAGATGGGTGACAAAACCCAGACCCATGGCCAGTGAATCACATTACCAAGTTTGAGGCCAATAAATAGAATTGTTAATAACCCCAAAAAATCAAGTCCACCAGAGGATCCGTCGGAATCTGGTCTCGCCATTGGCTTTTTGTAACTAAATCAGTTTATAGGGCTTTAATAAAAAACCACCAGCGCCCACTGGTGGTCCCTCGTCCCCGCATCAACAATATCTCCTTTATCACCGTTGGCAACCCATTAAAATATTAAATCTTTCAAAAATGGAAATGATCCCAAAGGAAACCTTGCGAGCCTGTGGTCATGTCCTAACGTGGGGCATCAACCGAAGGACTCATGCATCAGCCCGAAGACCCCAATCCCGCATGCCTTGCATGGACATCAACAGGAGAGCTATGCGATGACGATAAACGCACCGTCATCACACGCCTCCTTGAATCTTCAACGATGAGTATCAATGACTACTTATTGTTGATTGAGAAGATGTCAATCCCGACCAGACCTTTGTAAATAATTAGACTTTTTATTTAATAAAATCCGAGAAATGCGGCCTTTTGCTCGCCTAAAAGGCTCCATCTCAGCCCTGACAACAGTTATTTCAGCCTTAAAAGAAAATACTTCTTTAAACGCTGATTCTAATATCTCTTTCCCGCTTTCTAAAAAGGTAATCCATTCTGAAGTAACAGAAATTGTCACACTGTTGCCCTTGATTGACTCAATTTTGCCTTGCTGACGCAAAAGCATCTGCGTTGAAGGCAATTCAATGCTGTCTAGTACTGTGTCCCAAGCGAGATCAAGTACACTGCTCTCAATTGAAGCCATAAAAAAAGAGGGGTGAGGACCCCTCCATCATAAGCTTGCTGTTATCCTAAAGTCAATCAGCCAACGCTCGGCGCTATAAGAGCAATATTCGTTGCATCAACGGCAGCGAGGTCGAGGGGGAAGTTATGTGCATTGCGTTCATGCATGACTTCAAATCCCAAGTTTGCTCTGTTGAGGACATCAGCCCAAGTGTTGATAACACGGCCTTGATCATCAATAATAGATTGATTAAAATTAAACCCATTAAGATTAAAGGCCATCGTAGCAACGCCAAGACTAGTGAACCAAATACCAATAACAGGCCAAGCAGCCAGAAAAAAATGAAGGCTACGGCTATTGTTAAAGGATGCGTACTGGAAAATAAGTCGTCCGAAGTAGCCATGTGCTGCAACAATGTTGTAGGTTTCTTCCTCTTGGCCAAACTTATAACCATAATTTTGACTTACTTCCTCACTCGTTTCCCGAACAAGACTACTTGTGACCAAAGATCCATGCATAGCAGAGAACAAAGAACCCCCAAATACACCAGCCACCCCAAGCATATGGAAGGGGTGCATGAGGATATTATGTTCCGCCTGGAAAACAAGCATGAAATTAAATGTTCCTGAAATGCCAAGAGGCATACCATCAGAGAAGGAACCCTGCCCAAATGGATACACAAGGAACACTGCAGCAGCAGCAGCAACGGGTGCGAGATAGGCAACAAAAATCCAAGGACGCATACCCAATCGGTAACTAAGCTCCCATTCCCGACCAGCATACGCAAAAACACCAATCAGAAAATGAAATACAACCAATTGATATGGACCACCATTATAAAGCCACTCTTCTAACGTCGAGGCTTCCCAAATTGGATAAAAATGTAAACCAATAGCATTGCTACTGGGTACAATAGCACCACTGATAATATTGTTGCCATAAAGCAACGAACCAGCAACGGGCTCACGAATGCCATCGATGTCTACCGGAGGGGCAGCAACGAACGCAAGGATAAAGCAAGTGGTCGCAGCCAACAAGCAAGGAATCATTAAAGCCCCAAACCATCCCACATAAAGACGATTTGAAGTACTCGTAACCCAGTTACAAAATGACTCCCATTGACTTACTGGTTGCTGACGAGCAATAGTAGCAGTCATGAGATAAACAAAAACCAAAAAGTACAAGTCCTTTCGGACTCATACAGTTTACCTCAATTCTTAAAGAACTATTAACTTATTTACGTCATTCTTCTTTCTCGTCATCCATAAAACGACAAGGCTCCTCAAATAATTCACTCATCTTAAGATCCTCAACCCTCTCCATCAATCCCCTTAAGTCCTCCTCAGTCAACATTTCACACATTGTCTTCCCTGCAAAATCTACATTCGCTGATCTCACCCTTTAAATATTTCGCATAAGCACTATTTGCCTTACGAAACATCTCGCATCCCTTACACCAAACGTCAACTGTCTCCTGACGTTCAACAAATTCAATCAATTCGCCTAGAGATCCATTAACTTCAGGGTGTTTAGTCATGATCGATAAAGAGCAACAACTGAATCCGTACCCTTCTGCATTAAAATAGGGCAGGATCCAAAAATTGTCGTTAAATCATTCACAATTCTTGCCCTCTCTCTTAATGCACCATCATATGGTGTCCCACTATTCTCCGTATCCCACTCCAAAACATCCGCTTTACGAAGTACACGACCCGTATCCTGCCCAACATTCGCCTCCTTCTGCTTCGCAACAGCAACATCAAACTCCCCTAATAATCCCCTTACCTTCGCAACTAACGTCGGACTATTAGCACCTAATTGATTACAACAAACAGTCGCCTCAGTAATCGTATAAGGACTCACCCATACACCAATCGCAATTAAAATTCTCTCAACATCTCCCGCAACCCACCCCTTACTTACATCTAATACAGCCACAATACACCTTAAATCTCACCTAGTATTCCCAGTTTATTACTTTCTCTCTTCGTTAACCTATAGTTTTCCTAAAAATATTGTTAAAATGGTACATTATTATATTAATCCACCATGCCACTTAATATCCTCCTCCCCTTATCCCTTATCCTCTCAATTCACTCAAAATCACCAATCGCTATAACACAAATACTTCAACAAATGTATCATGCGCTCGGCTTTGATACCTCTAAAAAATTACTCCTTAAACTCCTCCCCCTCCTCTCCCCTCAACAACGCGATTACTTTCGCTCTATCTCCCCCTCATCATGACATCTAACCCTCAATCCCGTCGCACAGAACCTTCTTACCCCTCATCCCCTTGGCCTACTCCCTCTCACTCCTGGATTATTCAACAAATTGACACCCGTATTCGTCATCATGAACTCCGTATCGCTATCTCCTCCGCTCTCGTAGGCCTCCCAATCCTCTCCTATATCCTTATCACCCTCCATCACCTCTCTAACACCTCACCCTAACCCTCTTCACTCCACTCGTCACCCAACAACTCCTCCACTTCTGCTCCCCCTTCTCCCGTCCAGCCTCCACCGCACTATCAAACATCATCACCATAAATACAATAATCAAAAATCGGGTGGTCAATCTTAAAAGTGGCATCTTCGGTTTCAGAAATTTTGCGAGATTTTTAGAGGGGTCAGTCAAGGAGTCGAGTGTGAAAAATCGGGGTGGGGGAGTATAAATGTACTCCCCGAAAGATTACCTTATCTCATGCTAGTACTGCTGTACTGGCAGCCACTGCCCTCGGGGCCGGCGCACTGACCACGGGTCTCGGCTGCAAGCAAGCGGCAAGCCTCAGGCTCCCCAGCGTCGCACCACGCGCCTAGGGTCTCGAGCCGCGCCTCTTGAATCGCAGGGGTGGCCTGGCTGGTCGCATACCATACGCCAGCGAAGGCGGCACCACAGGAGAACGCAGAAGCCAGGAGGAATGCTTTCATGGGTCTTGCCCTTGATTACCCCTGTATCATACACCCCAGGCGGATTGGTGGCCAGTGATGCTGTAACATTCTTTAATGTAACGAGATGCGACAGGCCCGCAGTGGTGGCCATAAACTCCTTATAATAAAGAAGTCAACACGGGCAAGACCCATGACCCACCGCACCACCGAAGCCATCATCACGCAGGCCGATGACCTGGCAGCACTGGCTGAAGCAAACCCCCACTACACCAACCTCAACGAAGATCAGCGATTCTGGTATCGCATGGCCCTACTTGACGTATGCAACATGTTAATCAACGACATGATTCCCTGCGAGGATCTTGATATTAACTCGGTTGCATCTTGCATTGACGCTATCGGTGACTGGCACAAACAGTTGTTTACACTTAACAAGCACCTGCCTAAGCAACAGTAACCACACGCCACTAACACTAAACAACTCAACACAGACAAACCCATGAAAACCCAAACCCAGATCCTTAACTTCCTTGATTCCTTACAGGAAGCCCGCGACAACTTCCATTATTATCATTGTATAAACTGGGGTCTTCCCTGGCTGCTAGTGTCACCCCTCAAAGATCTTCCCGACTTTGCTGATACTGTGCTTTACAAGCACAAGGAGTCATCGATCCTTGAGATGTTCACACGCTATGGTATACTTTACACTTTGCAGGAGTTGAACAACGAGGCGAGAATCTACCTAGATTGATATAACCAACTGCCCCTAGTACATCCGTACCAGGGGCTTTTTAGTGTTTATTTTTTTGTGAACTTTTGTAACGATAAGCAATCCTGATTGGTCGGCCCTGATTGATTAGTAAAACTTATGAT
>Ga0194119_10001419_pt1 | contig 43468 bp, 35 predicted proteins | sample TA2MahC100mmetaG_FD_148620 | JGI IMG/M metagenome (GOLD analysis project Ga0194119, IMG submission 148620) | Freshwater microbial communities from Lake Tanganyika, Tanzania - TA2015018 Mahale Deep Cast 100m | ecosystem: Environmental > Aquatic > Freshwater > Lake | place: Tanzania: Lake... | reverse complement strand
GGCGCTGATCGCTAGAGCTCCGAGATAAAATGGACGCCGGTTTTTCGCGCCAGACGCGGCGCGATCTCGCGCCGATGTCAGTCGACGCGAACTTCCTTCGTCTTCTTCCGGTTCATGCGATCCGACTCGTATTCGAGATATCTGACTTCCAGCGGCTCTGCGTTCGCGCCTGGACGCAGACAAAACGAGGGGCGGGGCGAAAAGCCTCCTTCGAGGTTCTGGAAGCAATCCGAGAAGCGCACCTCGCACTGAAACATGGTTTCGCTTTTCGGCGCCGCCCGCGCGACGACGACGCGCGCTTTTTCGATCGCCTGCTTGCAGATGTCCGGCGTGAAGCCCCACGCCTCGCAGTCGCTTTGCGTCGCCATATATTTGCCGTCGCCGGTACAGACGGGCGAGCGTCGCAAGGCGTAAAAGACTGAAAATCCTGCGGCCACGATAGCGACGGCGATAATGACGAATTTGAACATGGAAAATTCGCTCGCGAGATGGACCAACGCCGCGCTGGGATAAATAGTCGCGGGCGCGCGGCTGGGGCAAGCGCAAACTGAGCTTTTGCCTATTGCTTCGATGCGGCGATGCAGCGCGCCTGCGGGCGCTTCAGTCGCTTGACAGGGCTGAGCGTCTGCAATACTCCCAAAAGACCGCATTTCGGAACCGCGGCGGAGAGCTGCGAGCATTATGGCTCTCCGGGCGCGGTTAGGGCCGAATAAGCGATGCAGACGCGTTACCGCCTGAGTGAGGTCGATGTTGATCTAAGACCGAATTGGGCCGGCGTCAGCCATGCTATCCACTTGACCAATTCTACTTCGACTGCAACGCCGCTTTCGCGGATTGCGGAGCGAATTTCGGCATGTGGCGAAACCGGCAGTGTGTGACAGAAGGAGGAAACTATGGGCGCTATTCTTGAATTGACGAGCTATGCGGCGACCCCGGTCGGCATGATTGCGATCATTGTCATCGGCGCGGCCGCTTATTTCGCCGCCCGCTGGGTGTTCAGCGACTAAGACAAGATTTCAAGAAGCATAGAAAAGCGGCGCGCTGGCCCGTCCAGCGCGCCGCTTTTTCATGCCTGTTCGCCTTCTCGCCGGCGCGCCAAGAGGCTTGCATCCGCCGGCGCCTGCGGTATTGTGGTTATCCCCACCTCTAACGGGCGGGTGGCGCCGACCCGGTGGGTTGGATTTTGAGCTGTATCCAAGTTCGTCATAGGGTAAGAGCGAACAAATGCGCTGCGGTTGCGCGGCGGCGGAGGCTTGATGGCTCCTACCTCTTCGATCAGGGCCGCGAGTGACCAGAAGGACAGTTCACGCGTCGCGCGGCTCGAGGGCGGCGACGGCGCGCATGCGGCGGTCGCGGAGCGCATCGACGTCGCCATCGCGGACAAGAGCCCCCTGATCCTCGCAGGACTGGACAAGCTGCTGTCGGACGATCGCCGCTTCAACCTCGTGGCGAAGCTGACGGACGGCGAGGAGTTTCTTGAAGCGGCGCGCCAGCAGAAATTCACTATCGCCGTCATCGGATGGCAATTGCCCACGGTCCACGCCCGCGACGTTTTGCGCGCGCTGTCGCGCCAGGTCGCTGCGCCCAAAATCGTCGTCTACAGCGGCACCAACGATCCCGCGGCGCCGGCCGAGACTCTCCAGCTTGGCGGCGCCGGCTTCGTCTCGAAGCGCGCCCCGCCGGAGCGGCTGCTCGATGTGCTCGCCGCAGTGGCGGCGGGCGACATGGTGTTTCCTTTCGTCGACATTCGCAAAATGCGCAGCGACCCGCTGGAGAATCTCACCTTGCGGGAACGTAGCCTGTTGTCGGCGCTCGGATCCGGCCACACCAACAGTCAGCTCGCCAAGGATTTCGGGGTCTCGATCAACACGATCAAATTCCATCTGCGCAATCTTTTCGAAAAGCTCGAGGTGCGCAATCGCGCGCAGGCCATCGCCCTCTTTCTGGAAATGAAGCACGGCGCTTATCCGGGCGGCGCGGGCGGGCGCAGCATGGAGCCGGCGAGTTCGTCGCGCGGACGGCGCAACCGCCCTGAATAGAGTGCGCAGCCTTGGGCGAATTGCCCGACCTAGATTGCGTCACGGCGCCGGAAACAGCGCGTCGCTTTTGCCGGCGAGCCAATAGGCGACAAGCCCCACCCATTCATGTGCGGCGAATTCGACGACGCCCATCGCCTTGGTCGGCGAGCCTGGGAATTCGAGCCCGGCGGCGCCGCTCGTGCGATAGTCGACGGGATAGGCGATCACGTCGAATCCGGCCTCGCGAAACGCGCCGACGGCGCGCGGCATGTGCATCGCCGAGGTGACGAGCAGCCAGCGCTCCCTAGGCTTCGGATGAAGCAGTTCGCGCGCGAACATGGCGTTCTCGTAAGTGTTGCGCGAACGGCGTTCGTACAAGACGTCGTTTCGATCGAGCCCGACCTCGCGCCAAAAACGCTGGACGGCGTCGGCCTCGGGGATGGGTGAGCCGCGCAGCGCGGCGGAGCCGCCGGCAAAGACGAGATGCGCATTCGGATATTTGCGTTTGAGCGCGATCGGCTCAGTGATGCGCTCGGCCGCGTCAACCAACGTCGGCCGGTCGCGAGCGGCGGTCAACCGCTCGTCGATCGTTCCGCCGAGAACGATGATGCCGTCTGGCGGCGGCATGTTGTCGGGCGGAGGCTGAAAGCGCGCTTCGAGGGGACCCGCCAGCAGACCGCCGAGCGGTCCGAACGCCATCAGCAGCAGTGCGAACGCGCTCACGCTCGAGAGTGCGCGCCCCAATGCATTCCATCGGCTGAACAACAGCATTGCGCCGGCGACGCCGAGGAAAATGGCGAGGGCGACGGGCGCGAGAAAGAACTCGAATATCTTCGAGAGGAGAAAGAACATCGGTTCACGTCGTTCCTCGGCGCGTCAGAGACGCCACGCGGACTCTCGGACCGTTTGCGGACGCCTTTGCCGCGGTCACATATTCGGATAATTCGGTCCGCCGCCGCCCTCCGGGGGAACCCAGGTGATATTTTGCGCCGGGTCCTTAATGTCGCAAGTCTTGCAGTGAACGCAATTCTGCGCGTTGATCACAAAGCGCGGATCGCGGCGCGTCTCCTCGTCGGCGTAGACAACTTCATAGACGCCCGCGGGGCAATAGAGCCGCGCGGGCTCGCCATAGATCGGAAGGTTGCGCTCGATGGGAATCGCCGGATCGGCGAGCTTCAGGTGGACCGGCTGATCCTCCTCGTGATTGGTGTTCGAGACGAACACCGACGACAGCTTGTCGAAGACAAGTTTGCTGGCGCGTTTCGGGTAAGCGATCGGCGTCACTTCGGAGAGCGGCTTTAAAGTCTCGTAATCGGCCTTGCCGTGCTTGAGCGTGCCGAAGAGAGAAAAGCCGAATAATTCGTTCGTCCACATATCGAGACCGAAAAGCGGCGCGCCGACATAAGTGCCGTATTTGGACCACAGCGGCTTGACGTTGCGCACGGGCTTCAGATCGCGACCGATGTCGGAAGCGCGCCAAGCTGCGTCATAAGCGCCGATCTCGTCATGCGCACGGCCTTCGCCGATGGCCGCCGCGACATGTTCGGCGCACAAAATTCCTGAGAGCATCGCATTGTGCGATCCCTTGATGCGCGGCACGTTCATGAAGCCTGCGGCGCAGCCGACCAGCGCGCCGCCGGGCATGACGAGGTTGGGCACGCTCTGCCACCCGCCTTCGGTCAGCGCGCGCGCGCCATAGGACAGACGTTCGCCGCCTTCGAGCGTCGGCGCAATCCGCGGATGCGTCTTGAAGCGTTGAAACTCATCGAAGGGCGAGAGCGTCGGATTCGAATAGTTGAGATGCACGACGAAACCGATCGACACGAGATCTTCGTCGAGATGATAAAGGAAGGAGCCGCCGCCGGCGTCGGCCGCGAGCGGCCAGCCGAAGGAATGCTGCACGAGCCCTTCCTTGTGCTTTTCCTTGGGAATGCGCCAAAGCTCCTTGAAGCCGATACCGAATTTCTGCGGCTCGCTGTTTGCGCAAAGGTCGTATTTGGCGAGCAGCTGCTTGGTCAGCGAGCCGCGCGCGCCTTCGGCGAAAATCGTATATTTGCCCTTAAGCTCCATCCCGCGGGTGAAGCTGTCCTTAGGTTTGCCGTCGCGGCCGACGCCCATGTCGCCCGTGGCGACGCCAAAGACTTCGCCCTTGTCGCCGTAAAGAACTTCGGCGCCGGCGAAGCCGGGATAGATTTCCACCCCAAGGTTTTCGGCTTCCGAGGCGAGAAAGCGAACGACATTGCCGAGCGAGCCGATAAAATTGCCGTGGTTGTTCATCAGCCGCGGCATCAGCATATTGGGAATGCGAAGGCCGCCTTTTTCCGTCAGCAAAAGAAAATGGTCTTCGTGCACCTGAGTTTTCAACGGAGAGTCTTCACGCGTGCGCCACTCGGGCAGAAGACGATCGAGGCCGATTGGGTCAATGACCGCGCCTGACAAAATATGCGCGCCGGGCTCGGAGCCCTTTTCGATCACGACGACTGAAAGATCCGGCGCGATCTGCTTCAAGCGAATCGCCGCAGCGAGGCCTGCCGGCCCCGCGCCGACCACGACCACGTCATATTCCATAGATTCCCGCGGCGGCAGCTCCGTATCTTCAGTCATTTTCAATCCCTTTTGCCTTTCTTGGAGCCATTCTAGCCTTTTTGCGCGGGCTGCGGCAAAAGGAGATTGGCGTTTGAGTAAGGCTTCGATTGAGTCGCTTCCGGCAGAGTTTCGAGGCGCGACGCGAGAGGCGCATAATCACACCATGCTCGATCCGCTCTGCGCTCCCGCCGCATGAAGCGTCTTCTCGTCTTCATCGCGATAGCGCTCCTGGCCGCCGCCGCCGCCTGGCGCGTCGCCTATCGTCCGGGAAATTCGGACGGCGTCTTCCTGGGCTATGTCGAGGGCGACATTCTCTACATCAGTCCCTATGAGAGCGAGAGGATTGCGAGCATCGCGGTCGCCGCAGGTTCGGTGGTCAAGAAGGGCGATCCGCTGTTCACAATGACGACGGCGCTCCTCGATCGCGCGCGCGAGGAGGCGACGGCGCGCATCGCCCAACTCGAGGCGCAGGTTGAAAATTTGCAGGCGGCGATGAATCGGCCGGAGCAGATCGCCGTTCTGCAAGCGGCGCTGGAGCGCGCCGAGGCTGCGCTGCAATTGTCGCGCGCCGATTATGATCGGCAGCGCAAACTCTACGCTGACGGCCATGTCGCGAAGGCGGCGCTCGATCGAGCCGAGATGGCGCGAGCCCGCGATGAAGCGAGCGTGAAGGAGGCGCGCCGGCAGGTCGAGGCGTCGCGCATGGCGAGCCGTACGCAGGAAATAGAAGCCGCCGAAGCCAGTTTGAAGCAGGCGCGCGCGCAGCTCGACGCGTTGAACATTCGCATCAAGCGTCAGAATGTCGCGTCCCCGGCCGACGGCGTCGTCCAGGACGTGTTTTTCCGTCCCGGCGAAATCGTCAACGCCGGCCAACCCGTCATCGCGCTGTTGCCGCCCGAGAATCGCAAAGTGCGATTCTACGCCTCCGAGCCGGAGCTGCCGAAAATTTCGCTCGGCGAGCGAGTGCGCATTACATGCGACGGCTGCCCCGGCGATCTTTACGGAAAGATCACCTATATCGCCGGCCGCCAGGAATATACGCCGCCCGTCATCTTCAGCGACAAGGAGCGCGCAAAACTCGTCTTCAAGGCCGAAGCGCATTTGGAAGGCGCGGCGCGCGCGCTGCCGCTTGGCATGCCCGTCGCCGTCACTCCGGCGCCGGAATCGACCGGATTGGCGCAATGAGCGTCGAAAGCGACATCGCGATCGATGTGCGCGGGCTGACCAAATCCTTCGGCGCGAAAAAAGTGGTCGACAATTTCACGCTGCAGGTGGCGCGCGGCAATATCCAGGGTTTTCTCGGCCCCAACGGTAGCGGCAAGACGACGACGATCCGCATGCTCTGCGGCCTGCTGACGCCCGACTCCGGAGAGGGAAGATGTCTTGGCTACGACATTCGCCGGCAGCAGGAAGAGATCAAGCGTTACGTCGGATATATGACGCAGGGCTTTTCGCTCTATCGCGATCTCACCATTCGCGAAAACCTGGAATTCGTCGCGCGGGTTTACGGGCTAGAAGCCCCCGAGGACGCGGCGCAGGGCGCTCTCGAGCGACTGGGCCTCGTCGCGCGCGCCGAGCAGCTTGCCGGCGAACTTTCCGGCGGTTGGAAGCAGCGCCTTTCGCTTGGCGCCTGCATTCTGCCCGGGCCGTCGCTGCTCCTCCTCGACGAGCCGACCGCCGGCGTCGATCCCAAGGCGCGCCGCGATTTCTGGGACGAGATCCATCATCTTGCGACGCAAGGCTTAACGGTGCTCGTTTCGACGCATTACATGGACGAAGCGGAGCGCTGTCACCAGATCGCCTATATCGCCAACGGGCGGCTGCTTGCTTCGGGAACTATTCCGGCGATCATCGCCGGCGCGCATCTTTCGACATGGGTCGTGACGGGCGAAGGCCTCGACTCGCTCGGCAGCGAATTGAAATATCAACCCGGCGTGGACATGGTTGCGCGCTTCGGCGCGGCGCTGCACGTCGGCGGGCGCGATGAAGCGGCCATGGCGCGCGTTGCGCAGCGCTATAGCGCCGAAGGCGTTCATCGCTGGAAACGCGACGAGCCTACGCTTGAAGACGTATTCATCGATTTGATGACCCGCGCCGGGGCCGACCAATGAGCGCCGAGCAAAGCTTGCCAAACGTCGCGCCACGTCCAGCGCGGCGTGGCGCGCTTGCGCAGGCCTGGCAGCGCGTGCTTGCCATGTTCGTCAAGGAATTCATCCAGCTTCGCCGCGACCGGCCGACCTTCGCGATGATCGTCGGCATTCCGCTCATTCAGCTGATGCTTTTCGGCTATGCGATCAATACCGATCCCAAACATCTCCCGACGGCCGTCCTCACGAGCGACGACAGTCCGATCGCGCGCGCGCTGATCGGCGCGTTGCGCGCCACCGATTATTTCGACATCAAATATGTCACGCGAGGCGAAGCGGACGCCGACAAATTGATCCTGTCGAACAAGGCGCAATTCGTCATTCAAATTCCGCCCGACTTTTCCCGCCAGCTCGTTCGCGGCGAGAAGCCGGCGTTGCTGCTCATCGCCGACGCCTCGGACCCGGTCGCGGCCTCTGGCGCCATCGCCGCGGCGCTCGGCGCCGCAAATCAAGCCCTCGACCGGGAGCTGATTGGACCCCTGGCCTCGCTTTCGCAAAATGCGGCGCCTTACGAGATTCGCGTGCATCGGCGCTATAACCCTGCGGGGGAGACGCGCCGCAATATCGTGCCCGGATTGATCGGGACGATTCTGACCATGACGATGCTGATGTATACGGCGATGTCGGTGACGCGCGAGATCGAGCGGGGAACGATGGAGGCGTTGCTCGCCATGCCGATACTCCCGGTCGAGATCATGCTCGGGAAAATCGCGCCTTATGTGGTCGTCGGCGCCGTGCAGATGGCCACTATTCTCATCGTCGCCTCACTGCTGTTTCAGGTGCCCGTCGTCGGCTCGCTTTTCACCCTGTCCTCGCTGACTCTGCTGTTCATCATCGCCAATCTTTCCGTCGGCTATACGTTCTCGACGGTCGCGGTCAATCAGCTGCAGGCGATGCAATTGACCTTCTTCTTTTTTCTGCCGAGCATGCTTTTGTCGGGCTTCCTGTTTCCGTTCTATGGCATGCCGAAGTGGGCGCAGTACGTCGGAGAGTTTCTGCCGCTCACCCATTATCTGCGCATCGTGCGCTCGGTGATGTTGAAAGGCTCGACCTTCGGCGACCTTTTCGTCGACGCCGGCGCGCTGGCGGCTTTCGCGCTTGTCGCGATGAGCATTGCGGTGATGCGATTCCGACAGACGTTGGACTGACATTTCGCGGAGATGAAAATGGCTGACACGGAAGATTCGCAAAGGCGGTTCAATTTGATCATGAAAATCGCTGCGCTCGCCGCGGTGTTGCTGACCGGCTATTACGTCTGGTCTTTTTTCGTCAGCAGCCGCTATCAGGCGCTTTGCGGCGGCTCCTACTGGGAGCTGGACAAGACGCAGATCGACTCCTGTGTCGATCAAAAAAAGCAACTCGAAAAGTAGGCGAGGCCGAAACGCGCCGCGTCATCCTTAGGTCGGGTCGATCGCGACGCGGGAACGGCGGGCTCAGAATAGGAACGTCGCGCTTTGCGCGAAGAAACCGGCGAACAGCAGCAGCCCAGCGTCCCGATTGGAGCGGAATAGGCGAAGGGCGGTCGCCGGCGCGACCTGCTCTCCCGTCTGCGCGGTCTGCCAGGCGAGATGCGCCGCATAGGCGGCGACGCCGAGATAGGACAGCCATCCGCCGCCCGCCAGAAAAACGGCGAAGGCGGCGCTGGTGACGGACAGGGCGTAGAGCGTGCCGACCGCGAGTCGCACGCGCGGCCCGAACAATCGCGCCGTGGAGCGCACGCCGACGATTGCATCGTCGCGCATGTCTTGAAGCGCATAGATCGTGTCGAAGCCGATGGTCCAGGTGACCGCCGCTGCATAAAGGAAAAGCGCCGGGGCGCCGAGCGCGTCCGTCTGCGCCGTCCAGCCGAGCAGCGCCCCATAGGCAAAGGCCGATCCGAGAATCGCTTGCGGCCAGGAGGTGAAGCGCTTGGCGAAAGGATAGATCAGCACGATCAGTGGAGAGATGAGTCCAAGAGCGATCGTGAGCCCGTTGAACGACAGAAGCACGGCGAGCCCGACGAGGCACTGCGCGACGACAAAGGCGAGCGCCGCGCGCGGCGTCACCCGTCCGCTGGCGAGCGGGCGCAGGCGCGTGCGCTCGACCTTGGCGTCGATCTCGCGATCGACATAATCATTATAGGTCGAGCCCGCGCCGCGCATGACGACGGCGCCGATGAAGAACAAGGTCAGATGCCAGAAGTTCGGACCTTCGCGCAGCGCGACGGACGCGAGCGCGCTCGATTCCCAGCAGGGCAGCAGCAGCAGCCACCAGCCGATGGGCCGGTCGAGGCGCGCGAGCTGGATAAAAGGCAGGAGCGCGGGGGGCGCGCGGCGCAGCAGCGCGTGGTCGGCGATCGCGTCGGGGAGCGCCGCCGCTCCCGACGAATCGCCGCTTCGTCTCAGGCTCACAGCGGGCCGGCGGGCAACTTCGGCGGCGCCATCATGCCGCCGCCTCCGGCGGCCGCCTGATCGCGCATTTGTTTCATTTTCGCCGCAGCCGCGCAGGCCTGCGAGGCGAAGCCCTGGGTCTTGCCGCGCGCGTCCTTGAAGCCGTCGACGACATTGTCCGGAATGTTGCACCATTCCTTGTTCTTGGCCAGGTAGTTCATCATCTCGGTCTCGATCGCGACCAGACGGCGCGCGGCCGGGCAGGCGGCTTCGGGATCCATCTTGCCTTTGCCCGCTTTGCCGATGTTGTTGAGCGCCTCGATGCTGGCCATGCGCTGAGCGGTGAGCTTCTGAAAGTCTTCCTGACAGCTTTGCGCATGCGCGCCGCTTGTGGCGAGAAGCGTCGCAAGGAGCGCAAGGATCGAATTTCGCGCGACGACGCGAGGAAAAGCGACAGCGCCGATGATCATGTCTCTGGTCCGTTCATCAGGCTCTTAGCATTACCAGCAGGCTTGCCGGCGACGCAAGTTTTCGCCAACCTGCGCGCAACAAAGCGGCGGCTTCATGGCGGGCGCGAATCGCGCTCGCGTCTCCGCTGGGAAGCGATTGTGTCAGCTTACGATTTTACCGCTCAGCGCCTGTTCGTTCGGGACGAACTCGCGCCGGGCGCAGAACTCTTGCCTTCAGCTGAGGCGTTAAACTACTTGCTCAATGTTCTGCGCATGCGCGAGGGCGCCGCGATCCATGTGTTCAACGGACGTGACGGCGAGTTCCGCGCGACGCTCTTTGACGTCTCGCGTCGCTCTGCAAGATTGCGCGTTGCGGAACGCCTGCGCGTCCAATTGCAACGCGCCGATCTCGATTATTGTTTCGCGCCCTTAAAGCAGGCGCGGCTCGATTATATGGCGCAGAAGGCCACCGAAATGGGCGCCGGCCGGCTCATGCCGGTGATCACCCGTCGCACCCAAATTCGCCGCCTCAACGCGGCGCGACTCGAATCCAATGTCATCGAAGCCGCCGAGCAATGCGGCGTTCTGGCCGTGCCCGAAGTCGCAGCCGCGATCGAATTGCCCGACTTTCTGGCGCGTTTGCCGGCAGAGCGGCTGCTCGTTTTTTGCGATGAACATGCCGCGATCGCCAATCCGCTGGACGCGCTCGAAGGGCGCACGGCCCGGAACGGCGTGAGCGTTCTCATCGGACCGGAAGGCGGTTTCGACGACGCCGAACGCGAGGCCATTCGCCGCATGCCCAATGTCGTTCGTCTTTCGCTTGGACCGCGCGTGCTGCGCGCCGACACGGCGGCCGTCGCAGCGCTGGCGATCGTGCAGGCCGCGATCGGCGACTGGCGGTCGCCGGCGCCGCCTCAAGTCTCAACAGAAAATAAATAAATGGAAAATAAAGCGTAGTTCTAACGCGATGCGGACAAACCTCTCCCCCCGGTCCATAAAGACACGATCCTGCCACGATGTTTGGCTCTAGTTGGCGCCGGCGGAAGGAGCGTCGCTCCGATGCGAGCGGCTCGGGCCGCCGCCGGCGTAACGACTGCGTATCGAGAGACATTTTGGGGATTGCAAAGCTCTGAAATCTCGCGCGCAAGCGCGAATTTTCGGACGAAGGCCAAAGGCTCTTATGACGACCCTAGACATCACCAACCGCAGCGACCGCTTGTTTCCAGGACGCTTTTTTGGCGTTATCGCGCTCACCGCGCTCACCGCGCTCGCCGCCACGCCGGTTCGCGCCGACAATGTCAGCCAATGCGCGCGCTACGGCGCCGATTATGTAGCTGTCGCAGGCTCGACGAACTGCGTTCGACTGGGCGGTCACGTTCGCGTCGCCATGCCGAGAGCGCCAGTCGCCGCGCCCCTAAGCTACGCTCAAATGCCGCATGACGGCATGCAGCATGCCGCGGCGCGCGCCTCGTTGCTCCCCATCGCGCCATTCGGATTGCACGAGCTCTTCCCGCGCTAAGCGCGTTCCAAAGCGGCTATATCGGCAGGACGCAATCGGCGAATGCGGCGTCGATGGACTGCCCCCAGCCGCCGTAATAGGCGTCCAAGCGCCGCTGCGCCAACGTGCGTCCATCTTCGAGAATTGCTTCGAGCGGCGCGAGAAAAACGCTTTCGTCGCGACTCTCAGCGTCGAGCCGGGCCCGCCGACGTAATCCGCGCTTGGCCAGCGCCAGAACGTCGCGCCCGACATCGCGCAGGCTGCGGCCCTCGATAATGGCGTCGAGCGCCAGCGCGGGGACATCGTCGCGCAGCGCCTGACGGGCGGCGGCGCTCCAATGCCTGGTGAGTTCGCGCGCCTCGTCGAGCGCGCCGGGATCATAGAGCAAACCGGCGCAGAGCGCGGGGAGCGCGATGAAATGCGCGCGAGGCCCAGCGTCGGCGCCGCGCATTTCAAGATAGGTTTTTAGTCTCACCTCCGGAAAAATGGTCGAGAGGTGATTGGCCCAGTCTGACATTGTCGCGTGTTCGCCCGGCAATTGTCGAAGGCGCCCCTCCATCAAGTCGCGAAAGCTCGCGCCAGCGACGTCGTAGTAGATATCGCCGCGCTTTACGAAATACATCGGCACGTCAAGCGCATAGTCGACATATCTCTCGAAGCCGAACCCCTGTTCGAAGGCGAAAGGCAGCATGCCGGTGCGATTCGGGTCGGTATCGAGCCAAATGTAGGACCGCTGCGACAGCCGGCCGGTCGGCTGGCCGTCGAGGAACGGCGAGTTGGCGAACATCGCCGTGATCAGCGGCTGCAAGGCGAGGCCGACCCGCATCTTTTGAACCATGTCGGCTTCATCGACAAAGTCGACGTTGACCTGCACGGTGGCGGTGCGAAACATCATGTCGAGCCCGCGGGCGCCGACCTTCGGCATATAGGCCTGCATGATGGCGTAGCGCTGCTTGGGCATCGCCGGCGTCTGCGCCCGCGACCATTTGGGACTGCAGCCCAGATCGAGGAAGCGCACCCCGAGCGCGCGCGCCACCGGCGCGAGCGCCGCAAAATGCGCGTCGAGTTCCGCCTTAGTGGCGTGAACGTCAGAAAGCGGCGCCCCGGAGAGTTCGAACTGTCCGCCGGGTTCGAGCGAAATCGCGCCGCCGCCGTCGGGCTCATAGAGGCCGATCAGCGCGTCGCGGTCGAAAATGGGCGCCCAGCCGAGCGCGTCGCCCAGGCCTTCGAGCAGCGCGCGCACGCCGCCGCGGCCGGCCGCGCCATTGTAGGGGACTGGCGCATTGTCGCCGGCATAGAATGGAATCTTCTCGTGTTCCGTGCCGATGCGCAGGGGAGCGCCGGCGGTCTTGCAGCCGGCTTCCAGCCATTCGACCAGCATATTGCGCGACGTGATCGGCGTCGTGTCGGATACGTCGCGAGCCATCTAGGGGCAGTTGTCCATACTAGAGGAGGGGCGCGATTGCGGCGCGGACGCGCCTCGCGCTGTCGAGGAATCGCGCCGATGGATTGCAGGAAAGCGGGCGCCGCGCAAGCCTGCGCCGCGTCGCCTCTGATGGCGCGGCCTGCCGCCGATGAGAGGGCGGCCGCCCTCAGCGCTTGCCGAACATCTGACCGATGATGCTCTCGAAATCCGAGCGTGGCCCTGCGCTTTGGTTCTGGCCGCCGCGTCCCACCTGCAGCGTCTTCTTGATGTCCTCGATCGCCTGCTGGATCGACGCCTGATCCATGTCGTCCGGCATGCCCTGCGAGCGGCCGCCGCTCGGATCGAGGTCAAGCGGGCCGCGGCGACCGTAGCCGCCGCCGGCGGGATCGTTCGCCGGTCCGCCATAGGGGCCTGGCGCCGGACGGCGACCGCCGCCGAGCAGCGACCCCAAGATCGATCCAAGGATTCCGCCCAGCGGACCGCCGCCCATTCCCCCGCCGCGCGGCATCGGCGTCGGCGCGGGTTCGGGCTGCGGCGCGCGGGCGCCGCCGAGCATCTGTTCCAGGATCGAACCGAGCGCGCCCGAATTGACGAGTTGATCCAAAACGCCCCCGAGACCGCGGTTGCTCACATTCTTGAACAATCCGCCGATGAGAACCGAGGCGAGCACCGGCAGAAGCTGCGACAGAATGTCGGGTCGCAGCCCCGACTCGCGGGCCGCCACCTGTACGACCTGCCCGGCGGCGGCCGGAGAGCCGAAGAGATCGTCAAGCAGCTGCCGTGACTGCGCGACAGAGTCGATGTCATGCGCCGCGCCGGGGTCGTCGAACGCCGCCGCGCGGGCCGGAGAGGCGATGTCGCCGAGCAGCCTTTCGAATAGCTGAGGCTCTTCGGCGGCGTTGCTCAAGCCGACTTCCAGCGCGGGGGCGAGCGCTTTGATGGCGTCGTCCATCTGCTCAGTTGTCAGGCCAAAACGTTGAGCCAGATTGGCGACCAGCTGGCCGCCTTGCGCCGACTGCAGGATTTCGTCGAGATACGACATGCGCGCAGCTCCGTTCACTCGGGTCCAGAATATAGGGCCCCGTCATGCTGTCACAGTCCGGCGGCGACGCCAATCGGCGCAAAGCTTCGAAACCGCTCGGGGCGAAGAGCGTTGTTGCAACGCGTTGGTCTTGCTTGCGGATGGGTCTTTCGCCGCTGACCCGCGCCGACCCGGTCGGCTTGACACCGTCGCGCATGCGCGACATTGCTTGCCGGCGTTCAGTCCGGGATCGGGATGGCCGCGTTTGGCGCTTGAGCGACTGGCCGCCTCGCGCCGCCTCTGCCAAAGGCGCGAAGATGAACGTTCACCCTCGGCCCGCGAAGCCGCCGCTCAAAATACTTCTTTGCTCTCCACGCGGGTTTTGCGCCGGCGTCGTGCGCGCGATCGACGCGGTCGAGCGGGCGCTGGCCAAGTTCGGGCCGCCCGTCTATGTGCGGCATGAAATCGTCCACAATCGCTATGTCGTCGAGTCGCTCAAGGCCAAGGGCGCGATTTTTGTCGAGGAGCTCGACGAGATTCCGAAGAGCCACGCGCCCGTGATCTTCTCCGCGCATGGCGTCGCCAAAGCGGTCTCCGCCGCGGCGGCGGAGCGTGGGCTTCTCGCCATTGACGCGACCTGTCCGCTCGTCACGAAAGTGCATCGGGAGGCGGAAATTCATTGGCGACGCGGCCGTCGCGTGTTGCTTGTCGGACATTCCGGCCATCCGGAGGTCGTAGGCACCATGGGGCAATTGCCGGAAGGCGCCGTGGTGCTGGTCGAATCCGTCGCGGACATCGCGCGACTGAAGTTCGACGACGAATCCAATCTGGCTTATGCGACGCAAACGACGCTGTCGCTCGACGATTCTCAAGAGATCGTCAACGCGCTGATGCGGCGCTTTCCACAGATCGTCGGCCCCCACAAGGAAGACATCTGCTATGCGACGACGAACCGCCAGGCTGCGGTCAAGGAGGTCGCGCCTTACGTCGAGGCGGTGATCGTCGTCGGTTCGCCGAATTCGTCCAACTCGCAGCGGCTGCGCGAAGTGGCGGAGCGCGCCGGCGCGCCGGCGCAGCTTGTGCAAGGCCGTGGCGAGATCGACTGGGAGATTTTTGGCAGCATCGGGTCGCTCGGCATTACCGCCGGCGCGTCCGCGCCCGAGGTTCTGGTCGAGGAGATCATGGACGCTTTCGCCGAACGCTACGACATTGTCGTCGAAACCATCTCCAGCGCCGACGAAAACGTGTCCTTCCCCCTGCCAAAGAAGCTGCGGGCGATCGCCTGAGGGCGGCCTGCAGAAACGGTCGGCGCTCATGGCCGTCTATACCCAGGTCGACGATGAGGAGCTGATCGCTTTTCTCTCTGCCTATGACCTCGGCGATTTATTGTCCTGCAAAGGCATCGCCGAGGGCGTCGAGAACTCCAACTACTATCTGCACACCGGCGCCGGCAGCTTCATCCTCACGCTTTATGAGAAGCGCGTCGCGGAAGCCGATCTGCCGTTCTTCCTGAATCTGATGGAGCATCTTGCGGCGCGGGGCGTCACTTGTCCGCTGCCGGTGCGAGACCGCGCCGGCGTCGCGCTGGGGCGTCTCGCCGGTCGACCAGCCGCCATCATCACCTTTCTAGACGGCTATTCCATCCATCACCCCGAGGTCGCGCATTGCGCCGCGCTCGGCGCGACTTTGGCGCAGCTGCACATCGCTGGCGCCGATTTCCCGCAGCGACGCCATAACGCTCTGTCGGTTGAGGGATGGCGGCCGCTTTTCGCGACCTGCGCGTCGCGCGCCGAGGAGGTCGCATCGGGATTGCGCGCGCTTGTCGACGCCGAGCTCGATCATCTCGAACGCGACTGGCCGCGCGATCTGCCGAGCGGCGTGATCCACGCCGATCTTTTCCCCGACAACGTGTTCTTTCTCGGCGAACGCATCTCGGGACTGATCGACTTCTATTTCGCCTGCACCGACGCCTACGCCTATGATTTGGCGGTCTGCCTGAACGCTTGGTGCTTCGGCGCCGAGCATCGTTATCAGCCCGAGAAAGGCGCGGCGCTGCTCGACGCCTATCGTCGGATTCGGCCACTCTCTTCCTTAGAAATCGCGGCTTTTCCCACGCTCGCGCGCGGCGCCGCGCTGCGCTTTCTGCTGACCCGCTATGTCGACTGGCTCAACGTGCCGCCAGGGGCGCTGGTGCGGCCCAAAGATCCGCGCGAATATCTCGCCAAGCTTCGGTTTCACCAGTCCGCCGCCGATGCGCGCGTCTATGGCCTCTCCTCATGACGCGCGGCGTCGAGATCTGGACGGACGGCGCCTGCTCGGGCAATCCGGGGCCGGGCGGCTGGGGCGCGATTCTGCGTTTTGGCGACCGCGAAAAAGGAATCAACGGCGGCGAGCCGCTCACCACCAACAACCGCATGGAGTTGATGGCGGCGATCATGGCGCTTGAAACTCTGACGCGGCCTTGCGTCGTCGACCTCCACACTGATTCGCAATATTTGCGCGGCGGGGTCACCTCATGGATCGCTGGCTGGAAGGCGCGCGGCTGGCGCACCGCCGATCGGAAGCCGGTGAAAAACGTCGATCTCTGGCAAAGGCTGGAAGCCGCGGCGGAGCGCCATGACGTTGACTGGCATTGGGTCAAAGGCCATTCAGGCCATGACATGAACGAGCGCGCCGACGAATTGGCGCGCGCCGGCATGGCGCCCTTCATTCCTGGCAGACCGCCCGGGGGGGCGCGCGCGACTTCGAACTAGCCTTGTCGACGCGCCGGCAAGTCCTATCTCTCAATCATCCAGGACTCTTCTTCGCCTTCGGGGAGCGCGGCTCAGCCGTGTTCCCCATTTTGCTTTGGATATCATTGAGCTTTCGCCATCATATTGACATGACGCCGCGCAATGGAGCCATGTGCGGTTAAAGTATGCGCGTCTTTGCTGATTCTCTCTGCGATGGGGAGCCAAGACGTCGATGCTTCTTCCCAGGAAATGGTGGATTGGGCTGCCGGTCCTCACCGGACTCGCCTATTTTGCGCAGCAGGCGCTGACAGCTCCGCTGGAAGATGATCTGCGCGCCGCGGTTGTTTCTCGCATCGCGAAATCGCCCGACGCGATCGACAGGCCGGACGTCCGCGTCGCCGGCCGCGACGTCATCCTCGCCGGCATTTCGCTGTCGTCCGATGTGAAAGCGCGCCTTGTGACGGCGTTGGCCGTCGAAACGCCTGCGCGGCGAATCGTCGACGCAACCGAACCTCTATCGCGCGCGACGCCATTCGTGCTGCGGCTCGAACGTCACGGCGGCAAGGCCGTGATCTCCGGCAATGTCCCGCCGACGGGCGCGCGCGAAAGGCTGCACGCGGAGATCGCCGCCTTAGGGTTGGAAGTAAGCGACGCCGCCGCCTATGCCGACGGCGCGCCGCAATCCTTCGCCGATCTCGCCTCCTTCGCCGTCCGCCGTCTCGCCGAACTCGATCCCGCGACGACGACCATCACCGACGCGACCCTCGCGATCGCTGGCGAAGCTCGCAGCGCGGCCGACTACGACAAGGCGCTCGCGGCGCTTAAGGCGCCGCCGGTCGCCGCAGCCGCCATCAAGGTCGCGGTGTCGCCGCCGCGCGTATCGCCTTACGTTTTTTCAGTGGCGTTGCGCGACGGCGTCGTCAGCCTGTCGGGACATCTTCCAAGCGACGATCTGCGCAAACAAGTCGTCGCCATGGCGGCGTCGGCGGGCGCCGGCGCTGCGGTCAGCGACGCCACGCAGCTTGGCGCCGGCGCGCCGGAAGGAGACTTCGCCAGCGCGCTCGCATTCGCCGTCAGCGAACTCGGCAAGCTGTCGCAGGGCAAAATCGTCTTGTCCGACGGCAAGATTTTTATCGAAGGGCAGGGACGTGAGAACATATTGAGCGCGACGATCGAGGCCGACGCCAAAGCGCGGCTGCCGTCAAGATTCGAGATCGCGCGGCTTGACGTCATGGCGGGTCCGGTCGCGCCTTATGTCTTCACCGCGCAGCGCGCCGGCGGAGACGTCACGCTCTCAGGCTACGCGCCGGATGAAACCGTCCGCAATCGTCTCGTCGATACCGCGCGCAGGAGTTTCTTCGACGCAACGGTCGTCGATCGGCTCGTCGTCGCGAAGGGCGCGCCGCAGAATTTTGCGGAAGCGACGGATCGTGCGCTCGCTTCTCTGGCGCGACTCGACGAGGGCAAGCTTTCGATCAGCGACTCGATGGTCTCGCTCGCCGGCGTTGCGCGTCATCAGAGCGCGCGCGCCGATATCGCGGCGGCGTTCGACGAGGGGCTGCCGCAGAGCTTCCACGGCGATGCGCAGCTTTCGACGCGCATCCTCGGCGCGCCGCTCGACGCCGGCGAATGCGGCGCGACGCTGTCGCGATTGATCGCCAAATCGGCGATCGTTTTCGCGTCGGACGATTCGACGATTGCGCCTGAATCCGCGCCTCTCATGGATGCGATCGCGGCGACGGCGCTGCGCTGCCAGGGAGCCAGTCTCGAAGTCGCCGCGCATACCGACAATGTCGGCATAGCGGAATTGAACATGGAACGCAGCAAGCGTCGCGCGCAGGCGATCGTCGATCGTCTTTTAAAAGCCGGCGTCGACCCGTTCAGAGTAACGGCCGTCGGTTATGGCGGCGACCGGCCGATCGCTTCCAATGACAGCGACGAAAATCGCGCGCGTAATCGTCGCATCGAAATTGTCGTCAAGTAGCGTCAGAAGAGGAGAAAGCGGATGTCTTACTTGCTGACGCTCGGCTGGCCCTGGTTCGCCGCCGCCTGCGCGCTTGGCGCGCTTGTCGGCTATGTCACGACCTCGCAGGCGAAGGATGGGCCCGCGGCGCCCGGTTGGAACATTGTCGCGATCGCCGTCGCGCTCGCGGGCGGCGCAGCTGCCTCCTGGCTTGGGCTCTTAGAAGGCCGCGCCGCGCTGACGATGGACATTTTCCTGGTCGCGGCCGTCGCCTATCTCATCGGTCTGCCAATCGGCGGCGCCCTTAAGGCGGCTCAACCGGCTGCGCCAGCCTACGCGTCGAAGCGGCCGACGATCATGCTTCGCGGCGTGACGACCGAAAACCTTGAACCCATCGTCCTGCCCTCGCCTGACTCGGAAGCGGAGATCATTGCGGCCGCTGAGTCCATAGCGCCGACGAGCGCAGAGCCGGCGTTGGAGGCGGCGGCTTCGGGAGCCAAGGCGTTGAACGAAAAAGCCGCACAAATGCGCGCGCCAAACGGCCGGTTGGCCGCCGGGGCGCGTCCCGCGACGCTTCTCGCGCCGAGAGGCGGCGCGGCGGACGATCTCGCCAGGATCAAGGGGCTCGGACCTAAAAGCGTCGAGAAGCTGCACGCGCTCGGGGTTTTCCATTATGATCAGATCGCCGGCTGGAGCGACGACAACGTCAAATGGATCGAAGCATCGATCGGCTTGGCGGGCCGGGTGAAGCGCAGCGGCTGGGTCGAGCAGGCCAAAGCGCTGAGCGGCGCCGCTGATCGGAGCGCCGACGCGGCGTAGGATCAACGAGGGGCGAGTTCGTGCGTATGCGTCATGCTTTGAGCTTCGCCCTCTTTTGCCTTGCGTTCTTGTCAGATCGAAACCTTCGCGCGCAAGACATGCTGCAAGGCGTCGATCTTGCGCAGCCGGCCTATACCAAAGCTGATTTAACTCGCGCCGACGTCGAAGCGGCGCTGAAGCAACGCGAGAGCGGGAAAGTCGATCTCTCCGAAAAGAGTCTCAACGGTCTTGATCTTTCCGGACTCGATCTGCACGGCGTTGATTTTCGCGCGGCGCGCATGAACAAGACGCGCCTTGCGGGCGCGCGGCTTGACGACGCGATCCTCGATCAGGCCTGGCTCATCGAGGCCGACCTCTCCGGCGCATCGCTGAAAGGCGCGCACGCTTTTGCTTCGCAAATGCAGCGCATGCGGGCCGACGGCGCCGACTTCGCCCATGCGCGGATCGCCGGAGATCTCACCGGCGCATCGGCGCGCGGCGCCAATTTCAGCGACGCCGATCTTTCCGCCGACATGAAGAATCAGTCGATGGGTCTGATGCGCGCGGTGTTGCGCTCGGCGGCGCTGGAAGGCGCGCGCTTTCAGGGCGCCAATCTCGCCAGCGCCGACCTTCGCTTTGCGAAAGCTGCGCGCGCGGATTTCTCCAATGCAAATTTGATGGGCGCAGACGCCGCCGGCGCGGATTTCACCGACGCCAACTGGACCGGCGCGAAGACTGAAGGCCTCGATCTCGATTCCGCGCAGATCGACTCTTCGGCACGGGCCGCGCTCTCGGGCGCGCAGAATCTCGATCGCGCGCGCATGAAATGACGCGCGAAATTGTGCGCATCGGCGTCGATCTCGGCGGCGCCAAGATCGAGGCGATTGCGCTCGGCGCCGAGGGTGAAATTTTGGCGCGTCGCCGAGTCGTGACGCCCGCGCATGATTATGCAGCGATCGTGGCGGCGATCGCCAAGCTCGTCGGCGACATCGAATCCGAAATCGGACGGCGCGGCCATGTCGGCGTCGGCGCGCCCGGCGCCATTTCGACCCACACCGGCTTCGTAAAAAACTCCAACACCGCCGTCCTCAATGGCAGGCCGCTCGACGTCGATCTTGCGCAGGCGCTCGGTCGGCCGGTGCGCGTCGCCAATGACGCCAATTGTTTCGCGCTGTCGGAGGCGGTCGACGGCGCTGGCCGCGGCGCGGGCGTCGTCTTCGGCGTAATCCTCGGCACGGGCGTCGGCGGCGGCGTCATCGTCAACGGCAGGATCGTCGAGGGACGCAATCGCGTCGCCGGCGAGTGGGGCCATACGCCGCTGCCATGGATGACGCCGCAGGAATATCCGGGAGAGCTCTGCTTTTGCGGACACAAAGGCTGCGTCGAGACGTTCCTCTGCGGCGCCGGCCTTGCGCGCGACTATGAGCGGCGCTCAGGCAATCGGCGTGTTGCGGCCGAAATCGCCGCGCTCGCCGAAGCCGGAGAGCCGGCAGCGCGAGAAAGCCTCGAGCGCTATCAGGACCGGCTGGCGCGCGCATTGGCGATGGTCGTCGATCTCATCGATCCGGACGCGATCGTGCTGGGCGGCGGTCTTTCGAATATCTCTCTCCTCTATGAAGGGCTTGCGGCGCGGGTCGGGGCGCACGCCTTCACCGACGCGTTCGATACGGAAATCCTGCCGAACGCGCATGGCGATTCAAGCGGCGTGCGCGGCGCGGCGTGGCTTTCGAGCGCCGAGGAGATCGGCTGAACCGGGCGCGGCGCGCGGGGGACCGCCGCCGAACCTGCGCCGGCGCCATTTCCTAAGGCCTCATGCCGGTGTATGCGAAAGGCGTCGCGGCGCAAGAGCGCGCTGCGAAAAAGTGGGAACCGGTTTTTCGCGTAAGGCGCGCTCCAAATTATAAGAATCGATCACGTCATCTGCGTTCAGGCGAGTCCGCCTGAACGCAGCGTGATCTAGGGACGAACGCGAGGGGAGTAGCGATGGGCGCCGCCGGAGACCAGCCAAGCAACGGGAAGAAGCCCTTCGCCAAACTCGCTTTTCTCGCCTCGGGCGCGCCGGAGGCGGAAGACGCGCGCCAGCGCCTCGTCGAAAAATACGGCGACTGCCCGCCTGAAGAGGCCGATTGCATCGTCGCGCTCGGCGGCGACGGACTCATGCTGCGCACGCTCCATCGCTTCATGGACGCCGGCAAGCCGATCTATGGCATGAACCGCGGCTCGGTCGGCTTTCTGATGAATCAATATCGCGAGAGCGGGCTGCGCAAGCGGATCGCCGACGCCAAGTCCTCGATCGTCCACCCGCTGCTGATGCATGCCGTCAATGTGCGCGGCGACGAGTTTTCGGCGCATGCCATCAACGAAGTGTCGCTGCTGCGCCAGACCTCGCAGATCGCCAAGCTGCGCATTCTGGTCAACGGACAGGAACGCATGCCGGAACTTGTGACCGACGGCGTGCTGGTGTCGACGCCCGCCGGCTCGACTGCCTATAATCTTTCCGCCAACGGCCCGATCCTGCCGCTCGATGCGCCGCTGATGGCCCTGACGCCGATCTCGGCCTTCCGCCCGCGCCGCTGGCATGGCGCGCTGCTGCCGGACGCCGCCAAGGTGCGAATCGAGGTCCTCGAGGCTGACAAAAGGCCCGTCTCGGTCGTCGCCGACCATGACGAATTCCGCGACCTCGCCTATGTGGACGTCGAGATGGACCACGCGACCGCGCTGATCCTGCTGCACGACCCCGGCCATTCGCTGGAAGAGCGAATCCTGCGTGAACAATTCGGATATTGAATGCTTGAATCAGCGATCAAACCCTTCCGCCGCCACATCTTCGTCTGCGTCAACAAGCGCGACGGCCAGCCTGCCTGCGAGGATTGCGGCGCCAAGGCGGCGCTCGCCAGGGCCAAGGAGGCGATGAAGGCGCTGCCCTTCGCCAGGCGTGACGGCGTGCGCCTGTCGCAGTCGGGCTGCCTCGGCCAGTGCGAGCACGGACCGGTCGCGGTCGTCTATCCGCCTGGGAAATGGATCAGTTATGGATCGTCCGACGAACTGGTCAGCTTCGTTCTGGAGGCGTGCGAGCCGGCGGAGTGATCAGCGGCCGGGCGGACGGCGCACCCAACGGGGCGTGAATTCGCGCGTCGGATATTTGTAATAGTCGGCGCGCTCTTCCTGCGGCGCGCGCGGGCCGCCGGCGTCGAGCCGGGACATTTCCGACTCGTAGCGCTCGCGCCATTCTTCGGCCTCGGCGTCGTCGGCGATGAGGCCATAGTAATATTCGGCGCTTTCGATCAGGCGGAGGCGCGCCCAGGCGTGTTCGTCGGTCCAGGCCTTGACCGCCTGAAATTTTTCGAGCGCGCTCCGGGCGCCGCTTCGAACAGCCTCCGGCTTGGGGATATAGACGTCCCGGCGCGGCGCCGGCCTGTCGCCAAAGAGGTCCGGCTGATCGGAGGAATTCATGGCGGCACGACTCGGCATCAGCGTAGTATAGCCGTGTTAGTTACCCGGGTCGCGAGGCGCGCCTAGTTGTCCCCGTCCGAGACGAAGCCGCTTCTCGACGAGGTCCGATTCACGCGATAGCGTGCGCGCGTCATGGATCTTTTCGCGTCAGCCGGGATGGATTTGCCGACAGCGGGTCGCGAGGGCGGGCGTGCTCGGCAGGCCCAGCGTTCGCTTCGCACGCCACTCTTTGCCTACAAGATCGTCGAAGAGGCGCGAGGCAAGGCGGCCTTCGCGCCTACACAGGAACAACTCGACGCGGCGGCGGACTATGCCCGCAAGGCCAAGAAGCATTTCGGGAAGCTGACGGAAGAGGCGATCCGGCCGATCTTCTTTTCCACAATTCTGGAAAAGCTTCTCGGCTACAAGACCGCCGACCCGGATGCGTCCTATTCGCTTGCCTTCGAGCGTCCCATTCGACATGGCAAGGTTGATGTCGCCCTCGGCAATTTTCAGGACGCCGAGGGCGTGAACGAAGTCGTTGCACCCTTTGAATTCAAAGGTCCGAAAACGATCGACCTCGACGCGCCGATGTCGGGGCGAGGTCGAAGTCCGGTTCAGCAGGCTTGGGATTACGCAATCGATGCACCCGGCGCACGTTGGGTGTTGGTTTCGAACTGTCTCGAAATCCGCCTCTACGGCTTTGGTCGCGGGCGTGACGCCTACGAAGTTTTCGACCTTACGAGGCTTGACGATCCCGAGGAGCATGCAAGGCTTTGGCTCGTACTCTCTGCAAACCGTCTACTCGGAGACGCGACCGTCGCGCTCTTGCGGGAGACCGACAGCGCATACAAGGACGTGACGCAGCGGCTTTATATCGATTACAAGTCGCTACGCGACAAGCTCATCGACTTCATTGTCAATTCGGGAGATGGTCCGAAGCTCTCCTTGCTTGCCGCCATCGAGCCGGCGCAGAAGATTCTCGATCGCATTCTCTTCATCGCTTTCGCGCAGCGGACCGACCTATTGCCCAGCCGCGTGCTAGAGCGCGCGGCCGAGTCGCGCAACGATTTTAATCCGGCGCCCATTTGGCAGAACTTCACCGCGCTTTTCCATGCGGTGGATCAGGGGAACACGCGCCTCAATATCTGGCCCTATAATGGCGGACTGTTTGCGCATGATCCGGTTGCCGACGCGCTGATCCTGCCGGATGCACTTGCAGGAGAAGTCGTCGAACTCGGCAAGTGGGATTATCGGCGCGAAGTGCCGGTTACGATTCTCGGGCACATCTTCGAGCAATCGATTACAGACATCGAGCGGCTGCGCGCCGAAAGCCGGGGCGAAGCGCCGCCGCCGGTCAGCAAGCGAAAGCGCGAGGGCGTTGTCTACACGCCCGATATGGTGACGCAATTCCTCGTCGAAACGACAATTGGCGTAACGCTGAGCGAGCGTTTCGACACGGGATGGAGGCGCCATCGCTGCGACGAGAGCGAAGACGGCCAGCTCTCTTTCTGGCGCGATCATCTGACGATGCTGCGCGGCTTTACGATCGTCGATCCGGCCTGTGGGTCAGGCGCATTTCTCGTCGCCGCCTTCGATGCGCTCGCGGCGGAATACCGGCGCGCCGCCAAGGCGCTGGAGGGGTTCGGCGAGGCGATCGACTTCGATATTTTCGACGAAATCGTCACGCGTAATCTATTCGGCGTCGATCTCAACGCCGAATCTGTCGAAATTACGCGTCTGTCGCTGTGGCTCAAGACGGCGCGGCGCGACCATCGCCTGCAGAATCTCGAAAACACGATCAGAGTCGGCGACAGTCTGATCGATGACGAGGCTTTCACGGCGCGGGCTTTCGATTGGCGCGCCGCCTTTCCGCAAGCGTTCGACCAAGGCGGCTTCGATGTCGTGATCGGAAATCCGCCCTATGTGCGCATGGAGTTCATCAAGACGGTTAAGCCCTATCTCGAAAAGCATTATGTCGTCGCGGCGGATCGCGCCGATCTCTACGCTTATTTCTTCGAGCGCGGCGTTCGGCTGTTGAAGCCCGGCGGGCGGCTTGGGTTTATTTCGTCGTCAACCTTCTTTCGCACCGGCTCCGGCGAAAATCTGCGCAAGTTCCTGACCGACGGCGTCGGGATCGAATGCGTCGTCGATTTCGGCGATCTGCAGATTTTCGAAGGGGTGACGACTTATCCGGCGATCCTGACGCTGCGCAAGGTCGGCGCGCTCCCTCGTCATGACGATACGGTTTCCTCGTCCTTCGAGACGCCTGCTTCGCAGGCTCCTCAGGATGAGGAAACCTTGCCCGCAGCGACGCTCGAATTTCTCGTCGTCGACGAAATTCCGCAGGAGCTCGGCCGCGTCTTCGAGGAGCGCGCGCGCAAGATGCCATTGTCGCGCCTAACCGCGGGCTCCTGGCGTTTCGAGGAAGAGCCGTTGGCGAAATTGCGCGACAAGATCACGCGCGGGCGCAAGACGCTCGGCGAGGTCTATGGCGCGCCGCTTCGGGGCATCGTCACCGGGCTGAACGACGCCTTCATCATCGATACGCCAACGCGCGACCGGCTGGTGAAGGCGGACAAGAGATCGGCGGAGCTGCTCAAGCCGTTCTTGCGCGGCGAGGATGTCAAGCGCTGGCGCGTCGAACCGCAGGGACTTTGGCTCATCAACACGCCGAAGGGAAAAGTGGATATAGAGAAATATCCCGCGATCCGCGACTGGCTGCTGCCGTTCAAACCGGAACTGGAGAAGCGCGCGACGAAGCAGGAATGGTGGGAGCTGCAACAGGCGCAGGTGGCGTATCAGCCAAAAATGGAAGCCCCGAAAATCATTTATCCCATCATATCCCAAGGGCCAAAATACTCGTTCAATATTGATGGAGCTTATCTAAACGACAAATGTTTCATGGCATTCGGCTGCTACGAACTATTGGCTTATCTGAATTGCAAACTTGCGTGGTTTTGGATTTTCGGAGAAGCGTCTCCCTTAAGAGGGGGACAGTGGCGATTAGAATTGCGGGAGCAGCATGTCTCACAATTTCCAATGCCTACCATGCCCGAACGATCAATAAAAAAACTCGTCTCTCTCGGTGAGGCCTGTACGAAAGCCGCCCACGAACGGTATGCAATTCAATCCGCCGTGCGGCGTCGAATTCTCGATCTCGCGCCGCCGGAGCGCGCCAAGCTCACCGGCAGGCTGGAAAACTGGCACGCACTAACTTTCGCGGAATTCCGCGCCGCCGTGAAGCAGGCGTTTCGCGTCGATATTCCCCTAAAGGAGCGCGCCGACTGGGAAACACATCTCGCCGAGAACGGCGCGCGCGTTCTTGGCTTGACGAGCGATATCGAAGGCGCGGAGCGCGACATCGACAAGATCGTCTATGCGCTCTTCGATCTTACGCCGGATGAGATCACGCTGCTCGAAGCGTCCCTCGCAGGCCAGTATTGAACAATGGCCGCTTGCTCGAATTTCTTCATATGCGCGCCTGTCTGATCCTTGATTCCAACTCCAGCGACGAAGAGATCGCCGCGGCGCTCGATTGCGGCGCCGATGCGCTGATGTTTCGGCTTGGCCCTTGCGCGGAAAATGACGCGCGCCGCGACGCCCGCGCGCGTGTGTGCGCGCTTATCGAGGCGGCGCGGCGGAAGGGCGGGGCGCCGGCGCTCTTCGTCGAAGTCGCGCCGCCCGACAGCGATCTCATCGAGGCCGACCTCGACGCGCTGTTCGGTCCCGGACCGGATGGCGTCTTTCTACGCGCCTGCGACGGCGCTGTGAGCCTGCAGCGCCTCGCGGTCAAGCTCGCCGTGCGCGAGGCGCAGGCCGGGCTCGCCGACGGCGCGACCAGGATCGGCGCCATCATCGGCGGCGACCCGGCCGGCGTTCTGGCGCTGCCAAGCTTCGCCGGCGCGTCGCCGCGCCTCGCCGCGCTGGCCTTCGATGAAGGCGGGCTTTGCGCCGCGCTCGGCCTCGCCGCCAGCGGCGGAGCCGCGATCGACACGGCGCGCGCGATGGTGGTTCTTGCGGCAGGTTCTGCGGGCGTTCCAGCGCTCGCCCCGCTTGTCGGACTCGGCGATGAAGCCGCCTTTGCGGCGGCGCGCCGCGACGGTTTTGCCGGCGCGATGGCGCTTGATCGGCGGCAGGTCGCCGCCATTCGCGAAATCTTCCCGGCGGGCGAGAATCGACAAAACTCAAATTCGCCGGCATAGACAGACCGATGAACAAGGTCCGATCGGGCGCGTTAGATCGCGCTGCGTTCAGCGTGATCGATTCTAACAATTTAGAGCGCGCTTTACGCGAAATGCCGGTTCCCACTTTTTCGCAGCGCGCTCTAGGCCGGATCGCCGCGGCGGCGCTCTTGAGCGCAGCGTTTCTTTCGGCGCCGACGCAAGCGCAGCAGCAGGCGCCTCATCATCCCCGTCCGCCGCATGGCGCCGCAGAATCCGCTGGATCGCCAGCGACGCCGGCCGCCCGGCAATCGATGCTGCGACTGAGCGCAACCCTTGCGGCCAATGATTCGCAAGCGTTGCGCTCGGGCCTCGTCTGGCGGGTGTTCGAGGAAGGCGCCCAGGCGGACGGGACGCATAAGCTTGTGGCGCAATCCGAAGAGGCGGCCCCGACTCTGTCCTTGCCGGACGGGGCCTATATCGTTCACGCCGCCTACGGCCTTGCCGGCGTCACCCGCCGAGTCGCGATCGAGGGAAGCAATGTTTCCGAGAGGATCGCGCTGAACGCCGGCGGGCTGAGGCTCATCGACAAGCTGGGCGACGCGCAAATTCCCGCGCAGCGCCTTTCGATTTCGATCTATGTCCCCGAACGCGGCAATGCCGAAGCCAAGCTCATTCTCGCCAACGCCAAGTCGGACGAGATGATCGGACTTCCGGAGGGCGCCTATCACGTCGTGTCGACATTGCTCGATACGGGTCAGGGGGCGCAGGGCGGGGCCAATCAAACCAATTCCGTCGTTACGGCGGACCTAAAAGTCCCCGCCGGCAAGCTCATCGAAGCGACGCTGCGCCATCGCGCGGCGACGATAACCCTCAAGCTCGTCAAACAGCCGGGCGGCGAGGCGCTCGCCAACACAAGCTTCTCCGTGCTCACCCCAGGCGGCGACGTCATCCGCGAGCTGATCGGCGCTTTCCCCTCGCTCGTTTTGGCTGAGGGCGAATATGTCGCCATCGCGCGCCACGAGGGCAAAACCTTTCAGGGCACGTTCCGTGTGCAGTCGACGAAGGACGCCGACGTCGAAATTCTGATGCGCGATCAGCCGCGCAGCCACGCAAACGAAGACGTTCCGCAATAAAAAGCCGCCCGGCGGACCGGGCGGCTGACTGAGCTTGAAATCTTAACTGACGCGCTCGAACTGCGTCTAGAGGATCGTGAAGGGCACGATCACGTCCATGTTGAACATGCCCTGCGACGAGCTCAGGCCGCTGCGGTTGAAGAAGGGCGCAGTGCCGTTGACCGACGTATCCCAACGCAGCTCCGGGCGCATGATCAGGCCGGTGATGTAGGGAAGCTTGGGCAGTTCGGGCGTGATCGTCATGCCGAGCGTGAAGGCAAGATAGCTGGTGCCGGAGTAAATCGGCCTATTGGCGTAAAGGCCGGTCCCCAGGTTCTGGCTGATACAGGACGGACACCAGAAGCCGTGAAAAAGATTGACCGCGTCGAAGTATCCCGGGAAGGCGGCCACGAAGAAGTTATTGTTGTCCCGGAAGAATTCGGCGCGCGCATTGATCTTTAAGATATCGTTGATCTTGTAGGACGCATATTGCGCGATGCCGAAGGCGCGGGCGCCCATCGGATAGGCCGGAGCGGTTCCCCAGAAGCCGGTGCCGGTGATCGCATTAGCAGCATTCCAGGCTTTCTGCGGCAGGCCGAAGGAACTCGGATTCCAGCCGCTTTCCATCATGAAGCTCATGTCGGTGATCAGCGTCAGGTTTTCGGTCGGCTTCCAGGTCGTGGTGATGTTGTTGAAGGAACGGATTGCCGTGCTGACGTTACAGGCGCAAGCGCCCGGCACGCCGAACCCGCCCTGATTGAACGGCCAGCCCGGCGTCGTTGGCGGCGGCCAGCCGCCCGGCGTGAACGGAATGCCGGTAAAGCCGATCGGCCAGCCGACGCCGAGCGGATCGGTCTGTCGCGGGTTCTCCGGACCGGTATGGGTGATCGCCAAAATGGTGAGATTGCCGTCGAGCAGGTTGAAACCGAGGCCGCCGTGGAAGGCTGCGGCGGCGTTGTTGTCGCCCGGCCACCCGATGCTCATGTTCACGCCGCTGGTTACGCCGGTATAAACGTCGAGCCAGGGCTTGACGTGCGTGGTGACCATCGCGCCGGTATGAATGAAGGGCCCGAAGTTGAAGATGTAAGAGTGGCTGTAGAAGAGATTGTCCTTGGCGTAGATGAGCTCGGCGCCGTTGTAGGTCGGGAACATGCCGAGCTTCAGGTCGACGCCGCCCTCGCTGATCGGGCTAACCCAGGGGAGATGCGCCGTAACATTTGCCTCGATCGGTCCGATCTGCGTTCTTGAACCAATCGCGTAATCAAGAATGCCCATGTAGTGGTTGTAGCGCATGTCCTCGCCGACCATGCCCTGGAGCTTGAAGCCGAAGTCATAGCCTTCGGCCTTCGGATCGAGCGGACGCTGCACGGTCAGGACGGCGCCGTTGAAGGTCGGCCAGTTGGCGCGGTCCGTATAGAGATGGCCCCAGCTGAGCTTGTTGAACGGCTGGTTGAAATTGAGCGCGATGCCGCCTTCGATGTAGCCGTCGATCGTGATGGCGTCGATCCAAGCGGGGGTCGGCGCGACCGGGGGGCCCTTTACGATTTTCGCCGGCTTAACCGCTTTGGTCTTTTTCGAGGGCTTGGCCGCCGGAGCCGCCGCGGGTTGATTTTCCTCGACCAGAGTCGGGTCGACTTCCATCAGCTTTGACTGAGCGTGGGCGGCGCTCGTGATGCTGGTTGCTAAAGTGAGAGCAGCCACGCTCGAGAGATGGTACCACTTCATTGCTGGGAACTCCGGCTGGAGGCAAAATCTGATTGATATCACTCGCGACTTGAGTTCCATTCAAGTCTAAGGTCCGCGCATCTGCACAATTAGCAGGCAAAATCGGCCTAGATGAAAATTTGTTCTCATGAGTGTGGCTCCAATGTCACAATTTTTGACAATGCCAGAGCTATTTTCCTTGATTTCGCTGGGGCCAACATTGTCTGAAACTCAACAATGCCTATTCGCTTCCTGCCGAATCGGTTTCGATCAGTCGCCTGGCGAGGCTTGCCTCTTATCAAACCTCGCCCTTTTTTAGAAAAGCGTGGCCATTGGCGGGTGCTGCGCCAAAACAGCGGATAAGGGAGAGCGACATGGCGGACGCGGGGCGCGAGCAACCTGATGGCCCTGACTTCTCGCAAGGCGTCGCGCCCGAAGCTGTGTCGGAAAGCCGTGCGCTTCTCGGTCATGTCGCGGGCGAGGAGGCGGTAATGGCGCGCCAGGGCGACGATTTCTTCGTAATCGGCGCGCATTGCACCCATTATCACGGGCCACTGGCCGAGGGACTCGTGGTCGGCGGTTCGATCCGCTGTCCCTGGCACCACGCCTGTTTCAGCCTGCGCAGTGGCCGCGCCTTGCGCGCGCCCGCGTTTGATCCGCTGCCGCGATGGCGGGTCGAGCGGGCTGACGGGAAGATTTTCGCCCGCGAAAGACTTCCCGATCCCGGGCCGGCCGCGCACAGGCGCGCCGCGCAACCACGCAGCGTCGTCATCGTCGGCGGTGGCGCGGCGGGCTTCGCCGCCGCGCAGATGCTGCGGGCCGAGGGCTATGACGGAATCCTGGAGATGATCAGCGCGGATTCGGCCGAACCCTACGACCGGCCCAATCTCTCCAAGGACTATCTGGCCGGAACCGCGCAGCCGGAATGGCTGCCTCTGCGCGATCCGGCCTGGTATCGGGAGAACGGGGTGCAGCTGCGTCTGGGTTGTCGCGTCGAGTCGCTCGATCCGGCAGGGAAGCGTCTGACGCTGGCGGACGGGGCGACGCACTCATACGACGCGTTGCTGATCTCGACGGGCGCCTTCCCAACGAAGCTGCCGACGCCGGGCGCCGATCGAAGCCATGTTCATTATCTGCGCTCGCTCGCTGACTGCGACCGTCTCATCGCCGCTTGCGCCGGGGCGCGCCGCGTCGCCGTCATCGGCGCAAGCTTCATCGGCCTTGAAGTCGCCGCGTCGCTGCGCGCCCGCGATCTCGAGGTGCATGTCATCGCGCCTGAGGCGACCCCGATGGCGCGCATTCTCGGACCGGAAATAGGCGGATATGTGCGCAAGCTGCATGAGAGCCACGGCGTGGTGTTCCATCTCGAGGATACCGCGACAGAAATCGGCGAACGCACGCTAGCCCTAAAAAGCGGCGCGACTCTTGACGCCGACCTCGTGGTTATTGGCGTGGGCGTGAAGCCGGATCTTTCTCTCGCCCAGTCCGCAGGCCTCGCCGTGGACCGCGGCGTTCTCGTCGACGAATATCTGCAAACCAGCGCGCCCGACGTTTACGCCGCCGGCGATATCGCGAGCTGGCCCGACAAGATCACCGGCGAGCGGATTCGCGTCGAACATTGGGTGGTGGCGGAGCGTCAAGGTCAAACGGCCGCCCGCAATATTCTTGGCCGTAAGGAAAAATTCGACGCCGTGCCCTTCTTCTGGAGCCAGCACTACGATCAGGCCATCGCCTATGTCGGACATGCCGCTTCATGGGACCGGCTGGAAGCGTCAGGCGATCCAGCCGCCGCCGACTGCGCCGTTTCTTTCTTCAAGGGCGACCGGCTGCTGGCTGTCGCGACCATCGGTCGAGACCTCGACAATCTTCGCGCGGAGGCCGCTCTTGAAGCCCGCATCGGCGCCGAAGCGCCGGAAGCGATCGAATAAGACGGAGCGCTATTCGAATCGTCCGCAGGCGTGGCCAAGCATGGTGTAGACCTTGCCGGCGTCGCCAGTAAGGAGATCGAGCGCTTTCGAACCGTCGCGATCGCCGCGGCTCGTTTCGACGAGCAGATCCTCGAAATGCTTGATGTAGTGATCGGCCGTCGCGCGAAATTCTTGATCCACGCGATAGCGACGTCTGATTTCCTCGAAGGTCTGATGGCCCTGCGCCGTGTAGAGACGACGACCGAAAAGTCCGGCCGTCTCACCGCGCTGATAACGGCGCCATAGGTCGGCCACGGCGGCGTTGTCGGTCATTCGCGCAATGTCGCGCGTCAGACTGTCGAGCGCGCCCGCGCTGACCAAAGACCGCGCCGTGCGCGGCTGCTGTGCAGCTTCGTCGGAGGAGGCGCGCGCCAGCAGGTCGCTCAGCCATCCGCCATTTGCCTGGCGGTTCGACATATTCTGCGCGGCGCCCCGCAGGTTCGGCGTCTCCCCGCGCGCGGCCTGATTCAACGAAGAGCGGGCAGGCGCGGGAGGGCTTGGTTCTGAGATGTCGTAGATCCGCCCCGAACGCGCAACGATCTCGGTGAGCTCGTTCAGCGCCTTCACCTGATCGCCGACGACCCGCCGCAGAGCCGCTGCGTGCTCCGCCGTTTCCTGCGGAATCTCGGTTGCGCCGCGGCGCACTTCCTCGCGGGTCTTCTCGATCTCGCTGTGGATGGCATGCGCCATGCCGCGAATCTCTTTTGCCGCGGAGTCGAACTTCGAGCGCGCGTCGGCGAACAGAAGAACGATTTCTTCATTGGCCTGCGCGAATGCGACGCGCAGCGCTTCGGAGGTCTGCTCGCGTTCGCCTTCCGCCGCGGCGCGCACCGCCGAGAAGCGCGACTCGATCAGATCGGCGGTCTGCCTGGAGGTTTCGCTCAACGCGCCGCCAAGCTCGCGCGATCGCGCTTCGATCGCGCGGAAAGAGCGATCCATCAGATCGCTGAACGTCGTCACGGCGCTTTCGAATTCAGCGCGTCGGCCTTCGATGAGCGTCATCAGCTCCTCGAGCGTTTGATGACGCGCGGCCATCGTCGCGTCGAGCGCCTGCTGGCTTTGCGCAAGTCTTTCGGCGCTCTGAGCCAGCGCGTGTTGTCTTTCGTCGAGCGCCTCGACGATGGCGCTGGCGTCGCGCATCGTGTCGCTCGCCGTCGCGGCGACATGTTCAACCTGCGTCGAGGCCTCGTTGAGCGCCCCGCGGAACTCGGAGAGCCGGTTGCCAAGCTCGTGTTCGAGCCTGACAAGATTGCCGCCCGTCTGGTCGACCACTGCGTGTAGCGAGGCGTTGGTTTGGCCGAGCCCGTCGAGCAGGGCAGGCAGTTCGGCGCGAATTTTCTCATTCGTCGACAAAAGCGCCGCAATCGAACTCTTGGCGCTGGTCGCGAGCGTCAACTCCAGCGCCTCGCGCGAAGCATTGAGCGTGTCGGTCAGTTCATCGCGCTGCGCGCCGAGGCGCGAGGCGAGGTCGGCGCCGGCGTTTTCGACGGCGGTCGCCGTCAATTCGGCAATCGTCGTCAATTTCTGGGCGACCGCGCCGCCGCGCTCATCGAGCACCGAATGCATTTGCATGAGCCGCGCGTCGAGCGCGCCGCTGATTTCATCGATTCGTTCCGCGAGCGACTGACCGAGATCGCCGGTGCGCGCGTGAAGCGTCGTATCGAATTCATGCCGGGCGCCGGCGAGAATCTCTTTGATGTCATGCAGCCGCGCGCCGATCGTGTCCACGACCAGCCGGCCTCTTTCATCGATCTCCGAAGACACCATGCCGAGCCGGCTGACGACATTGGTTTCGAGGAGTTCGATCCGATTGTCGAGACTCGACTCCAGCGCCCTGGCCTGTCCTCCCAGGGTTTCGTTGATTTCTTCAGTCCTTGACGCCAAAGCCTGCGCGAGTTCGCTCGAGCGCGAAAGGAGCACCCAGTCGACGTCCTTGATCTTGGCGTCCAAGGCCTGCATGACTTGGCGTCCGCCATCTTCCATCACGCGGGCGATCTCAGCGGCGTGTTGGGAAAGCGCTTCGCTGAGCGCCTGGCTGCCCACTCCGCCGGCGTTGACTTGTCCCACGAGTTGATCGATCCGCTCCGCCGCTTCCGCCGTCCGTGTGCTGGCGACGCTCTCGAAGGCTTCGATCCTGTCGGACATTGTCGAGGCGATGTCGATCGCGCGCGCGCCGAGTCTCTCGACGAGATCCCCGCCCTTGCTCTCGATCGTGTCGTCGATGGCGGCCAATCTTGCGTCGATCTCATGGGCGAAGTGGCGAGAATTGTCGCCAATGCGGGCGTTGTAGTGCTCGACTTGCGCAGACAGTCGATCGATGAGGGCGCCGCCCTCAGTGCGGAGGGTTTGATCGAGCGACTGTAACCTGTCGTCGAGCCGGTGCGTGATTTGCTGCGCTTGCTCCTCGAGGCGTGCGGCCGCATCGGCCGTCCGCGTCGTCAGGTCGTCGACAATCTGTGTCCCCTGATTGCCGATCGCCTCCTGGACTGTGGCGAGACGCTGCGCAAATCCGTCGCGGAGGCGTTCGGCATGTTCGCCGACTCGGTCGGCGAGCGCGCCGCCGTCGCGCAGCATCGCATTCTCGAATAGCGTCAGCTGCTCGCCAAGCGTCATCGCGATACGCTGGCCCTGATCGGTCAGGGAGGTCACGACTTCTTTGCTTCCGGACAGGACGGCGTCCTCGAAGGAGCCGAGCCGGTCATTCAGCAGTTCATGCAGCCGTTCGCCTTGGGTCGCGATCGCCAGAACGGCGTCGCTCGCCGTGGTTGCGAAACGCTCGTGCATTGTGTCGGTATTCTCGGCGAGAGCAGAGGAGGCGTCAGCGACGCTTTGGCGCAGCTTGTCACGCAGAGCCGCGCCATGCGCGTCAAATTCCTGCAGCGCGAGTTCGCGTGTCGTCTCCATCGTTTTGGCGACGAGCATTCCTGCCGTCTCCAAAGCGTTGAGCCGCTCGCCGAGCAATTCATCGACGCGCGTCGCATGTTCGGTGACGACCGATGCGACGCTTTCGCTGTGACGCTTAACGGAGTCTTCGAATGAGCCGAGCTTTTCTGCGAGGCTGACGTCAACCCGATCGGCGTGCGCGGTCATCCGCTCCGCAATCTCGCCGCCGCGATCCACGAGCACATGTTCGATGGCCTCCAGACTCTGCGCGACGGCGTCGTTGACCTGTCCGGTGTTACGGACGAAGTTCTCTTCGAAGGCGATGAGCTTGTCGCTGAGTTCGACGGCGGCGCGTTCCGTGCGGGCGGCCACTCGGGCCGCCAAATCTTCGCCCTGCCGCGCGACCAGGCCTTCGAACGTCGAGAGGCCCTCAGCAAGGGCTGCGGTCGCGCGTTCGCCATGTTCGCTGACGCGCTGGACGATTTCCTCGCTGTGGCGGGTGACGGCGTCTCCGAAGGCGGCGAGCTGCGCCGAGAGGCCTGATGCGGCGCGTTCGCCGCGCTCGCCGACGCGTTCGGCGATTTCGTCGCCGTGGCGCTGGACCGACTCCTCGAAGGCGGCGAGGTGCGCCGTAAGCGTCGATGTCGCGCGTTCGCCTTGCTCGTCCACAATTTGCGCGATCTGTTCGCCATGTCGCGTGACGGCGCTTTCGAATGAAGCCAGCTGAGCTGCGAGCGTCGACGTCGCGCGCTCGCCTTGCTCGTCCACAATTTGCGCGATCTGTTCGCCATGTCGCGTGACGGCGCTTTCGAACGAAGCCAGCTGAGCCGCGAGCGTCGACGTCGCGCGCTCATTCTGTTCGCTGACCTGCTCGGCGACCTCGTCGCTTCGGCGGGTGACAGATTCTTCGAATGCGGCGAGTTGTGTGGTGACGGCCGTTGTCGCCCGCTCGCCATGTTCGGCGACGCGCGCAACGACGTCCTCTCCATGCCGCCCAAAGGTCTCTTCGAAAGCGGCGAGTCCATCCGAAATGACGGAACTGACGCGGTCGCCGTGTTCAACAATGCGCATGGCGGCTTCCGAACTGTTGCGCACGACAGCGTCTTCGAACGCCGCAAGCCGCTCTACCACGGTGGTCTCGATCTGCCGCCCTTGTTCGGCGATCCGCTCGGCCATTTCGCCGCCGCGGCCAACCACGGTCTCTTCGAAGGCCTGGAAATTGTCCGCGAGCGTTTCAGTGATGCGATCGCCGTGCTGGCCGATAGCCGAAGCCGCTTCGCTGGCTGCGGCGACGAAGCGCGTCTGCAGGGCGTCGACCTGTTCGACGAGGGCCGCAGCATTCTGGTTCAAGCTGTGCGCGATTGCGTCATGAAGCGCTTGACCGCGCGTATCGAAATCGTTCTGCGCCTGTTGATGCGCCTCTTCGAGCAGGCCGACAATCCGGGTTTCCGCTGTCTCGAGGGTGGTTCGTGCGACTTCGACATGTTCGGAGACGCGGGCGGCAAGCCGTTCCTGAGTTTCGGCCAGCGAGCGCTCAAATGCGCCGCCCTGCGTTTCAATTGTTTCGCGAATGGCGCCCCCAGTTTCGGCGAGTTGAGCGACAATTCGCTCTCCCTGGCCGCCGATCGCTTCCGAGAAACCGGCGCCAATCTGTCCAAACCGTTGGAGCATGTCGGCGCCGCGCGCGCCAAAATCGCCGGCGATCGCTTCGCCCGCAGTTTCGAGCTTGCGGCTAAACTCCTCGGTTCCCTCTGAAAAACGGCGGCTGACGTCGTCGCTGGCGCCGCTCACCTTTTGCGCGACCTCATCGCCAGTCTGCGTAAGTGCGAAGAGCACGCGCTCGCCATGACTCGCCAGAGTCGATTCGAAGGCGTCTCCGGCCTCGTCGAGCGCGAGCCGGATCTCTTCGCCTTTCGAGCCGAGGGAGGAGGCGACGCGCGCCCCCGCCTGGCTCACCGCTTCGGCGAGATGGACCGAGGCCGTCGCGAGTTCCTGAGAAAGCGCTTCGCGCGCGCCAAAGAGCGCGGTTCGCGCATTGTCGGCGTTGACGACGATGGCTTCGCGTTCGCGCGCCAGTTCGTCAATGAGCAGCCGAATGCGCCGCTCATTATCGGTATAGGTGCGCTCGAGGTTGGTGACCTCGGTGCGGACGATCACTTCCAGCTCGCCGGCGCGCGCCAGCGCGCGTTCGATGCCATCGCCCATGGAGGCGGCTTCACGTCGGATCGCCTGCGACAGCGAAACGATCTGTTCCGTCGCCACCGTCTCGGGCTCGATCAGTCGAATGGCCACTTCGGTCATGGAATTGGCGATGAGCCGCATCTCATGGGCGCGCCGCGCCATTAATCCAGTGAGGAAGAGAAAGACGAGGGGCGCGATCAGCGCCGCGAGAGCCAGGACCGGCTTGGGCGCGAGCGTCAAGCCGTCGGCGTCGAGGATTTCTCCTTGATGGAAATAAACATACGCAACCCAGCAGGCCGCCCACAGCCCCATCGAGGCGAAGGTGAGGGTCATGATCGAGCGGTTTGGCTTGATCTGCAGCGCCTGCCGCAACTCGCCGACCGTGCGGCGATCGTCGTTCGCCGGCGCAAAGGCGGGAGCGATGACCCCTAGCTGCTCCTGATCGCGGTTTTGATGGTCGCCGTAAGCGGGCGCTGACTTGCGCCGATCCGCGCTCTGACCGTCCGCTCGGGCGCTCGGGGCCGGGTCCGATCGGTCGTGCGCTTCGTCCGCGGCTGCGGCGGCGTTCGGCGTTTCGCCGATGTCGAGCGCCTCCTCGACCGCTGACAGAGCGGCGGACGCCGCGTCCTGGATCTTACCTGATGTCGCCATTCGCTCACTCCAGCCGGCGCAGACGCCTGCGGTCCGGCCAAATCCGCGGCCCGCCGCCAAGCGGCCGCTGGTGAATAAAGATTAACCAAACTTTACAGCCCATCCCTGGCAATTGAAACATGTGCGCGGCGCGTATCAGGAAACTTCGTTAACGCGTCCTTCAGGTTATCCGCGCCAGTCTGAGGATAAGCGGCCTGGAGCGTCGGTCGCGGGCTTTCTAGGATCGCGCTTTGCGATAAATATCAAGGGGAACAGGGAATGGGGATGGCGAAACTCGCGGAATCCGCCCTTCTGAACTGCGAAGCTCAGCCGCAGCCGATGATGGACGCGCAGGAAGAATCGCCGATCGACCTCGTTCATCTCTCGCGCCAGACCTTCGGCGACCATGATCTCGAACAAGAGCTGCTGGCGCTTTTCGACGCGCAGGCGGCGCAATGCGCCGAGCGCTTGCGCACGCCGGCGAGAGTCGGGGATGGCGAATGGCGCATCGGTCTCGCACATACCATCAAGGGGTCGGCGCGGGCGGTCGGGGCGTTCGACGTGGGTCTTGCGGCGGAGGCCTATGAGTTGGCCCTGCGCGGCGAGGAACTAAGCATCGTCGAAAAGCGCGACAAACTTGACGCCGCCATAAAAAAGGCGCGCAGCGCCATCGCTTTATTGCTCGGCCGCGCGGTTCAGAACGGCCCGACGGGGAAATATTTCAGATAAAGCTCGGCGAAGACGCCGCGTTGGGCGAGTCGAGCAAGCGCATAGTCGAGCGCGCGGCGCAGAGGCGCATTGCCTTTTTTTACGGCGATGCCGACTCCTTCGCCAAAATATTTCGGATCGGTGAACGGGCCGTCCCGAAAGACGCAGCAACCGGCGGCTTCTGCTCCGTTCAGCCAATATGAAAGAGAGATCGCGTCGCCGAAGAGCCCCTGAACATGGCCGTTTTTCAGTGCGTTGCGCGCCAGGGCCGGCGTCTCGAACGTCACCAGTTTGGACTGCGGATAGAAGGCCTTGAGAAAGGCTTCATGCCGCGAGCCCGCGACCACGGCGATCGGCCGGTCGGCGAACGCGCTGGGGGAAGCCGACTTGAGGGTGGTGTCGGCCTGCATGACAAACCGCCCCGGCGTCATCATGTAAGGACCGGAAAAATCGACCTGTTTTCTGGTCTCGTCATTGATCGCGAGCGAAGCGATGACGGCGTCGCCGCTATTGTCGTTGAGCGCGGGAACAAGCAGATCCCACCGTCGTCTCTGGATCGTGCAGGCGACGTCGAGTTCGACGCAGATCGCCCGCGCAAGATCGACGTTGAAGCCGGCGACCTGCCCGTCCGGAAGCAGGAAATTGAACGGCGGATAGTCGTCCTCGGTGAGGAACCGGATCTGCCGCAGTCCGGAGAGGTCAGGCTTTTCCGGGGAGCGGTTGGGGTCCCAGAAGGAGGGCGCGGCCGCGGCGGGCCGCGTCGGCGCCGGGGCGGGGAGCGCAGCGTCTGCACGCGCGGCCACAAGGCCTGACGTCAGGAACAGCCCCGCGAGCGCGGCGCGAAGGAAAGAGAGGCGAGCGAATCGGGGCGGCTTATTGATACGGCGCATAAAGTTATTGCGTGGCTCCTGCTGGAGATCGATAGTCGTTCGAAGGCTGCTTGCGCGCGCCGGAATATTGCATGAATTTCGTTCCGATCGAAAGTGTCGCCGCCGCCGCTTCGCCGATCAAGGACGAACTTCGTCGGCTTTGGCTCCGCCGGGCGCCCGCCGACTCCTTCGCATTTCGCCGATCGCCGCCGGCGCGTACGACCGCGCCCCTGGCCATTCCCATCGAAATCGCCTTTCTGTCCGGTCACGGCGTTCCCGAGCAGGCGCTGCAGTTCGCCGCAGCGACGGCGCGCCGTCAAGGCGTTTGTGCAGATGAAGCGTTGCTTGCCGAGGGACTGGTGTCGGAAGATGTCTTTTATCGGGCGCTGGCGAAGCATCTCGACGTCGACTTCATCGACGCTCCTGTGGAAGTCTGCGGGTCAAGCGTCGCGACGGTCGAGCGCGGCTATGCGCGGCTTCGCGACTCGTCGAGCGGCTTTCTTTGGCTGTTCGCGCCCAGCGGCAGCGGCGTCTTCCGGCTGATGAGCGTGCGGCGCCTGTCGAAAGGGCGGCCGCTTTTCGCCATCACCACCCGAACGCGGTTCCTGGAAGCGGTGCGCCGCGCCGATCCCGACGCCGCCGCCCGCAACGCCGCCTTTCTCGTCGAGCGCGTCGACAGTGAGCTCTGCGCCCGCGGCGGTCTTCAGCGCGGACAGGTGGGATTGCTGCTCGTTGCGCTGATCTCACTTGCGGCGAGCCTCTACGCGCCCTTTGACGTACTGCGCATTGCGTCGGCCTTGCTGTTGGCAGGCGTGTTCTTCTGCGGCGTGTTTCTGAGGCTTTTCGCTTGCGCGGAGAGCTTTGCGCCATGCGCGGAGGCGGCGCCGCTCGCCGGCGATGCGCGGCTGCCGATCTACACAATCGTGCTGGCGCTCTATCAGGAGGCCGCGGTTGTGGCCCAACTCACCCGCGCGATTGACCGACTCGACTATCCAAGAGCGAAGCTCGACGTGAAATTCGTCATCGAAGCCGACGACGAAGCGACAGCGGCCGCGTTGCGGGCGCATCCGCCCCGCGCGCCGCATGAGATCGTCGTCGCGCCCGAGGGCGTTCCGCGCACCAAGCCGCGCGCGCTAAACGTCGCCATGCCGCTTGCCCGCGGCGCGCTCGTCGCCGTGTTTGACGCAGAAGACCTGCCCGAGCCGCGGCAGTTGCGACGCGCCGCGACATTCTTTGCGAAACTGCCGGCAAACGTCGCCTGTCTGCAGGCGAGCCTCGCCATCGACAATGGCGAACTCAACTGGATGACGGCGATGTTCGCTCTCGAATATGCCGCTCTCTTCGATGTTCACAACAGGGGACTGGCCCTGATGGGCATGCCGCTATTTCTCGGCGGCACGTCCAATCATTTCCGCATCGAGGCGCTGCGCGAGATCGGCTTCTGGGACGCGTTCAACGTCACCGAAGACGCCGATCTCGGCCTGCGTCTGGCGCGCGCGGGCTTCGAGGTGCAAACCTTCGCTTCGCAAACCTTCGAAGAGGCGCCGGCGACGTTCGGGGCGTTGGTGAAACAACGCACCCGCTGGTTTAAGGGCTGGATGCAAACCTTCGTCGTGCATTGCCGCCGGCCGGTGCGGCTTTTCGTCGATCTTGGAGCCCGTCGCGCCATCGCCGTGCTCGCGATGTTCGCCGGCGCGTTGTTTGGGCCCTTGCTCGGTCCGTTTCTGGCGGCGCGGATGGCGCATGACGCGATGTTCGGCGCGCTGCTGACGCCGGTTTCGCCGCTCGAGATCGCCCTGAGCGCGCTATGGTGCTTTCTGGCGATCGCCGGCGCGGCCGCCCTCGTTCTCCCGCTCGCTGTCGGCATGCGCCGTCGGAACCTGACGCGGTTTCGCCCGTCGCTGATCTATCTGCCGCTGTGGCTGACGATGCTGAGCGTCGCCGCCTGGCGCGCCGTCTATGAACTCTGGCGGCGACCTTTCCATTGGGAAAAGACCGAGCATGGTCTCACCATGCGCGGCGTCCTCGACGCGGACATGAGCGTCGATCCGTTCAGCTCAGGAGAAGAGCCATTGTTTGATCAGGAAGCCGGCGCTTAGCGCCTTGCTGTAATGCTCATGCAGCGCGACATGGCTCATGCCGGCGCGCGGCAGATCGGATTTCTTCAGGCGCTTGAAGAAGGGAATGAGCACGTCCTCGAAATTCGCCACCGTGTATTTTCCGCCATGGCGGTCGGCCACCCGCTCCGCGACATTGGTAAAGAGCAGCGCCAGCGCCTTGAACAGCGCCGGATGCGCGATCTGCTCGTCGGCGTTGTGCAGGCCGAGACCATGCCGGCAGGCGCGCAGATAGGCGTTGAGGACGGCGTAGACTTCCTCGGCGCGGGCGTCGTCGAAGGCGCCCTTGATCGAGCGCAGCGCGGCGTTGAAGGTGACACGCGAAATCGCGCCCTTGCGCCGCTCCGCCGGACTGAGCAGGCCCTTGAGGGCGCTGTCGCCCCGCGTGTGAAAGAGATCGAAAACGTCGTGCAGCAGCGCGTCGGCTTGCGTCTCGACTTCGGAAAGGCGGCGGATGTCGAGCAGGAGTTCGTTGGGCACCGGCCGCTGCTTGGTGTTGATGTCCATGAACAGGCGGCATTCTTCCGAGCGTCTCAGCCTGTTGTAGATCACCACGGGGACGTCGACCGCGCCTTTCGCCAGCTTGAAGCCGAAGACACGATGCTGCCCGTCGATGATGAGAAAGGCGCGGGGGTCCTGCCGGAAGGTCAGCGTTCCCGCGGCGCGGTCATAATGCATATGGGCGCGGGACTGGGCGGAGAGCACCACGGCGCCCGGCACCGTGCCGAAGCCGGCGTCGATATATTTGGCGATGGATTTTGCGCGCTTTTCGTCGAGCAGGCGCTGGAAGCCCTCGATCGGATTTTCGACCCGCGGCTCGACGACGCAGGTCTCGGCGAGCAGCCCGCTCGGCAACACCAGCGCATAAAAGCGGTGCTTGCCCTGGGTGACGAGCTGCGCCGGAACGCTGATGGAATTCTTGCCGGCGACGGAAGCGGCGGGGCTGCGATCATCGGCGCTTTCGCCCGCCAAAGGGGCGGACTCGGCGATGTCGCCGAGCGTATCCCGATCCATGTTCTGATCCCTCGAAAGCGCGAACTTTCCACAGCGTCCGCGACAGCTGACTCGACGAATCGACCGGCACTCGTGCGGAAACGCTAAGCGGGAAAAGAGTCAAGAGCAAGGTGGGGCGACAGAAATGGCTCGATTAGATTTCCGCTACGCGCCGGATGCGGACATTGCTAGGCGCCTGGGCGGCGATCGCCCATGCTACATTGCGGACGCCGAAACGCTTGCGTCTTTACTCGCTTGTGTTCGGTATTTTCTCAACCATTCCCTCAGCCAGCCGAAATCCGGGTCAGTTGAAAAGACGGACGTAGCTCGCAAAGCCGGCTGTTCGATCAGAGCAGCGAATATCAGCTTTCTAAAAAGGGGGGAGTTGAAATAGGCCGTATGCGTAAGCTCAAAGGCGGCCATCAACTCGGAGAAATTCGGAAGAGCCTCTGCGTTCTTCGACTCCAAGGCCGAGTAGAGTTCGCGACGCAATGTCTCAACGAATGCCAGTGACTGAGACTCATCAAAAACGGTCAATTGTTCGGCGAGGCCAACGGGCAGGCCCACGGGCGGCTGCTCCGACCACATCGGCCTATCCGAAATTTTGGTGGCGCTTTGCCCGGGGAAGTCCAAACGGAGAAAGAGGCGCTGCGAGAACTCACTGAGAAGGGCGCCAACAGATGCCTCGCTTAATCTCTTGGAAATGCATACGACCGTTAAGCATCCGGCAAAGACAATCGCGACGGCAAGTCCGATTTTCGGTCCTGGCGATTCAGTTATCGCCCTCAGGACGTTCGAAAGGATGTTGGGAGAAAAAGGTTGGATTTGTTTAGCCGCTGAGAACAACACCACCCAAAAGAGGAAGAAAACAATGAATAGCGCGGCCTGTAACAGCGTGAAAATGGCCCAAATTTGTATATTAATCTTTGGCATTAGCAAGTCTTGACCTAGCGTGATCGCACGCGACAGGCCTCCAATGGCCTCATCGTGCGCATGCGCAATCCCTAACCACCGTGACGCATACTGGTTCCTTGCCCTGTGTATATTGGTCCGGCTGATCGCACTGTCCGCCTTAGCGCGTTCGTCAAGAAAGAGCTTGATAATGAACAAGACCGCAAAGCCAACGATGCCCTTGTAAGTATTTTCGATGATCTCGAATGCACTGGGAAGCGAGAATAGGTCAGAGCGCGTCAGTGGGACTAACCCATGCGTTTCGGGAAATGGCTTCCTTCCGTCTATCGCTAGCCGAGCAGAAGGTGGAGCGGGGGAATCACCAAGCGCGCACTGCGATGAGCGTTCATGATTGAAGGCGGGATCGAGGGCTGCGAGCTGGCGGTTGAGAAAGCCTCCGGAGGTAGTCGCGGAGGAGACAACTGCTCCGAGCGCGGCAAGAAACACAACGATGAGCAGAACGGGAACGAAGATGTTCAATAAGGCGCTGCGTTTGGCGAGGTGGATAAAGGGGGTCCCCACCGTGATTGCTTGCATCAAGTTGGGCAACGGTAACTTCGCCTTGCTCGCCAGCAGCAACGCGTTGCTTATAATGGAGCCCCCGTGAGAATGACCTATCAGAACATATTTTTCACCCCTGTTCTCAAGCGCCTCGCACTGCTTCAGCAGGTTTGCCGCAGCCTTTCGTCTAGAGTCTTCGCTGTTCTTGCCATTCCAATGCAGGGGCTGAAACGAGAGGTCACCCTCA
>Ga0194119_10001414_pt1 | contig 43543 bp, 39 predicted proteins | sample TA2MahC100mmetaG_FD_148620 | JGI IMG/M metagenome (GOLD analysis project Ga0194119, IMG submission 148620) | Freshwater microbial communities from Lake Tanganyika, Tanzania - TA2015018 Mahale Deep Cast 100m | ecosystem: Environmental > Aquatic > Freshwater > Lake | place: Tanzania: Lake... | reverse complement strand
CAATTAACGCATCCGATGGAATCAACACATCGGTATCCAGAAATTTTAATATTACAATAAACAGCACAATTACTTGGAATACAGCGTCTGGAAATCTAGCAACCATTTATGATATATCTAGATCTGGATTTACTTATACCCTATCAACAACAGCTTTGTCAAACACTGTGTCGTATTCAGTAACTTCTGGATCTTTACCTACTGGACTTTCTTTAAACTCATCAACTGGAGTTATTAGTGGAACAGCAAGTGCAGTTGGATCAGATACTACTTCAACTTTTACAATTACAGCATCAGATGAATCATCTACTGCTTCAAGATCATTTAATATATTAGTTAAGTCTCCGTATACAGAAAGTTTTTCTGGTTCAGGAAATTGGATATCTCCTTTAACTGGAAACATTAGTGTTGAATTAATGGGAGGCGGCGGCGGAGGTAGTACAGGATTTGAAGCCTGGGCTTCTGGCGGCGGAGGAGGAGCATACATTCTTGCGACATACTCAGTAACTCAAGGACAATCCTATGCTTTTTCTGTAGGCTCAGCAGGAGCTGCTCAAACGCTTATTGGGCAATTTTAGGAAAAGGAGGAAACAGCTCATTTGCTTCAATGGTTGCAAGTGGTGGGTATGGTGGAGGAGCAGTTTCCGCTGGACAAGGAGCAAACACCTCTGCAGCAGGATCTTATACTACAACTGGAGCGTTATCTGTATTAAAAAATTATAACGGACAAAACGGTGGAAATTCTAGTGCAAATTATGGTGGTGGATCAAATGGTTTGCAAAATGGTGAAGGCAATGCAACTTATGGTTCTGGTGCAGCAAATGTTCAAAATGGTCATCCTGGAACACATGCAACTGGAAATGGAAATGGTGGAGCAGGAGGCCCGTCATGTCAAGGTGGAGCTCATCGTGGCGGAGGAAATGGATCTATGGGATTTGTAACAATTACTTATTAATAGAAAGAAATAGTATGAAAAATGCAATGCCATGGGATTTATTAAATCCAAATACAAAGTATGTTGATCAAGAAACATATGATTTTAGATTAGAAACATGTAAAAATTGTGATAGATTTATTTCTTTAACTAAACAATGTAAAGAATGTGGATGTTTTATGAATTTAAAATGTGCGGTGGAACACGCCTTTTGCCCATTAAGTAAATGGAATGCCGTAGAGGAGGTTTAAATGTCATATCAATTAAAGGTAATCAAAGATTATCTAATTAATTAATAGAACGGAACAAAATGCCTTCATATCAATATGAATGTAAAGAATGTAAAGTACAGTATACTCATTTTAGAAGTATAACTGAAAAAGACCCAGGATATAAGTGTGATACTTGTGGTTCCGACCTTGTAAGATGGTTCGGAATATCTGGAACAAGAACACAAAAGCGACTACCAGAAGGAGATGATTTCATCTCCAGCCAAATGGATTTTTATGGAACAGATACCTGGAAAGAACATTATGAGACATGGGATGTTCGTCCAGACGGGGTAAGAAGCCCTAGAGAATGAAAATAGCAGTATATACAATTGCCAAGAATGAAGAGCAATTTGTAGAGCGTTGGTATAATTCTGCTAAAGATGCAGACTATTTATTAATTGCAGATACTGGCTCTACCGATAATACTATTCAATTAGCAAAAGATTTAGGTATAAATGTTTTTGTCATATCTGTAGATCCATTTAGATTTGATGATGCTAGAAATGCTGCGCTTGCTTTGATTCCCGCCGAAATTGATTATTGCATATCAGTAGACATGGACGAAATACTGTCGGACAGGTGGAGAAAAGAATTTGAGTCTATGCCATTTAATACAACTAGACCAATGGTTAGACAAATAACACATATAAACAAAGACGGAAATCCAGGAATGAAATTTAAGTCTATACGTGCACATGCACGTAAGGGCTATCGCTGGAAATATCCAGTACATGAGGCATGCGTATCATATATGCCAAATGGTATTGAGGCAAGGTATGATTTAAACGTAGACATAATCCACATGCCAGATAACAATAAAACAAGAGGTCAATATTTGCCAATGCTTCAAATGGCAACACAAGAATCTCCACAAGATGAAAGAATGGCATACTACTATGCCAGAGAATTATATTTTTATAAAAAAAATGAAGAGTCTATAAAAGAGTTTGAGCGATATCTTAATTTGCCTGCGGCGAACTGGAAACCAGAAAGAGCCTATGCCATGAGATATATCGCTAAATGTGACGCTAGCAAAAGAGAAGAATGGCTAAAAAAGGCATACGAAGAAAACCCAGAATCTAGAGATGCAATTGTTGATCTTGCAGAACATTATTACATGGAAAAAGATTGGGCTAACTGCCTAGATGCCGCTGAGAAAACATTGTCTATTAAAGAAAAGACTCTTATCTATTTTACAGAAGAATACGCTTGGTCGGAGATGCCATACGACCTTGCAGCGCTATCATGCTACAATCTAGGCATGTACGAAAAAGCGGTGGAGTACGGAGAAGAAGCTATACAATATAGCCCAAATAATGAAAGGCTGAAGGCTAATTTAGAGTTTTATAAGCAAGCTTATAACCTTCAGAATGGTATAATTTAAGAATGCCAACAACGCCAAATAATAAGAACTGGAGATTCCCAGCTTATACAGATCAACCAGATGTTCCAAAAGACCTCTCGTTTTTGGCTGCAGATATTTCAGATTATATAGATCAACATCCTGGACCAACAGGACCAACAGGCGCAACTGGCGCAACAGGTTCTACTGGCGCAACAGGCGCAACTGGCGTTACTGGTCCAACTGGTGCAACGGGATCAACTGGTTCTACTGGATCACAAGGTGCAACAGGTCCAACTGGTGCAACTGGTTCTACTGGAGCTGACAGCACAGTTGCTGGACCAACAGGCGCTACTGGCGCTACTGGACCTACTGGTTCAACTGGCGCACAAGGTACTGGCGTTACAATTCTTGGCTCTTACGTTTCTTTAGCAGAATTGCAATCTGCACATCCAACTGGAAATATTGGAGATGCTTATTTAGTCTCTGGAAATCTTTATGTTTGGGATGATGTAAATACAGAATGGGATAACGTAGGAACAATTCAAGGTCCAATCGGACCAACAGGCGCAACAGGATCTACAGGCGCAACAGGCGCAACAGGACCTACAGGCGCAACTGGTGCAGACAGCACAGTTGTTGGACCAACGGGCTTTACTGGTCCTACAGGACCAACTGGGCCAACAGGTGCCACTGGTGCAAATAGCACGGTGCCTGGGCCAACAGGGGCGACGGGACCAACAGGAGACACAGGCCCTACTCCAGCATTCTCAATTGTTTCAGACAATGCACCACTAAACCCTAATCCAGGAGATGCTTGGTACAACTCAGCAGATGGATTAACTTATATTTATTATGACGGATATTGGATTGAATTAGGAAATTCATTAGCTGGTCCAACTGGATCAACAGGTCCGACTGGATCGCAAGGTCCAACTGGACCTCAAGGTGTTTCAATTACATTAAAAGGATCTAAAGTAACAACTGCACAACTTCCTTCTAGCGGAAATACTGTAAACGATGCTTGGATTGTAGATGCAGATGGAGACATTTATGTTTGGAATGGTTCTGCATGGTATAGCGCAGGACAAATTGTTGGAGCAACTGGTCCAACAGGAGCAGATAGCACAGTTCCTGGTCCTACAGGACCTACTGGACTTACTGGTGCTACAGGACCAACTGGAGGTACAGGACCAACTGGACCTACTGGAGCAACGGGATCTGCAGGCGGATACACAAACAATGGCTGGACTCTTATTGCAAACAATTATTTCCAAGACTTAAGCGCAACGTCAGTAACCTTTACAGGTTTATCTGGATACAATAAGTTAATGGTTTCATGGGCAAGAAATACAAGCAACTCTGATACTTGTACACAAATTTTAACATTTTCATTTAATGGCGGCGGCGGTGCGAATGATGCATTTATATATGCTAGCTCAGTATTCTATGGATACGTAGCTGGTTCATATTTAACAACAGGAGGGTCAGCAGGCGGAATCTATGATTTAATGAGAGGTGAAATAAATTCTTCAGCAAGCTCATTCCCAGGAATGTTCTCGGTTCAAAGAGCAGGAGCATCAGGACATCTTTTAATAGAAGATAATTTATCTACAACTAATGCTAAAAGATATACAGTAAGATCTCAAGGAATGAACATTGCAAACAATACCTATAAGACTCCAGAAAAATTAGATATTGAAGGTGTCTGGAACAACACAGCAGCTGTAAACTCTATAACATTTTCATTAGTATTTGGATCTGGTAATTTTGGAGCACAAACTATTTCTGGAGTTGGAATTCTTGGAGGAACAAATTTTGCAATATGGGGGAGCACATCATGACAGATATAGTTGAGATAAATGTAAATACAGGAGAAACTGTTTTAAGATCTTATACACAAGAAGAACTAGATTATATTGATTATTTAAATGCTCAATTAGCAGAACGTCTAGGAGTAAATGATGGCAATTGATTTTCCCAATTCCCCGTCATTAAATCAGGTATTCACATCTGGTTCTACTTCATGGCAATGGAATGGATCTCGTTGGAATGTGGTTAGAATTGCTACAGGACCAACTGGACCAACAGGTGCAACTGGACCAACTGGCTCACAAGGCCCTACAGGTCCAACTGGCGCAACTGGCGCAACTGGCGCAGACAGCACAGTAGCAGGTCCTACGGGACCCACAGGAGTATCTGGCGGAATAACTTTAACAGTAACTAATTCGGGTTCTGGTGCGTATATTATCAATGGAGCAAGCAATCCAACATTATCTTTTATTAGAGGACATCGTTACGTAATCAATGTCAATGCCTCTGGACATCCTTTTTGGATTCAGACAGTATCTGGAGCATACAGCTCGGAAAATATTTACAACACTGGTGTAACAAATAATGGAACTCAAAGTGGAACTATAATTTTTGAAGTTCCTTTTAATGCCCCTCAACTTTATTATGCATGTCAATATCATCTATCAATGGCTGGATCCATTACAGTTTCAAACTTAGGCCCTACGGGTGCCACAGGTAACACAGGCGAAACTGGCTCAACTGGTCCAACAGGTGCAACTGGCTCAACTGGTCCAACAGGAGCAGATAGCACAGTTCCTGGTCCTACAGGACCTACTGGACTTACTGGTGATACAGGACCAACTGGAGGTACAGGACCAACTGGACCTACTGGAGCAACGGGGTCCACTAACTCAAATGCATATTTAAACGGTATGGCTACTGCATCAAATAGAATATTTTATAATACATCTGGCACTAATCCTACAGCACAAGCAGCAGGCGACATCTTTATACATCATGAGGCTTAGTCATGGTAAGCAAATTATATGATGGCTTCAATTGGAAAAATTTAAACGGGTTAAAATTATATAATGGTTCCGCCTGGAAAAATGCAGTAAAAGGTTGGATGTGGAATGGATCTGCATGGAAACAATGGTATCCAGAATATCCAATAAATACGGCGGCACCAACGGTATCGGGATCAACAACTCAAGGTAACACTTTATCAACTACAAATGGATCTTGGAATTCTAATTTAGCATACTCCCCAGTATCGTATACTTATCAGTGGCGTCGTGGATCAAGCGACATATCTGGTGCGACTAGTTCAACTTATGCCACAGTTGTAGCAGATGTAGGAAATGCTGTATCGTGTAGAGTTACTGCAACAAATAACAGAGGGCCAACCCCAGCACTGTCAAGTAATTCAATTACAATAACTAGTGCAATACCAGGGCCTCCTAGTAATTTAAGTATAACAAGTGCGACAACTCAGCCAGGAGCATTCACCGTAAGCGGATCTTCTCCTTCTTCGGCAGCTCCTACAATTTCAATGGTCGCAAATAGTGGAGTTAGTTCAACTGCTGGAACCATTAACTGGAGTTCGACAAATCAATCATCATGGAGTTCTAGTGGTACATTTTCTGGTTCTGGAACAACTCAAACATCTGTTTCTAAAACTGGATTGTCAGCATCTACTACATACACTGGAACTGTCACAGTAACAGGACCTGGCTCTACAACAGCTAGTGGAAGTTGGACTTCAGCAACAAATACTTCATCGTATTCAGCGTCAACTTCTGCTGCAACCTTATCGTCTAATACAGCAAACAGAACATGGTCTCTTTCAAGCGGAACGCCTGGAGGATCATATACAATAACAGTAACAGCTACTAATACATCTGGATCTGCTGCATTATCATGGAGCGCTGGATCTAATGCGACATCTTATGATATTTACATAAACGGATCATATTGGACAAATACAACAAATACATCTATAACTTATAGCTGGGGAACGACTGGAAACCTGTCTGTTAATGTTAGATCAAGAAATGCTTCTGGTGCTGAAACCACTGGAGTTTCTGGCAGCGCAACAATTTCAGCAAACACTAGATCAGCTACTTCATCTGGGACATTTTCCTCAGCCCAGACAGCTCCTGCAAATTATAGTTTAACAACCAGCGCTCCTCCAGCAGTTGCTCCAAATACACCTACAAACGGAGGAGGTACATACCAAGATCCAAGTTTTTCTAATAATTTTAATTTTATAACAAATGCTACTTTTACCTCTTCTTCGTCTGGAACAACCCCAATTACTTATAACTGGTCAGTTCGTTCAAGTGATTTTGCTAATGGGCCTTGGGCGCTAAGAAATTCAGGATCAATCAACTCTAGCAATCTTTCTTCGACCATAAGCATACCACAGCAAGGGTGGGACTCAGATAGTTACGGTGCGGCAGCACAATATACAGTATCGGCATCTAATAGTGGCGGAACAAGTGGGTCTTTAGTATGGGTACTAATTAGCTCAACTGGAGGTGGAGGTGGAGAAATCTAATGAATAATATAGACAAAATAAAAGTATTATCTGCTAAAATAAATGCTGTAGAAATAGGATTAGAGTGGCTAATTTTAAATAATTTAGATGACCCTACTTTAAATGTAAAAACTTCAAGAGATAAACAAATCTCTGATTTAACAGCTCAAAAAAATGCCTTACAACAAGAAGTTGATAGGCTAAAAAATATATAGGAGGAAATAATGGCAACATATACACAACTCACAGATGATGAAAAGGCACAAATTAAAATTGCAGCCAAGCGCAATCTTGAGTATCAGATGTATGCATTTGAGGTTGAAGTAATTGCAGAAAATGCAAAGACATCACCTGATGCATCTAGAGTATCTGAACTACAAGCACTAATTGCTGAAAAAGAAGATCAAATAGCAGCGATTGTCTAATTAAGATGTCATATAGAGATACAGTTATTGCGAACTATCCAATAACATATTTAAGATCTAATAATGTGACGGCTACGGGATTTGCTACTTATCAAGACATGCTAGATAATTTTGATGACTACGCAGACGTAATAGCAACAGGTCCAGGGGCATACTCAAGTTTAATTGGCAATGCAATTATTGATGAGTCTCCATGTGCAAATGATGCGTCATATTTGGGAGACATACAAACCAATTTAATGCCTATCATTCCTGGAGAAACTTATGGAATGAAAGTAGACGTAGACAGTTATATTGTTTTGGGTATTGTAAATGATTATCAAGGCACACTAGTAAATGGTAGTGCTTTTGGTACTGTCTACAATTCCGACAATGATTTTACATTATCATTATGGGTCAGACCAAAGATAACAAGCACTGGCTTAATCCCACTTCTTGCCGACCCTATAAACGGGATAGGCTTGTATTATCAAAAGGGAAATATTGTATTCAAACTACAAAATGAAATAATTGAATATACATTGCCTTATCTTGATAGATCTTTTTATGTGGCGGCAACCTATACTGGATCTTATATGAATCTATATATAGACGGAGACCTAAAATCTTATAAAGAATTAAACGCATTTTCATTTACAAATACAGCAGTAAATTTACAATCTGGCCCTACCGCTTCTGGGGAATATTTTTTAACTAACGGTATTGCAGTTTACAGATATGCCCTAAGCGCACCAGAACTTCAAAACCACATGTCTGAGGCAATTGGAGTTCCGCCCATACAAATAGTGGCAGTAGAAAATGGAAGACTGTTTGAGCTACAGGATACAAACGCAAGCTCAACATTTCAATTTTCATACCCAGCAAATAAAAATTGGTCATTCTTAACGACAGACGGGGTAGCTCATGACACCGTCTTAAATAATTTATATATGACTAAAACGGATGCGGCGGTCAGTAAAACAGTAGAGGTTTACGATTATATAATGATCCCATCAACAGAGAATATGGATTCATCTAAAATTGAATGGTCTGGTGATAATGGCGTAGCCGTTTATTCCAGCCTAGATGAAATTAATTATACTCAATGTACAAATGGTGGAGTTATCCCAGGTTATTCTTTATCTTCATTTAGCTCAACAAGAAATTTGTATTTAAAATTTGTTTTTACCTCTACCGACGCAAGCAGATATTTACCCAAATTAGAATATTTAATTATAAAAATTTATAATAATCATCAAGAATATGCTACAAATTCTGCTGAGTATTTTTCTACGCTTGAAGGGCTGTCTGGAGTTTCTAACTACGACGCTACAATAGGCAATAACCTATTTCCAGCCCTGATTAGAGACGGTAGAAACGGAGTTAGGACCTTCTCTGGGTCTGGCTTCTATATAACGCCTGTATCGGGCGTTAGGGCCCTTGAATTCTTTTATACGCCATTAACATTAACCGCAGGAGGGTTATTTACAGGACCAGCCTCATACACCTGGAACCAATCTGGGGTTTTATCCTCATCTGGAATTAACTGGATATATGTAAATGGGGTAGACAAAACTACTGCTACAAATGTATCTCAATTATTTGAGGCGGGAGAAACCTACCATGTAGTAATGGGCCTCACATCCACAACAACGGACCCAATTAAATTTAGCCACACACCCCTGGGCTCGGTTCCAGCCAGATATCAAAACATAGCCCTATTTGAATCTATCTTGCTTCAATCAAAAGCTTTAGGGCATTATAATTTATATATTGGAAATGATGCGGTTTTGGTAAACGCTGGATCATTCTCAATGACAGAATCATCTACCGAATATTATAATATTGACTGGACCGTGGTCGAAAACTCATAATTTTGTCAAATAGATTGACAAAAAGCTGGACTTAGACATCCTATAGTGGTAAAATAAACACAATGAGTAATATTAGAGCAAAAACTTTAGACGAAGAGACCCGCCTAGGAATATATGTCTGGGAGATGCCAGACGGAAGATGGATAGGTGATGATGATGGAAACTTCCTATCCGTTACATCTACAAAAGGAAATAGGTCTAAAATTGACGCTCTGGCCAGAGAGGTTCAGTCATACGGTATATACGAAGGGCGGCCAAAATTCTTGTCAGGGCGACGCAAGATTGATGACCAAGAGTTTGAATACCAGAAACAAAGATTAGAGTGGGGCTTAATGCCAGATCCTTTAGATATCGGAAACTATAGGGATGAGACAAAGAAGTTTGGGGGACAAAATGGAAAACCTTGAAAACGATGATTCTCAAGATGTAGGTATTTCTAACTATGCAGATTGGACTTTCCCTTCTGTAAAAGAAACCAAATCGCTAGATCCATTTAGCGTTGAAGGCGATGACCTTCTTAAGGTTAGTGGGGTCGGCCCAGCACTTCGTCGCAAAATGCACAGAACTCTTGAAAAAAGGTTTAGCGGTAAAGATGGAGTAGAGACACAACAGATTTTATTGGCGCAGGCGGTAACTGGATATGCCATGTTCGATCTTATTGAGCCTCCATATAACTTAGATTATCTATCTAGAATATACGAATTATCTCCATATAATTACGCAGCAATTAATGCTAAGGTTGCAAATATTGTTGGTCTTGGATATTCTTTTATTGAAACAAAGAAGACAAACGATGCCCTAGACTCAATTAATGATGACAAGCAATTAGAGCGGGCACGTAGAAAGCTTAATAAACTCCGTCAAGATTTGCAAGAGTGGTTAGACGAAACAAATCAGGAAGATACGTTTACAGAAACATTGGTTAAAGCCTACACAGATCTTGAAACCACTGGTAATGGCTATCTAGAAGTAGGAAGAACCACAAACGGAAATATTGGATATATCGGACATATTCCTGCAAAGACAATGCGTGTAAGACGCTTGCGTGATGGTTATGTTCAATTGCTTTATGGCAAGGTGGTTTTCTTTAGAAACTTTGGCGACACAGAAATGCCAAACCCAATTGCGGGTGGAAGCGATAGGCCAAACGAAGTTATTCATTTAAAGAAATATACCCCAATGAATAATTACTACGGTCTTCCAGACATTGTCGCAGCATCTAATGCTATGGCAGGAAATGAGTTTGCTGGTAAATATAACCTAGATTATTTTGAAAATAAAGCGGTTCCTAGATATATTATTACGGTTAAAGGAGCAAAGCTATCTACAGAATCAGAGAGAAAGCTTTTAGAATTTTTCCAGGTTGGGTTAAAGGGTAAGAACCATAGGTCTTTATATATCCCACTACCACCAGATAGCGCAGACTCTAAAACTGAATTTAAGATGGATCCAATTGAGGCTAATCCACAGGAGTCTTCATTTAACACATATCGCAAGATGAACCGTGATGAAATTTTGCTTTCACATAGAACCCCAATAAATAAGATTGGAACTCCTGAAGGAGTTAATTTGGCGGTAGCCAGAGATGCCGATAAGACATTTAAAGAGCAGGTATGTCGCCCATCTCAAATAAATTTGGAAAAGAAATTAAATAGAATATTTGCAGAAAAGACAGATGCTCTGCAAATTAAATTCAACGAATTGACCCTAACAGACGAAGACACGCAGTCTAAAATTGACGAAAGATATTTAAGAATGCAAGTAATTACTCCAAATGAAGTACGTATTCGTAGGGGCATGATTCCTTTAGAGGGTGGAGATGAAGTTGTGCAATTAAAGCCACAGCAACAGGCGGATATTAGGGCAAATGCTGGAAATACCAGAGCCAGGTCCCAAGAAAGGCAAGGTACCCAGCCAGATATTTCAGGAGAAGGCAGAAACGCAAAAGGCGACGGCAGACAAGTTGAGTAGTCCTGCTCAACTGATTATTTGCCTTTTTACATATAAATAAATATAATTAAGCATATGAATATTGAGAAATCTCTTTGGTCTTCTAGCGGCAATGACATTACCCTGTCTGTACCTTTTACTAAAGTTAACCGTGAAAAGCGTACCGTATCTGGATTTGCAACGCTAGACAATTTAGACCAAACAGGCGACGTTGTTATGCAAGAAGCAAGCATGAAAGCATTTGAATCTTTCCGTGGAAACATTCGTGAAATGCATGGACCAAATGCTGTAGGGAAGATGATCTCGTTTAAGCCAGAATCTTTTTATAATCCAAAAAATGGCGAATTTTATAATGGCGTTTATGTAGACGCATATATTTCAAAGGGTGCACAAGATACGTGGGAAAAGATTCTTGATGGCACACTACAAGGTTTTTCAATTGGCGGAAAGATTATAGAGTCCGATAACGAAGTAAATAAAGCAACAGGACAAACGGTAAGATTTATTAAAGACTATGCCCTCATGGAGTTATCAGTAGTCGACTCACCAGCAAATGAACTATGCAATATTTTGTCCATTCAGAAAATGAATGGTCATCTTGTATTTAAAGGCATTGCTGCAGATGTTAAAACAGAAAACATTTTTTATTGCGAAGATAGCGACTCGGTATTTATGTCTACCGACGCAACATACACATCTCCAGTTTCTGGAAAACCAGCAACATTGATTGGATGGGTTGAAAGTAATGACATAAACAAGTCAAAGGAAATAGACAAGATTCTTGATTCATTTAAGAAGTCAAGAAATACGTTGCCTGATACAAATACAATTGCAAAACAGGCAAACGCAGAAGGAGGTAATGAAGTGTCAGAAAACACAGAAACATTAGCAGCCGTCGAAGAGACCCCTGCTGCTGTAGAAGAAACACCAGCCGCTGCTCCTGCAGAGGAAGCGCTTGTTGCTAAAGCAACAGAAGTTGTTGCAGACGCTTCTGCCGAAGCTCTGGAAAAAGCAGCCGACGTATCAGAAGTTGAGGTTGATGAACCTGATTTTGCAAAGATGCTTGGCGACTTAAAAGGCTTTTTCTCAGATACTCTAAATAAGGCATCCGAAGCTAGTGCCGCTCAGGTTTCAAATATTAAAGAAACTGTAGAGACATTTAGCAAGAGTGTAGATACCAGAATTTCAGAGTTGGCAGAACAGCATGCTGTATTAAGCAAGGCTGTAGAAGATATAAAGGGCACCATCGACAATGTCGAAAAGCGTGTCGACGCAGTCGAATCAGAGACTGCAATTAAGAAGTCCTCAGACCTTGGCGGGTCTCAGGAAGTTACACTCAAAAAATCCAAATGGAACGGTTCTTTCCTTGGTTCCGTAAACGAACTTTTTAACTAAAGGAGGGTAAAAAATAAATGAGCAATGAAACATTAGCAAAAGCAGTTGAAGCTGGAACAACCGTAACAACAACTATGGTTGGTTCTGCATTCGCAGACACAGGCATCCATCGTGCAAACGAGGGTAAGGGTGGTCTTTTAAATCCAGAACAATCTGCTCGCTTCCTAGATTATGTGTTCGATGCAACCGTAATTGGTAAAGTAGCACGTACAGTTCGCATGCGAGCTGACGTAACTGAGATTGATCGTATTGGCGTGGGTGAGAAACTTATGAAACTCGCCACTGAAGCTGATAATACTGCCGCAAACGCAGCTGTCACCTTCTCCAAGATTTCTCTTACAACAAAGAAGCTTCGTCTAGATTGGGAGCTCTCAACTGAGTCTTTAGAAGACAATATTGAGGGTGCTGATCTAGAGGATCATATTGCACGTTTGATGGCAACACAAGCAGGTAACGACATTGAAGACGTAGTCCTCAATGGAAATGCTGCAGGTACAGATGCACTTTATAAGGCATTTGATGGTGTTGTCAAACTTTCAAAGGCAAATGGCCGTGTAGTTGATGGTGGTGGAAATGCAATTTCCCGTGACATCTTCAACAAAGCACTTAAGGCTATGCCACGTAAGTACAAGCAACGTCGCAATGATCTTCGTTTCCTATCAGGTTCAAACTTGATTCAGGATTACCTATTCAATACATCGCAAAACATTCAAAATGTTAATCCACAAGATATTGCCGCAAGCATTATCCGTGGAGATCAGGCAGGCCTTGGTGGCCCAGCAGGTTTCGTAGCGCCTTTCGCATTCGGTATTCCGATTGTCGAAGTTCCGCTACTTCCAGAAACCCAGACTGGCGACTATTCAGGCGCAACTGGTTCACATGGTGACGTCCACTTGACATTCCCAAATAACGTTGTTATTGGTATCAAGCGTGATGTAACTGTCTATCGTTTCTTCTGGCCACGTAAGGACTCCATTGAGTATACAATGTATACTCGTGTTGGCGTCCAAATTGAACAAGCTGATGCTTGGGTCGTAGTCAAGAACGTTAAGATCGCTTCCTAATTAAACAGGATTTAGGTCTGCAAGAAAATACCCCCAAAATTTATTTTTTGGGGGGTTTTCATTTTAATTTACTAATGCTATAATTGATTTACCTAGAATAAGGAGATATTTATGTCATTTGACACACTTAAGGTATCAGAGCTAAAAAAGATTGCAGAAGATTTTGCAGTCGAAACAGAAGGACTAAAGACAAAGGCAGGTATTGTTGCGGCCTTGGCAGATGAAGGAGTTACCTGGTCCGTATACCAGAACACCCTAGATAAAATTGCAGACTCCGCAGAAGAAGCAGAAGAAGTATTACCAAGATTTGATGCAAAGGCGGGGCAACCAGAAAACACAGTTCTTGTTAGAATGACTAGAGCAAATTATCGATATGATATTGTCGGCTTTACATTCACAAAAGAGCATCCATTTGTAGCCATGGCCTCAGAAGATGCTCAAAAAATTTTTGATAAGGAGGAGGGGTTTAGACTAGCAACTCCAACAGAGGTTCAGGAGTACTACAGCTAAGCCTAACAAATGGCAGAGGTTTATGTAAATAGCACAACCCCCATAAAAATTAAAACATTTTATGGAGGAGAAGTAGTAGATATTGCTGGATCGGTTTTAGTAGATATATACGACATCACCCTGGACCCGCTGGTTAGCCCAGCCTTAAATCCAGATGTGCCAATTGCACAAAACCTTGTTGCTCAAAAATTAGAAACTGATCCTGGATCGTATTGTATAAACATTCCCTATTCAATATCAGTAAGACCAAGAACATTAAAACTTCACTGGAAATATAATATAAATTCAAGCAGTCATGCTCAATTTACTACAGTAAATGTAATAACTCCTTATTGCAATTTAAATGAGGCTATAGAAAATTTAAATATAAGCACAGACTCAAGTGATCCTAATTATAAGTCTTATCATGAATTGACGATGGCCGAAAAGCATGCACGTAGACTTGTAGATGATTTTACTGGGCAAGAATTTTTCTTGTTTGACAATACACTTATTGTGTACGGAGACGGATCTGATGTATTAACTTTGCCAACAAAAATTGATACTATATATCAAATTTATGCAAACGATGTTCTTCTTGTAGATAAGATAGAGAACAAAAACAATTGGGGCGTAACCCCAGTAATTTCAGAAACAGGTTTTGCTATAAGAATAGACAGGGCAGCACTGGTAGATAACACTGTTTATGTGGCAAATGGGATGATCCCCCCATCAATATCTGATGTAAATTTGGGAGATGTATTTCAAAAGAATGTTAGGTATAAGATTGTTGCTAAATTTGGGTGGAGAGTAGTCCCAGATGAAATTCAACAAGCAACTATTCAGCTAATGGGACATTATTTTGCAAAAGACAGAATTTGGGCAGATAAGTATTTAAAGAGTATCTCTACTTTTGATTGGGACTTTGAGTATTTAAGTGAAGCATATAAAGGGACTGGATCCGCTTATGCAGATAAGCTTTTGACAGAGTACAAGTTATCCAGTATGCTGCTGATATAATGTTTAGTATAGTCGATTCCGTCTTATCGATGAAGATGGATGTCTTCCGACAGGTCGACTCCCAAGACGAGGAAACAGGCGCAATTAGAAAATATTGGCAATATTATAAAACTTTAGATTGCCATGCTAAAGGCTTAATTAGTAATTCTGCTGCAACAAGAACTAGCGATAAACAGATATTTAATAATCGATATATTAACGACCAGATTATTCAAATAAGAACAAGCATTAAATTAAGTCTTAGAGAAAAAGTTTCAAATATTAGAACGCCTGACGGCACAGTAATATGGCAAGAACTTGATTACCCTAATGAGACCCCAACAGTATTTGAGGTAATGGGAACCACTCCAATCACCGATCCATTTGGAAATATTATAGGATACAACTCTTCGTTAAAGAGGTCGGAGGTGCAAAGACTTGAGCTCTAACGTATTATTGGTACAAGCAGCAAGCGGACTTGAAAGAGTTCTAGCTGGAAACAAGTATGCTAATTTACAAGACAGCACAGTGGCACAGGTTTCGGCTATGATTTACTACAAAACCCATGTCCTTGCTAAATTAACCACAAGCAAAGCCTTTGGCAGTAAGTTTACAAAAACTTTATTTGATCAAATAGATAAAGATTTTGGCGAGTATATTGACGCAAAAGCAAGAGCAAATCCTAAGACTTTGCATCATGTCTATGAATGGAAGAAGGTTGGAAACCCAACATCCCGCTTATTTAAGATTAAAATAGTCGGTTCACAAGGAACATCTTTTAGCATAGGCTCAGAGTTTAAATTGTCCACAAGCATGGTTCCTACTAAAAGGGGCAAGCATAGACATGTATTTGCAAATAAAGCATTTATTATGGAACAGGGCCAGCCAGTTGTAATTAAACCAAGAAGCGCAGAAAGATTAGTATTTGATGTTAGTGGATATACTGTATACATGCCAAAGGGGGCATCTGTAACGGTAAGAAGACCTGGCGGAACCCCAGCAAAGCAATCATTTGAATCAGCGAAAAGACATTTCTTTACTACCGACCTAGTAAATCAATCAATTAAAAGATCTGGATTTCAACAATTGTTTTCTAATGCCATGGCCAAAGCCTTAAGAACTCCAGCAAATGTACGCAAAGTTCAATATTCTTTTTCTCCAAATACATTAAGAACAATGGCAGACAATGCAGTTGAATCAGCATTTGCGACGGTGACAGCATGACAGTAAATTATAAGCTAGACGCCATGATTGAGGTCCGTAAATATTTGTGGGATAGATTGGTGGCGGCAGGACTATTTAATGCAGATAACTACTATAGTGAGAATATAGCAGAGACAATAGTTCCTATAATTCCAGTACAGCAAGCTCCAGAAATGAATCAATTTTTAAATGGCAAAAAACATATTGTCTACGACAAGGTTGGAATGTCATATGAGAGTCTGTGGGCCATATGCTGTGAACAGATACTATTTACAATATATACCCCAAGCGTGGCTGATATAAATGAGATTAGAAACTTTATGACTGACGAATTTAGGCGAATGGACGAAACAGCAAAAGACGTAAACCACTCATCGGTCACGTCCGACAAATTTAAATTTTACAGCATATTTATAGCAGACATTTCCCCAACCTCCCCTTCGGAAGAGTTACAGGGAATGTTCTCAACAGACATCATACTGGAGATCAAGTACTCCAGGGCTGCAGATAAAAAAGGTAGATTTGTATAGTTTGCCTTTTGAGCCTTTATGGAATAAAATTATACCAAGAGGAAAGAGCCTAGCCAGCCGATAATTTCGAAATTAGGAGGTTAAAACTTAAATGGCAAGAGAAAATTTCAATTCAGCCAAAAACATCATCGTTGGTGCATCACCGCTTTTTATTAGCAAGTCTACATCAGGCTTGTCAAAGCTTGATCCAACACAGGGAGAAGATAAAATTGCTTTCGAATCAACAGCGTCTTATATTGAGTCCCTAAATGGACCTACTGGTGCATCAAAATGGACAAACGTTGGTTTTACAAACAACGGTCTTCAAATTACATACAACCCATCATACGGTTCAGTAACCGTAGATCAACTTCTTGATACCGCAAAGCTGTTCAAAGAGTCAATGGAAGTTATGTTGATGACAGAAATGGCAGAAGGTACACTTGAGAATCTTGTAGTAGTATTTGGACAACCAGATGTTGCAAACGCAAACACAATTAGTAATTCAAATACACTTCAGGCGTCAGATCCGAATCCAGATGCACGAACCAAGACCCTTGGTCTTGCTGCAGGTGCTCTATTGCAGGCACCCGTAGAGCGTCAGCTCTGTGCAGTTGGACCAGCAGTAGACTATTCTGGTTCTACAACAGTAACGGGTTACACACGTAACGAGCGTGTTTATTATGCACGTCGTGTCCTATCTGTTCAGCAATCACAATTCTCATTGGCACGTAATACTCCTACCACATTCCCTGTTACTTTCCGTCTTCTTCCTGAAGACAAGTACGCAGGTCAAGAATATGGTAAGATCATTGACCGTGTATTCTAATTAAATCTAAATTTAATTAATTCGGAAGTCCCCCTAGAAATAGGGGGATTTTCGTCATTATAGGCTTGTATTAGTAATGTCTATTTGTTATAATGTTTATAACTATCCGAAGGAGGATACATTGGCTACTAAAGTATACGACGTAGAAGAAATAGAGCTCCAAAATGGAGATAAGGCTAAACTAAAGCCATTAACGATTAAGGAACTTCGTAAGTTCATGGCGGCAGTACAAAAGACTGCCGATGCAAAAACAGAAGATGAGACTTTGACAATTCTCATTGAAGCATGTGCAGTTGCACTTGAAAAACAGCTTCCTGATCTTGTAAAAGATAAGGACAAGTTAGAAGATGCTTTGGACGTACCAACAATTAACCGTATTCTAGAAATTTGCGGTGGAATTAAGATGGACGACCCAAATCTTCTAGCGGCAGCGGTTCTGGCTGGGCAGAACTAGATTTAGCCGCTTTACTTGGGGAGGTCTTTCTTCTCGGTAATTGGAAAAATTACGAGGAGTTAGAGGATAACCTCTCAATGCCAGAACTAGTCCAGACGTTTAAGGCAATGCAGAAGACGGAAGAAGAAAAAAGAAAATTCTTGGCAGGTCTTCAAGGCATTAACTTAGATGACGAATTACAAAACGAAGGTTCTACCTTTGAAGATGTTCAAAGAAAAGCCTTGGGAATAAAAGCAAGAGGAGATGATGTGGTATCACTACAAGGTCCTCTCGCCGCTCAAGCAGGCTTTGGTATCGGAATGGGGTTAGGATATGAGCAGGGGTAACACACAGATAAATGGCTGACGAGCAAATTGTAACTAATATAGTTGCTAATGCCGACTTTTCTAATCTCATTGGAGATTTAAATAAAGTAACGGCAGCGCTCACTCGTATGCAGGCAGGACTCAAGTCTACAGACAGAGCTCTTGCAAATCAGATACGTGCAGTTAATACTCAGTTTGGTGAGACCTTACGCAGCACAGGTCAGTTCACATCCCATTTCGTAACCATCTCTTCAGATGTAGAGAAGTTTGGTAAAAGTCTAGACTCAGGAAAAATGAAGCTTGGCCAGTACTTTAAAGTCTGGCAAGATCACAACAGAACCGCAGGCGGATTAATTAGAGATCTTGCTAAGCAGCAAGTACAAATGCAAAATGCGGTACTTCAACCACTAGGTAAAAACGCAGAAGGAATGATGCGTTTTGCGGTGCATGTTCCTCGGGGCTTAGATGAAATAAGAAATAAAACATCTTTAACTCGTCAAGAGTTGGCCATTATGAACAAGGTTGTTCAAGATGGAGCAGGACAACTTATTAATTGGGGTAAAAATACTCAGTGGGCTGGTCGTCAGTTAACGGTAGGACTTACAATTCCGCTTGTAGCTTTTGGCAAGGCTTCAGCAGATGCATTTAAGGCAGCAGACGAACAGCTAGTTCGTTTAACTAAGGTTTATGGAGATTTAGGCGGAGCGTCAGCAGAAACCCTTGCTAGGGTGAGAAAAGATGTATCGGACACAGCAAGACAATTGTCTACCACAATGGGTGTTAATTTTAAAGACACAATTGCCCTTGCCGCCGATATTGCAGCAACTGGTAAAACTGGAAATGAATTGCTGGGATCAATTTCAGAAACAACTCGTCTTGCAGTACTTGGCGAAGTAGATAGACAAGAAGCAATGAAGGCAACCCTTGCCATTCAGTCAACATTTAAGCAAAATACAGAACAACTAGCAGAATCAATTAACTTTTTAAACGCAGTTGAAAACCAAACATCAACAACTCTTAATGACTTAGTAGAAGCCATACCTAGGGCTGGTACGGTTGTTCAAGGTTTGGGAGGAAGCGTACAAGACCTTGCTCTATACCTCACAGCTATGCGTGAAGGTGGAGTAAATGCTGCAGAGGGCGCCAACGCAATTAAATCATCTCTTGCTTCTTTGATTAATCCAACAAAAGTTGCAACCGCAATGTTTGCAGATTTTGGAATTGACTTAAGGGCAATTGTAACAGAAAATGCTGGCAACTTAACAAAAACTATTTTAGGACTACAATCAGCATTAGAAACGCTTGACCCATTACAAAAGCAACAGGCACTAGAGCAGTTATTTGGCAAATTTCAGTTTGCTCGTTTAAATGCATTGTTCTCAAACTTAGGAAAACAGGGAAGTCAAACTTTACAAATATTAGATTTAATGAAAGCAAGCAGCCAAGATTTGGCTGATATAGCTGGCCGAGAGTTGTCGCAAGTAACAGAGTCAGCTTCAGGTAAATATAAGAGAGCAATAGAAACGCTAAAAGCAGATTTAGCTAAAACTGGCGAGCAGTTCCTGGGAATTGCAACAAAGGTTGTAAATTCTTTGGATAAAATAATTACCTTTATAAACAATTTACCAGATCCTATTAAAAAAATATTTGGATTAGCTGGCGCATTTACTGCAGTGGTAGGTCCAGTAATTATGCTTACTGGTGTTCTTGGAAACTTTTTTGGATATATAGTAAAGGGTATATATCATTTCAAAGCACTGTTTAAGGGAGCAGAAGGCTGGAAACTATTAACACCAGAAATTATGGCAGCAAACAATGCTGGTACATTAATAGAAAAAACATTTTACTCAGATGCTCAGGCAGCAGGAATTTTACAAAAAGCAATTCTTGATTTGACGGCATCGTATGAAGGACTTGGAGCTGCAGCAAATAGGGCAGCAGTAGGAACTGGAGCAATAAGTACAGTTGCTGGAAATTATGTAGCAGGCGGCGGAATTCCAAGAGAAGTAGATCCCAAACACCCATTAGCTGGAGCATATCAGTCTAGAGCATTTGCTCATATGGTTCCTAGAAAAATAGATCAACCAGGAACAATATTTGGAGTAACTCAATCAGCTGGACCCGTAAATTCATTGCTTGGCGAAAATCCAATGATATATGCAACTGGGGACATGCCAGTAATTCCTGGATTAACTGCAGTACAAAGAACTATAAAAACACCCACAGGAAGAGCGCCAATTACAGTTTCAACTGGAGTTGTGGCAGATGAAGTTGCAAAGAATCATGCCATGATGGCAGCCCTTGCAATGCAATCAAAAGATGAATTAAGAATACTACAGAATACTCTTAACAACACAGGAGCACTAACAACAGACTTTATGGGAACTTTTGATGACATTCTTCCTATTACAACTAGGTTGGCTCAAAAGGCCGCTAATGAATCTGCGGAAATTGTAGCACAAGTTCAAGCAGGCAAAATGAGCATTGCTGCTGCTAGGGATAGAATTATACAGTTAAACATTTTAATTGAACAAGAAATGGCAAGAGATGTATCTGTTTTGGCGGCATCCCGAGGAGCTGTATTTGATCCGTACACAGTCCCAACATCCACACAGCCATCAGTAGATCCAATAACTGGTAAAACAAATATGAAAGAGCTTTTCCATAAGGCAGAAAAAAGAAGTTTCTTAACAAGAATTGCAGATCGTTTAAGAGTAAGAACATCTGGTGCTGGATATAATATAGAAACAACAAGACCAATTATTAGGAGACAGACTGGTGGTACTATTCCTTACACTCTTAATGACGGTCCAATCGTCCCAGGCCCATCTTCAGACACAACAGATACACAATTTGGAATGCTTCCTGCAGGAACATATATTGTAAATAAAGAGGCTACAGCAAATAATATTGATTTTCTTAGTTCATTAGTTGGAACTGCAAGACCTATGGCAGGCGGTGGTAGTTTGCAGCCAGTAATGCTTACCCCAGAAGAATTTGCAGTTGATCCAGAAATTGTAAATCAAGGAAACAATTTCCAAACACTTGAGGATATAAATTCTGGAAGAATAGTTCTTAGAAAGATTGGTGGGCTAATTCCTAGAATTCAAAAGTTTGCTGCAATTAATCCAATTAGAAGAGTTGGACTTAAGAATCCATTAAAGTTTGTAGGAACTAAAAAACAGATTAAAAAACTTGATTCTTCTTGGACAGGAGGAAAAGATGCTGCGGCTGGAACTACTTGGAATGCAAAGCCGCCTACTGGAGTGTACGGTGTTGGAGTTGGATCTGGATTAAATGAAAGATTGGCAAAAGGAACAGCGAGCCCTTCAGAACTTTTAAATTCATTAAAGCAATATGCTAAGGGTAAAAATTCAAAGAGAAATGTAATCGGAACAACAGATGAATTTGTTGAAACATTAGTAAATGGCGGAATTATAACAAGAAAAGAAGCAAATGATATTCTTGATGACTTATCTGTTAATTATGCAAACGCAGTAAGCAAGATGAGCTCAGTTGGAGATGATACAAATCCATATTATCAAATATCAAGAAATGCAATAGAAAATTCTACATCAAGAGATTCTATATTGCCTTGGTGGAATGCTTTTCAAAAAACATTTTCTTCAATTGATAAAAATAGACCAAGCGGCTCAGACAGCGGAGCCTCTTCTTCTCCAAGAAATATTAAGATAAAAGTTGGAAACAGAACTCTTACTGTAAAAAAGTTTGAAGGTTCAAAAAAAGACAATACAATTGCATTACATTCCGCTAATCCAGACTGGGCAAATTGGGTTGCGGCAAACTCTGGTGGAAGGATTCGTGGATACAATACTGGTGGTTTAGTTGGCGGTAAAAAAATTCCAGGAATGCAATATAAAAATCTTGGTGGAATTTTAAGAGCACTCTGGACAACAATTACTGGAGCATTAAGAGGCAGATCCGCAGTTAATCCAGCCCTAGCTCCTACACCAGCAGCATTTAATATCCCATTCCAGGCTCCAGGAGAAGGTTTGCCAATATCGCCTACGTCCGTTGTTTCAGGGGTAGCAGGAGCAGCAGGAGACGGTCCTGTGGCTAAGCTTCCAATGTTTATGGGTATGGGGTCTCAAGCGTTGGGAATAGCAGGTAGCATAGGCGGAAGCATGGCTGGACAAAATTTTGGACCTGTTGGAATGATGGTTGGTAGCTCACTTGGATACATGGCTATGTTTTTACCACAACTTATAAAAGCAGCAAGAGTTGCAGGCGGACTTGCAAAGATTTTAAAAAGCATAACAATACCAGGAATAGTTATAACTACTCTTATTGGAATAGGAAAACTTCTTTTAGACGCTAAGAAAAGAGCGGAAGATTTAGGAAAAGCAAACAGGCTAGCATTTGGAGGCACAAAAGAATCCTTTGCTTCTGTAGGAATAAAGTCCTATACAAGCATAAAAGATAGAATAAAAAGCATAAATGATGAACTTGAGTTACACAAGGCTAAAGTTAAGTCTGTATATCAGTCATATACAAAAACTGGAGTTGCTGGATTAAGCTTGACGATAGAACAATTAAGAGAAGCAGTTGAAAAGGCAAGAAAAGAACAAAAGGAATACGTAGAGGCCTTTGATAACATAGACCCTAGTCGTGTAGTAGCATACGCTGCCCAGCTAAAAGCACAATTTATTGCTATGGGAATGTCTGCACAAGATGCAACAAACCAAATATATGCAATAGTAAAAGCTTCAGATAAAGCCAGCCAAGCATTCTCTGCAATAACTTCTAAAGATTTTAATTCAATTCAAACAACTCTTGATGGAATTAAATTTGTAATAGATTATTTAGGAAAGTCTACTGGAGACACCTTTAATTCTGAAGAGTTCAATAGGGGTCTTGACACTTTGTTAAATTCTGTACTTAATTATAGAGATTCTTTAATTGGAGCAAAAGACGAACAAAAAAATATACGAGATGAAGCAGACGCAACAGCAGAAACCTTAGAAAAAATTAGTAAAATTAAAGGTGCACAGTCAAAGCTAAATGAAGAGCAAATAGACCAACTAAAATCTCAAAACATAGTTTATGCTGGAATTTTAGGGAACGCTGAAACTCTTGAAAGTATTACCGCAAAAATTCTTTTGTATGCAGGAGGCCTAGCCGAAATAGTAAACTTAGGCGCAATGGGTGCCGACGCAGCAATTGCATTGGCTAAGAATTTTGCTGATGTTCAAAATATAATGAATTCGGTTACTGAAGACACGGATCCTAATGACAAATTTAGAAATTCAATTTCCCCTCTTTCTGTAGAAATTGCAAGGCTAAAGACTGAAGCAGGTAATGCTGCTGCCGCTGTAAAAAGATTAAAAAAGGTAGATGAAGATTATTATAGAGAAAAAATGAAGGCTATAGATAAACTTATTGCCAAGCTTCAAAAAGAAAGAGACGAAAGACTCAAGTTAATAGATACTCAAGAAAAAGCTTTTACATTTGAAAATCAAATGCAGAATGCTCAAATTAAATATCAACAAGCGCTTACTGCTGGCAACCTAGCCCAAGCGGCACAAGAACAATTAAATATAAAACAACTCTCTTCTGACAGACAAAGAGAAATTCTCCGTACAGCTATCGCAGACAAGTATAATGATGAGATTGAAAAATTGCAAGCTGAAAAAGATAAGCTGCAAGAAGAACTTGATAATGCTAATAAAAATGCCGCAGCCAAAACAGCAGCAGCGGCAGATAAGGCAGCCACTCTTGCTCAGGCCCAAGCCTACAGAGATGAGCTTGAGATGATTGCTTTGAGAAGCATAAACAAGCCACTTAGCAGCACAGATTCTATGAGAATTGAAAATATATTTAAAGAGATGGAAGATGCTGGCGGGTACCTTAGAAAAGTTGGACGTGAAATGAGAAAAGCAAATCCAGCAACTCCTGATGTTGCAACTGGTTCTACATTTATAAAAGGAAAATCTTTCTCTCAAACTTTAGTAGATAATTTAAATGCAGACCTTAGATCAAGAGCTGCTCAAAATAAAACATTTTCTGATGCCGTAAACAACTTTGTTGCTGCTGTAAATAAATTTGCTGGCACAACTCAAAAGCCTTTAGATGATAAATTAATCAAGGGCTTCAAACCGCCAGGTGCAGCGGGGGGAGTAGTTTACCAAACAAGCGTAAAGGATTTAGAAAACTCAGATATTGCTCCAGTTGAGGGAGCTCAATTTCCTACAACTGGTGGAAAGCGTTATGAAATAACAAATGTAACTGGAGATAGAGTTACTCTTAAAAAATTGGCTTCTGGGGGACAGGTACAGTACTACGGTCCAGGCGGAAAAGTTAAAGGCCCAGGAACCCCGACATCAGATGATATATTGATTCGTGCATCTCAGGGCGAATTTATGATTAATGCAAATTCTGTTGCTAATGCTGGTGTAGACAACATGCACCTGATTAATCAAAAGGGAGCGGATGGAATTGTTGAAGCTGCTTCTAGATTACTTAATGGATACGCTAAAGGCGGAATGCCAAAGAAGAGATCAATGACACAAGGTTACGATCAAGCATTAGATTATTTCAGAATGCTTGGAGACCTTTCAGTTAATTTCCAGACAGATAAATCAACGCTACAAGATTCAGAAATAAGAGAACTTCAATTAATTGCAGCAAAGATAGCTTCTGCTCCAGGATTTAGAAAAACATTTCTTGTTAAAGGATATGCCGATAGACGTGGCAGCAGAGATTACAATATGGCCTTGTCCAAGAGAAGGGCAGAAACTGTATCCGCTATACTCTCAGAGCTATTGCCAGGAACAACATTTATTCCAGTAGCCGAAGGGGAATACGGAAAATCATTTGATTCGGTTGATATGTCCAAGAAACGAAGAGTTAGTATTGAACTACCGTCTCAATCTGGTGGAATTGGTCTTCCTGCAGAGCCACGAGACACGCTTGGATCAGTGCCATTTAAAGGATTGTTTGGCGGTGGAGTTGGATTTGGTGGAATGTTAACTATGGCTAAAGGCGGACATATCCCAGGATTCTCAATGGGCGGAGAAATATTACGTAAACTTGGAAAAGCTGCAATTAATAAGTTTAAAGACTTTATCCCAGCCATTGGGGATAAAGTAAAAAATGCTTCAAGCGCAATAAGTAGAACGTTTGATAATACAATGGAGTATCTAGGACTTACAAACAAATCATTTGATGATCCGTTTGGGGACACATTAGCAAAGTCTTCAATTCATGATGCAATAGATAGAGTAACCAAAACTATAGGTGTTATTCCACAAAAGCCAAATGATGCAAGACAGGCCATTTATCTTGCCAAAATGTATAGAGACCATTCTAGGTTCTGGAAAAGACAAGCTGGTAAATATAAAAATAGCAAGGAAACCGTAGGCGAATATAACGCTGGCATGCAGGAAATGAAAAAAATTTCTGGTAGCGGGTCGACTACAAGGCGGGAGGCAATAGAAAAAGATTGGAAAGATTTTGTTGCAAATGTTGAGCCAGACGATTTTACTAAATATAAAGATAGAGATCCCTCTAGAAGATTCTTAGATGATGAATTTTACAAGATAGTAAATAATCCAGAAGTAGGAGTTCAAGGACAAACAAGTGGTTTTGGAACGTGGGATTCCCCAGGATTAAATGCCCCAGATTTATTCTCTGGAATAGCAGGACCAGAAAATATTTCTGTATATGACGCATATATGGCAAAGTTTGCCGAAAATGAATTAATATATCAAGTCTATAAAGACTTAGTAAAAATTATTAAAACAGATCCATTGTTGGCAAGAAAGCTTGGATTTATGAATCCTAGAGGATTTGCCTTTGGTGGATTAATGGGACTTTCTAAATATGATAAAGGCGGTAAGGTAAAAAGTCGTAGCTTCTTAGACAGAATAGATTCAGCATTAGGTGGACTAGCAGATAAAAAGAATTGGGAACAGACATCTAACTTCTTTGGATTACCATCAATGGGCAAAACTGCTCAAGACTTTATGAATTACGGAAATCCAGTGAGCATGCTTGCTGCAAGAGCAATGGGCGCTCCTATGAAATCAAGTCTTGGAGACAATGTATTTACAGGATTAGCATTTTTGCCATACAGTAAAATTCCAGGTGTAGCGCAAATAGGATCTAAATTAAAATCTGGATTTGCTAATTTTGGAACAACAGCAGATCAAAAGATAACTTCTGCACTAAGTAAATTATCTAGCAGTAAGCCAGCGCTTCCTTCGGCAGCAGTCCCCAAAACCCCTAATCTTGGCAAAATTCATAAAGACTTTGTAAGAGCACACCCTCAAGAAAAAAGTTTTATAAATTATCTTCTTTCTAGGGGAGTTGATCCAGATGAGGTTGCTAGACAATTGGCATTGAGACGAGGCGGATTAGATTTCAGAGCAAGAAAACGTGGCTTGGACAAACCAGATCCTTGGGCCACTACAACTCCTTCACAAATAGCAGCACGTGAAGCAAAAGCAGCAGCTGATCAAGCTGCTTTTGAAGATGCAATGTTATTGTATCCATTTAAGAAGGGAGAAAAATACTTTGATGATAAAGTAGCGAGAAACCGTGAGATGTTCCCATCAAAGAAGACTCCTGTCACATCAGCAAAAGGAATGAATCAAGATATTCCAATTAATCAGCTACGCACAGACGACCAAGTTGCTGGATCATATGTAGGTCCAATTATGGATATCTTGAAAAAAATTGGAATTTCTGGAAGTTATAGTTATGATGATCTTGTTAGTTATATTATTGCTAGACAGGCGCAAAGAGGAAGTGTACTTACAACAAAAGAATCCATACTTGAAACCGTAAGTAGTGGACATATAAATCAATCTTTAGCTAAAGCAATTGCAGAAGTTGTATCTAAACGAGGACTTTTAGATACCTCAACGTTTAATCCGTTAAGGTCAGCCGATAATCCTGACGAAATATTAAGGCCAACAGTAGGCATACATGCAGCATTAATGAGAATACTTCAAGACCCAGCAACTGGCGCAAAGTTCTTTGAAAAGGGTTTTCATCCAGACCTTCAAATTAAGACCTCTTATATGGAAATATTCAATGAGCTTTATGGATCAAGACTTGCAAGATATTTGGGAATACCATCCCCCAGAAATACTTTAGGATTTAGAGGCGGAGACATACTAAGCCCAGTAATTTTAAGCGAAGACTTTAGCAAATTGGGATATGAAACTGTTCTAGACAGATTTGGAAAAGAATCCTCTCTTGGTTTATTTGGCACAGATGAAGCATTATCAAATGTATTTAAAGCAGGCTATGTTTTGCCAGAACCAGAAATATTGAGGGCACAACTTGCTGAAGATGTTGGAAGACTAGCTGGGTTTGTTTCTCTAATTAAAAGTGTAGATACGTTCCAAAATGAAGGCAATTTAATAATGTCTAAAGTGGGAGCAAGACTAGGAGCCTTAGACTTTGGATTTGCTTTTGACAAGTCGGGCCCATTCCCAGACCTATTTTCAGATCCTTCTCATATGTTAAAGTTAAAACATAACTTTAAAATGTTAATGGGTAAAGCATCGTTTGGCAGATATTCTTATGATAACGAAGGGAATCCTCTTGAGTTGCTTAAAGACGAAGAGTTTTTAATGAATGCTTATCGGGGCATTAGTCGTGTTGCTGAAAGCTTAGGCACTAATTCCGTCTATCCAATTAAAAAACTTATTCAACTTGTTCTTAGAGATATGACAGACGCTAGGCCAGACCTAGACCTTAGAATGCCGCTTGAATTGGCAGAACAAATGGCAAGTCTTACAAAAATATTTAAAGATAAGGCTATTGGTAAATTTGCGGGAGGCGGATATATTCAGAAATTCCACTCATTACGAGGAGAAGTCCCAGGGCCATATGGCACTGAGGTTGCAGGGGTATTAAGAGCAAAAACAGAGTCCGTATATCCTACAGACTATGTAAAGTCTCTACAAAATGCTACAATGTCTGGTGGAAACACATTTGTAGTCAATAACGATATTAAGGCTGCGGAAGGTATGGATGTCAATCAACTTGCCGATGTGGCCACAAGAAGAACAATTCAGGCTATCAAGGAATTGAATAGCTTAGCCAACAAGTCTGTTGGTGAATCTAGAAGAAGAGGAAGCATGATAGCGTCATGACATATCCATTAGTATTGCCTAAAGGTTCTGTATTATATTTTGATACCTCTCTTACCTCCACCCCATCCTGGCAGAAAATGTCAGAACATAATAGACAAGAGTTTTTAGTGGGCAATAATAGAATTGAACAATCTGTTAGAATGGCAAATGGTACTTTAAGAAAATATTATGTAACAGATAAAAGAATATATACAACATCTTGGGCTTTACTTCCCTCCACCACCGCTTTTACCGTTGATGGCGGATGGGGAGCAGTGGAACTTAAATCTTTTTACGAAGGAATTGGAAAGGGTGCTTTTAAAATTAAAATTAATTATTCTATAGACGGGACAGACCAATCATCTACAGCAACACCCATATTGGTAATGTTTAGAGAGTGTTCTTTTAATTTAATTAAACGTGGCGTAGAAGCACATTGGAATGTATCTGCATCTATGGAAGAGGTATAATGATTACCTTAGCAAATGCACAAGATACACAAGAAGTAAAAGATACAATAAATAGATCTTATTCAGTTTCCGCTGGACTGGGTTGCTCTATCGAATATAACATGAATACGATGATCGATAATATATCGGTCTATACAGAAAACCTGGACTCAGATTATACATCTGCAATTACTGGCGGGTGGAAAAAAGGAAACCCATACAAAAAACTATTTCCCGTAGATGCCATAATTAGACCATTTAGACCAATAGGCTCTGGAATTAAATACTTTATCATTCCAAATAACTCTACTAATTTTAATTATAAAGACCCGAAATCAGCATATTATAATTTAGGAACAGCAAGAATATACTATCCAGGGTTTAGTGCAAAATATAAATACTGGGTTTCTCCTGAAGGCAAGAACGGAATAGTAAATGTAAAGTATGTTCAAACAGCTGCTTCTATTACAGAAGCGTCTTCAGCAAATCCAACATATGAAAAAGTAAAATATACAACAAGCAATCCACATGGATTTATTGTCAATGATGTTGTAAAAATTATTGGTCTCTCCAACACCAGTTTTAATATTAAAGGAATAATTTCTGAAGTTCCAGACACAAAAACATTTGTCATCTCCAAACAAATTGCTGCGTCAAATAAAATAACTGGTCAATCTGGTACCGCCACATTAATTGTAAGCGAAACAGATGAAACTGCAAGGTCTACAAAGCCAGCAATTGCAAATAAGGTCATCGTTAAATTTGATAAAACCCATGATATGCCTTCATCTGTTATTGTAAAAATAAAATATTTAGACGATACGGAGCAAACTACAACCGTAACACCAGCATCCTATACTTCTGGGAACGTCACCCTATACGCACCTGCCAGTGGGGCATGGACAACCTCTACATCAAATGAATATAGCAATCCAAAGTTTATCAAATCTATTAGAATAGAAGCGGTGGCTCCGTCAGCAACTGCAGTCATGGCCGTAATAGAAGTTTCTGCAAGATGGATTAAGGATATAACAAGCGCAATGGTTATGTCTGACATAACCAAAGAGTCATCCTCCTCATCAGAAGATATTCTGCCAGTTGGCAAAATATCTGCAAATACATTAACTGCTTCTTTGTCCAACTATAATCAAGATCAACTTATGATTGTTCCATACAATAGATCTAGTGGATGGAATACTGGATCTGGGGTTACAGAGTTTGACTTTATATACATGGTCAAGAATGCAGAAATTAAACCATACTTTAAAATAACTGGAGCTACCAAAACTCACGAAGTTCCACAAGGAACGTATTATGCAGATAGCTGGCAAATAGATCAATATGGAAATACATCATTAAGTGCGCTTGACGGCTCAAAGTATTTAATGGAAATAGTTCCCGCAAATCTATTGTTAGAAAGATACTCCGCAACAGCAATTATAAGAATTCTTTTAGACTCAGTAGGTTTTACAAACTATAATATTAATATGCTTACATCAATTTCTGGCGGGCAAGTTCAATCTACAGACACATCTATACCTACAATTCAATATTGGTGGACGGATGAAACAAGAACAGTATGGGAAATTCTTCAAGAACTATGTAGAGATATACAAATGAATGCTTTCTTTGATGAAGACAATATTCTTCAATTTTATTCTAGAGATAAAATATACTCTGCTTTAAACTCTACCCTATGGAATTTTTATGAAAAACCAGAAGGAGAGATTCTGCCCAATATAATAGGATTAACTCAAACCGAAATATCTTCTGCAAATCAAACAAAAATTATTTATACTCCTATAGTTCCTACCGAATATTTAGGAGATTCAGAACCTCTCGCACAACCCGCAGTGTCATTTTTAGCAGCAGGTGGACTAGCGTATCCGATAGAAGCGGACACAGTTGCGGAAAATACAACTCTTATAATAAACAATTCAATTATGGATGAGTACGGAGCTAGCCCAATAATTACAAGTTTTTCTGGTTATTTTTTAATAGATGACGAAATTATTGAATATGATGCAGTAGAATACGAATATACAGATAGAAATTCAAACAGGTTTTCTGTTTGGATATCTTCACAAGCAGACGTTGATAGATATTTGGCGTTGTCAAAACCAGGCGCTGCTGATTTAAATAATTACGCAAACACGGCATATTTTAAGCCAAGCGGTAGATATAGAGTAAAAACCAGAGGTGCGCTTGGCACAAAGCCTGCGGCGCACAAAGTTGTTCCAAACGATATTATATATTCAGCAGGATGGTCAGAAAGGTTGATGATCTTATCATGAGTAGACCACACGTTATTGCAGACGGTGGCGGCGGACCAACAACAGGCCTTGATATAATTTATAATCCAATAGTTGCAGATTTTCCAATAGCTGGGGAAACAAGTGTATCTGTTCTGGTATCGGTAGACGAAATAGATATGTCAATAGATCCAGTTGGGTATGTAGTCAAGTATCAGCTTTACGCTTTAGACAACCAAACTCTAGAAGGCACTGTAAGTCCAGAACAAGTATTTTACAAAAATGTAAACGTAACTTCAGTAGCCTGTTCAGGCACTACCATAGTGTATACAGCAACAGGACATCCATTTAATGTTGGAGACTATGTAACAATTCAAGGCTCTGCCCTACTCAGATTTAATGTTACTAGCAGAAGAATAACAGCAGTGTCTACTAATACATTTACAATACAACGCAATTCAGAAGGTGTAACAGCAGGAGCATTAAATACATCTGCGACAGCAAAACATTTAATTATAATTAAAAATTTGGGCTCTGGAAGAAAGTATGATTTTTTTATACAGGCATTTAGTCCAACCCCTAATTTATCGGCTAATAGAGGGACTGTTGCTACTTATTATAATTATATAACTAAGATATTAAATAAGGCTACTCAAAATAAAACTTCTCCAATTGATCCAAATAAGAAAACAATTGGTAAATCTTATTTGCAAATAACAAACGACAGTAGAACTAAAACTAGCTTTCAAATTGCTTATAAAGATTTTGATTTAGAAATTCCTTCAATATCTCAAGTCTCAACATCTGGGCTTAAAAAAGGATCTACAACTATAACTAAAACTATAAATAGTTTTGATACATCCTATTATGCATTTGGAACTTCAATGATGATATCGAATGCCGAGCAAGGCAAGGAGCAGTCTCAAATAGGAAGAGGTGGCGGCGGCATAGGATTCTTTTTATCTAACTCAGCAGAAACGGGATACTTTGTAATATTAGATTCAGGAGCTCTTGCAGCAGACTTACGAGAAAACGATTTGCGAGTTGTAAAAACAAATGGAAAAGAAATGAGAGTTTTGGCAGACACCCAGAATTCAGTTTTAAGAAATAAAGCTGGAAAAGCTATTTCAGTAAAAGGAGATAAGACTGCTGGAACTTTAGCAAATATTCAAGGCGGTCAAATATATAATATTGCGGTAAGAGTAAAAGCAACACCTACACAATTACAAATGATAGTTGACGTCAATGGATTTAGGGTAAATGTTTATGACAGTATTGATTATGCATTAAAGTTGCCTACAATAATTCCTCCATCAAAAGGCGTAGGTTTATTTTCCACAATGGGTAAAGTTATGTTTGATTACGTGTATGCCAGAAAGATAGAAGATACAGAATTTAATAAATTTACTTTTGAAAAAGATATCTACGCTGGGCAGTTCTCCAACGACTACCTAGATGCAGCATACGGAGATCTTGTTTATAATCAAAATTTTAATCAAAACGATATAGACCTTATTGACAAGAAGCCTTCGGCGGTAGAAGAGTTTGGAACAACGGCCAGAGAGATACATAAATTTAGTTCTAGATTTGAAGGCCCCTCCAAGCCCAGTGGATTTATTGCAGGTACTAGCAAGAACATATCAGTGCTGTCTATTAAAATGAGTAATTTTAATGCAGAGGCATATGTTATGAATAACACATCCACCTCAGTTCCAATGGAAAGTGCTTTTGTCTATGGAAACAAGGTTCAAAGAGGAGAGGAGCAAGAATATACAACAGTAAATGATACCGATTTCCAGTATTTAGAGCCAATTACATTTTCCTCATCGTGGATTCAAACTGAAGAAGACGCTAAGCTTTTAGGCGATTGGATTAAACGATCCGTGATTAATAAAGGGAAAGTTATTGAGATGGAGGTTTTTGGCAACCCGCTAATTGCTGTTAGTGATATAGTTTCCATTAAATATGTTTATCAAGGAATTCTTGGAACAGAAAAGTTTATTGTTACAAGAGTTCAACACGAGTTTAATGAAGGGTTGGTGACAAGCTTAACCTGTCGAACACTATAGTCGACTAAATGGTATAATAAAAAATATGACAAAGGGAAATGGACAAGATAAAAGCAGACAGCCAGCGGTTCCTGCAAATAGCCCGCTGATTACTGCTGGCATTCTTAATCCAAATAAAGTTCGTGTCTTTGATCCAGAGACTGGCGAGCTTGAAATTTTTGTTAGTGCGGTCCCCCTATATACCCCTAGGTCAGTAAGTTCTACGCCAGGTACTGGCGCTACAGGGGATACAGGGGACACAGGAGTAACGGGTCCAACTGGTATAGTAATAATAGAAAAAGATTTAGTTCAACTAACTGATATAGAATCTGTAACTTTTGAAGAGTACGAAGACCCAGTAACTAAATTTATTAAAATTAGAGCATTTATAAAAGTAAGAAATGGAAGTTTGACTCCTACAAATGTTGATGGGGTAGACGTAAGAATATTTGATGATTCTAAAGAGGATACAAGATTTAAAAATCCTTATGTGGCCGTTGCTTCAAGTGGAGCTAAATTTACAACACCAACACCCTCAATCCCAGTAGTTAAATTTGATAGAACAGGAACCGCTATAGCATGGGGATGGAATAACGTTTCTGGACTTGGGTCACATAGTTCTGTGTATTATGAATGGATTATTAGTAAAACCAATAAGACAAATGCTGCTGCATTAAATTATGGAACAAAACAGTATACGTCAACAGAAAATTTGCAGGTAGGAAACAGTGGCGTTTACAAGAAGTACAGAGTAAGCTCAGCACAGGGAGACACTCCAGCGACCTCATCTGCAAGATGGCTTAGGGCTAGAGCTGTTGTTGTTGGAACCGATGGCAAAAACTATTATTCGGAGTATTCAAAACCAATTTAGGAGACATATGATAAAGGGAACATATATAGTATACGAAGACGGCAAAGAAATAGCCCGTAACAATAATGCTATTACTAAATTTGGTAAAAGATTTTTGACTAATTATATTGCTGGATCTATTGGTTCGTTTACAAAAGATATGGCTTTTGGCGTAGACAGAAAAGAAGTTGAGGTGACAGCAGCATCTGCAGCAGGCGGAATTATTACTTATACAGGGTTAAACTATTTCACAGCAGGAAACATCGTCAGCATCACAGGATTATCGACAGAAGACTTTAATTTAATTGGTGCTACTGTTGCTGCTGCAAATCCCACACAATTTACAGTAGCCAGTACAATAACTGGAACAGCAGTTTCTAATTCAACAACTGGGCGGGCATACAGGGCGGCCTCAGAAAATGATACTAGATTGGGATTTGAATTCTACAGAATGCCTATAGATATATATAGCACAGATATACAAACACAAGAATCATCAACATCATATGCTGTAATATATAAAGCAACTATTCCTCAAGAGATTTCTGGGATTATATCAGAGGTTGGAATATTCCCAGCCAATAGAACATCTAGAAATAACTTTGATAGCAAATTTATATCTAATTTTTCTGATAACTTTGCATGGCTATCGAATGTCCAGAGTAATCCAGAATTTTCAACAGTAGGAGCTAGAATAGGGGATAATGTAATAACATTTACATCTGGCTCTGGAGTGTTAAGAACATATAGTTCTGATATTCCAAATATTGATTTATCTGGATATAGCGCTAATGATACCGTATCTTTTGCCTACTATAAAAATGATAATAATTTAATCAAGATCAGAATTAAGTTTCACAGCACAACTAGCGATTATTTCTGGGCAGATATAGTACCGCAGTCTGGAATCGGATATAAGATAACGCCAGATATATCAATGGCAACATTTTTTAACAATCAGGTAGGGGTGCCAGATAAAACAAACATTGATTTTGTTTCTATAGAAATTCATCCAACAACTGGTAACACAACTTCTATCGGAGCAGATGGATTAAGAGTAAATGACGAAGACACTTTTGATCCAACCTATGGACTTGTAAGCAGAGCTACATTTGAAACACCTCTTGTTAAATATACTGGAAGGACCGTAAGCGTAGAATATAGACTGGAGCTGAACTTTTAATGGCATATGAGGATTTACTAAAAGATACTTCTGCTTCTTTTGAAGACGGCAATTACTTTGTAGTTACAGTCCCAGACCTAACACCAGGAACTATATATCCTATTGAGTTTAGATGGAAATATAAAGACGGAACATTTTCTGAATGGGGTTGTGTAAAAACAATAGTAGCCCCCTTAGCGTCTACCCCGTCAAGACCAGGATTTTCTCAAGGAGATCTTTCCTATTTTCAAGGAATACTAACCGTAACTTGGTCTGGACAGGATTTTAATAATTTAAGTTATGGAGCAACATTTGATAGAGTAGATGTTTATGTTGCAAGTGATGCAAACCCTGCAGTGTTTACAGTTCGTGGATCGATTAAAGTTCCTGGCGGAAAATTAGACATTCCAGTAGAGCCTGGAACATACTATGTTAAACTTAAAACAATTTTTAAACCAGATAACCAGTCTATATTTTCAACAAATACTTTTTCTATAACATGTAAAGCAGATGCTCCTGCGGCCCCAACAGCAATTTCTGCTTCTTGGTCTGGTACAGACTTTAATGTTTCTTTTTCACACGATTCTTCGGCAACATCAAATAAATATTTTAGCTATTATAGAATATCTTTAACTGCAGGAAGCACAACTAGAACTTTTAATCTTACCCCAGTATCTGGACTATCACAATTGTTTGCTTTAAGCTTGGCCAAAAATAGAGCAGCATTTGGAGTTCCGCAAACTTCTTTTTCTGGTTCGGTTTCTTCTGTAGACACATACGGAAACTCTAGTCCTACTGTGTCTTTTGGATCGACTACTTATGTAAACTCATTGGCGGCACCAATAATAGCTGCAACCGAAATACAGCAAGGATATAGCATATCTTATACCACACCGACCTCTGCTACTTATGATCACATTGAAATTGAAGAAGTAGAGTCTAACGCTGGAACTGCACCTTCTACTGGATATTCTGTTATATTTTCTGGCGTAGCAAATCCAGCCCCAATTATTCGACCAAACCAAAATAAAAGATGGGTCAGGGCAAGATTTGCAGACAACATAGGATCATTTAGTGCATATAGTACTGCTATTGCAGCTACCCCACTATCCCCAGCAACCGTAGACAATGTCCCTCCCGCAGCACCTTCTTCTGGAACAGTAACTGCTGGAGTTGATAATTCTGCTGGTGCTACTGTTGGCTTTAATGCTTATTTAGATATATCTTGGACTGCCGTATCGGATTCAACTTTGCGTGGGCATAGAATTAGGTTTAGAGAAAATGGAACATCTGGTCCTTATTCATATGTAGATTCTCCTGGAAATGGAACTACATTTAGGCTTAACGGATTATCTATTGGAACAACATATGAAGTTGCAGTAGCATCATATGATGAGTATAACAACACATCCTCAGCCTATACATCAATAGGAACTGCAACGGCAACTGGAACTCCATTTATAGGAAAGAATGTAACAACCGTAGGATATTTTGGGGCATCCGCCACAGGGGATACTGGTACATTTAAATTTGGTTATGGCGTTCAAGATAGCGGTGGAACTAAACGAGGCTTAGTTTTTAATCCAAATAACTATTGGTACATAGACTCAGCACAATCAGCCCTATTTAAATTAGGGGGAAACACAGATAATTATATTTCTTGGGATGGCGCCACGTTTATTGTACAAGGAGATCTTCGTGCAAAAAAAGGAAATTTTTCTGGCAATGTTGAAATTCAACTTGGAGGATCTTTATATTCTGGAGCTTTAACTCAAGCAGGAGCTTTATCTGGCGCAGGATTTATTTTAAATAAAGACGGCTTAACTTTCAACTCTTCATCTGTTACTGGTATAACAACCATAAGCGGAACAACTGGTCTTCTTACAACTAAATCTGCAAATATAGGTGGATGGGACGTTGATTCATCTTCAATAAAAAGAACAAGTAACAATGGAACAATTACTTTAAATTCAACTAGTGCACAAATAATTGCATCAAGCACAAGCTATCAAGCAGGCGTAGCCACACCAGACACAAACTCTGGAAGCGATATAGTTTTTTGGGCTGGCGGAGCTAGAAGCACATCAGCTAATTTCTATGTAACAGCAGACGGAACAGTTAAAATAACATCTGCAATTATTACTTCATCTACGCCATTTGCAACTAGTGGTCAACTTGCAACAACAAATAACAATTTAACAGCAACTAACGCAACAGTTGCAACTAAAGTCGGAGCCTCAGAAGTGAAAAATCATATTGGCGGACAGGGCGTAACAACAATTACTGGAAATAAAATTTCAACAGGATCAATTCAGTCTGGAACACTTACTGGCACAACAAATGGAACCACTTATACTAATGAAGGAGTTATTATAAACTTAGATGGAAGAGGATATATTGCTTCTCCTAATTTTTATATAAATAGCTCTGGATCTGCGTTCTTTAGAGGCTCTGTAATAGCTCAAGGGTTTGCCTTATCCGATACCAGCGGAGATTACTGGAGCATAACTCCTGGATCAACCTCTACTGGATTTAGATTTGGAGGGGCTGATGGAATTCAATTTTCTGGCGGGAAAATAACCCTTGGTACAAATACTGAAATTTATGGAGACCTTGCTTTAAATTCGTATAACTACTGGAAACCTTCCAACAATACATTTAATGTTGGTAGCTCAAGTAAATATATTAATTTTAACGGTAGCGTGTTAACAGTTGCTGGAAAAATTATAGCTGACAGTGGAAATATTGGTGGCTGGGTAATTAATAGTAATGGATCTATTAGCAATGGAACAACATATTTTTTTGGTTCAAGCACCGACGCACAACAAAATGCAAATGGATGGGCAATTTTTGATTATTCTAAAAGTGCATACTTTAGTTCATACTCGGCTGGATCTGACGGATATGTGACAGCATCTGGGAGCTTTACAACAGTCTCTGGAAACATGATTGTTGGCACTGGCTCTTTTGTAGCAGGGACAAAGACATTTATATATGGAAACGGAACAATTTATGCAAACACTTTAGGAACTGGATCTGGATTAGCAATACATCAAGTTCAAGCTGGTGCAAATGCAGGATATTTAAAGGTAAATACCTCTACTATTAGACACAAAGAAAACATTGATTATATAGGTCAGGAAGGATATTTAAATAAAATTGCTAATATGAGTCCAGCATTCTTTAATTATAAAGAAGGATATGGAGATCCGTCCAGACTAGAAATTGGATTAATTGCAGAAGACCTAGAGGAATTGGGCGGATTTGAAACGGTTTTACATTATAACAATGATAATGAGTTAATGGGTATATCATATGACAAGCTTTCAGCAATGCTAATTTTATCTATAAAAGAATTAAAATCTAGACTTGACGCCCTTGAAGGATAATGGTATTCTTTAAGTCTATAAAAGGAGAAAAATGGCAGAAAAAGTAGAACTGGTTATAACAGCCCTACAGCAGAGAATAGGAGAAATTGTTTCTAATTATGAAACTCAAATTGCAATTCTTCGGGCAGAAATTACTCAGCTTATGGAAAAAAATGCTGAAGAAAAACCAGCCGAAAAAAGTAACTAGCCCAACATCATTTCCCTCTGGCCTAGCAGTTAAGACAGATAAGGCAACTTACTGGATTAAAGATAACAAGAGATATAAATTGATATCCAATAGGGCGGAAAAGAGTTGGTCTTTCCCAACAGTACTTGCCACAGAAAATGCGGTGTCTCAGATAAAACTAGTGGGCAAATTAGGATTCAGAGATGGGTCCTTGATAAAGAACATTGCGGATGGTAAAATATACTTAATCTCGCAAAACAAGCGCAGACATATAGTGGACCCAGATGTATTCGATAGGTATGGATTAAACAGATCTAATATAATCGAAGTAAGCGAGGCGGAAACAAATATGCATGAACAAGGAGAAGACCTGTGACATCAGTAGTAATTAAGCCAGTGTTGTTCCAAGAAGGAGCACCCTTAGACCCGAATGAATTAAATAAACTGTATGACAATATTAATCAGGTCTATCAGCTTGCTAATCAGATTCAAAACGCAACAGTTAACCAGGGACAAACGGTAAAACGTCTTCCCATTATTGATGCTGGACGTGTGCTTGTTGAGGGTGGGATGAAAGGGCAAGAACCTAAGCTAGTCGATGTTAACATCAACTCAAGCCTATTTTCTGAATTTTTAACATCTAAAGAAAACTATCCAATAATTACTGCAAGCGTAAGCGGCGGAGACGGAACTTCTAAAAAGCACATAGGAGTTACAGTCGTGCATTCAGCAAACCCTAAAATTTATTTATATGCAGATACAGCAGTCAAATTTGATTTCTATGTTAATTGGACTGCCGTAGCATTTAAGGCTTTGTAGCTTATTGACAACCCATACAAATATGTTACAATTTGTTTGTAACATCAAAGTCACGACCCCGTGACTTTTTTCATATAAGGATTTAAATGACAAATGATTTAAAATGGATGCTATCATCCGATCAGCAATTCCCATACCAAGACAATAAAATGATTGAACTTTGGTTCAAGGTTATGGAATGGTTCAAGCCAGATGTGGTGGACATTTTAGGAGACACCGACGACCAGGCATGCTATAGCAGGTTTACAGAAGGACGTTCGGCAGAATTTTTAAAAATGTATAAGGATAAACTTGGTAACGCAATTTGGCCAATTATGGAGCATGAGGCAAAACAAGCAAAAGAATTTTATAAAAGAAATCGTGAGGTAGCAGGAAAAGACGCAGACTTATTTACAGCCCTGGGAAATCACGACATAAGAATATTTAATTACTTGGACGCTAAGCTTCCTGAATTTATTCCTATTGCCACCCCCAATGCTTTGTGGGGTTTAGACGATTATGGATTTGATTACATATATTATAACGACTTGCCTAAAAAACGTTATGGGGATATTCATGTTCACCACGGGATTTCAATTGTTGAAACTGGATCGGTAAGAAAAGATGTTGGAGAACTCGGAGTATCGCTAATCCGTGGTCATTCGCACAGACTTGCATCTTATTTTGTTTCGTTTGAGCTAAGGAATAAGGGCAAGGGTGAAACAAATCGTGGATACGAAATCGGTCATATGTGTGATCCAAAGTCTGCGGGAATGAAATATATGCAGCATCACGATTGGCAAAAGGGATTTGCGGTGGCGCATATTGAGAATGGCAAATGGCCACACATTCAATTGATTGAGGTATCCCCAGACTACTCATGTGTTGTGGATGGGAAACTGATTAAGCTATGATGCAGTGTCAGCGTTGCGGTGGACGAGTATTTATTGATCGTGTATTTTCTCAAAAATTGCATATAGAGCTATTCTGTATTATGTGTGGTAGACGTTGGATGTTAAATAAGGATACGAATAAACTAGGAAAATGGCTGGAAAAAAGAGACGAGCAGTACAGAAAAAATTCTTATATTTCTTCCTAAACGGGAAGGTTCATAAGACTATTCGTACACACCGTGGCAAAGATGAATTAATTGCCTGGTGTTACTCTGACAAGAGGCGTGTGCTTTACGCATACTCTTTAATTGAAAAATACGCAGAGATGGCGTATAGCATTAAACAGGTTGGAGAAATTCTAAATAGGCATAAGGTTACTATTGAGAATTACATTTTAGACGGCAAAATTAAAGAGCCAGAAAAAATATATCCAATTAGTAATCCGCAGTCTAAATGGACTAAGTTTATGCTTAGCCAGAAAGATATAATAGATTTGCATGAATTTTTACTTGAGGGCGGGTATAGCCATACCCTTCCAAGTAAAACAGAATTACAGGGTATTCTCAAACACAATTTAATATTGTATACTAAGACTGGTGACGGCAAATTTGTTCCTGTATGGAAGGCGGAGTAATGCAAAAGGGCAAAGTGGTAATTTGTGATATTTGTAATAAAGAGATAGAGGTTCGTTGGGGCATATTTGCACACGACACACTGAGCAGACACAGAAAGGCGGAACATAAGTGACAGAGACAAAAGTAAAGGTAGATCTTTCTTTTACTAGAAATCTTGGTAATTATGAGAGCATAAAGATCGGCATAGGTGTTGAAGATAGCGTTAGAAGTGGAGAGACTGTTAGCGCCGCTACAGAAAGAGTATATAAATTTGTAGAAGATAAGTTGATAGAAAAGACTCGTGAAATAGAAGAGGAACTCAAGGGTGGCAAAACAGGACATTAAAGATGTTATAGAGAATAATACGAAGTCTGAACCGTATCGACTTGTTGGGGAGTTTGCCAGACTATATACTCAAAAGTACAATAAAAAGATTCGTATTAATCGATATAAATATAAGTGGGCCATGTTTGACATGATTGAAGATTATGGCGCAGCACGTGTCTATGAGGTAATGAGATATTACTTTGACCTAAATAATGGAAATCATACTATTGATTTCTTTGTATATAACTTTGACAGACTTGAGAGGTCAATGATAGAATTGCAGAAAGATCGGGAGCATCGGCAAAGGTTGCGGGAAGCTACAAAGAAAATGGTTGAAGGCGAAGAATGAATATAGAAGCAGTGGTAATCTCGGCGGTATGTAAAAATAAAGATATAAGCACTCTGCTTGCCGACAATGTTGACGAGCTATTTACTTCGCATAGAGATATTTGGGAAAGCCTAAAATCATATTATCATAAGTTTAAGGCTGTACCAGATGTGGGTATTTTAATGGAGCGCCATAAAGATTTTGAGCCAGCAGAAATTAAAGCTGAAACTGGATACTATTTAGACAGACTAAAAAATGATTTTATATCAAATAAGATTAAATCTATCATGTTGCGTAGTGGATCTTCTTTAAAAGAAGATGCCCCATCTAGAGTATTAGCGCAAATGCAAAGTGATTTAGCCAACTTATCTAGATACACAAACAATGTCCGAGACGTAGATATTGTTGATGTCGAATCTGCAGTAAGGCATTTTGAAGCGATTAAGGATAGGTCTGCAATCATGGGCGGAAGTCCAGGTATCCTTACAGGCTTTGACGCCATCGATAAAGCATACCCTACAGGCATGGCTCCAGGACATTTAATCGTTGCTATTGGTTGGCCAGGGCGTGGTAAAACATGGTTCACATCATATCTTGCATGCAAAGCATGGGAGCAAGGTTTTAGGCCAATGATTGTATCCCTAGAAATGTCACCAGAAAATATGCGTGACCGTATTTATACAATGCTTGGCTCTGGTATTTTTCGTGCTAGCGATTTATCTAGGGGTGTTGTAAATATTGATGACTTTCGATCATGGGGCAAAAAAAGATTTGATAACAAAAATAGCTTTGTCCTTGTTGCTAATGAAGGCATGGGTGAGATTACACCAGCCACAGTTCAGGGTAAGATTGATCAGCATAAACCAGACATAGTTATTCTTGACTATCATCAATTGTTTAATGATAATAAGAGAAGTCATTCTGAGGTTGAACGTAACCGCAATATTTCTCGTGAGTTTAAGCTGCTCGCCGTAACAAACAATATTCCGATTGTTGATATCACCGCTGCAACGGCAGACGACATATCGGACCAAGACGAACCGCCAATGATGAGTCAAGTTGCTTGGTCAAAGGCTATTGAGTATGATGCGGACATGGCTATGGCTATCCACAAATATCCAAATACAAATATGATTGAAGTGGTTAGTCGAAAGAATCGTCATGGACATGAGTTTGATTTTTACCTTGACTGGGATATTAATCGTGGTATCGTAAAAGAAATTTACGAGAATTTACCAAACATGAAAAATGACTCATCGTCAAATTAAAAGATTTCAAGTTAATGTAGAGTTCTTGGATGACTCAGACATCATAAGAATAAAACATCAATATGAAAGCCTGTTGACTCATCAGATGAGAGACAAGGGTTATGCAAGAATCCTTGACATAGACCCTGCTTTTTCGGTAGAATTTACAGGTGAGACATGGAAGTTCTTAATGACTCTTCATGGTATATATGTGGGAAAGAAGAAGGCATGGCAATTAGAGGGCATAACACAAGGGAAGCAAGTTCTACGAAATATGCGCCAGACCATATCAAGTCTGTAATAAAATCAATTGGTATTAACGTTGCTGGCGAAACAAACTCAGAGATAGCTTTCTATTGCCCATTTCATAACAATACCCACAGCCCTAGCTGTAGCATAAGCAAAGAAACTGGAGCATGGCTGTGCTTTAACCCAGCATGCGGAGAATCTGGAACTATTGTAGATTTAATTAAAAAGGTTTTACACAAAAATGACTTTGAGGCAATAAGGTTAGTTGCTTCTAAAGAAAATGAAATACTGGACAACTTTGATCAAGCG